>JAEEGL016724967.1_pt1 | contig 20298 bp, 17 predicted proteins | sample 9134231 | NCBI WGS metagenome assembly JAEEGL01 (sample SAMN16246548, study PRJNA631951) | gut metagenome | biome: gut microbiome; feature: rumen; material: fiber-attached | host: Bos | place: Iran: Karaj | collected 2018-10 | reverse complement strand
CCTGACGGCCATCAAAACCGCCCAGGCAATCATCGCCAAAGTGAAGATTACGCCACCGCCACGAAGCACGATTGTGGAGTGAGATGAGCGTTCGTTGGGTTTGTCGATAATGTTGAAATGGTCGGCGAGGCGGAAGTAGATTATTTCGGCCGTTAGGAGTAAAACTACTATAATTATGTATGTTAACCACATATTCAAATACCTATTATTCTTTTAATAATAGACTACTTTTACTCTATATTGAGTTGGGTGATTCGTTGCAATATCATGTTGTAATTGTACACTCCTGGTTCGACCTTTATTAATCTTGAGAGGATTGGTTCGCTCAACTTCTCGTGAGAAGTCATTCATAGGAACAATTTCAATATAGCTATGATTGGGGGGCAAAGCAAAATTAAGAGGAATGATATCGGTACTATTATCCGGTACCGTAACCAGTTGTTCGACCTTATTACCATTAATCACATTATCCCCTTCAATAATAAAATAGGATACATTTGAAAGCGAATAAAAAACGTCATTCGAATTCATTCGGGCAAGCATGATGTTATTAGAAAAACTTGCGGAATCAACATCCTGTAACTTGAAAGCAGAGCCCGCATTATCCACATTGTTTAGCGTTCCCCTTTGTTCAAGCCTATTATTCTTAATAAAAGCAGTTTTTACTCCTTGAATATACAAAATGGGATCATTGGGCGTAAACGAGGAAATAGGATAATCATTAACACATGTGTTTCCCTCAATATGCGCTATACTATTATTTGATTTTCTTGATATTGTTATTGCAATATTATTAGCAACACTGCTATTAAGAACTGAATTATTAACAATATTTATATGCTCAATTGAACTATTATTATTTCCGTATACTGCAATTATCCCAATAATAGGGGTTGTCCTAGCAGACTCAGATTCGTTAATGCACTTAATTGTATTATTCTCACAGGTTATCTCATTGAGATTCAATTTATTGTCGCGAAAATCCGTGCTTTCAAAAGTGATGGCTGGTGTGGTTTTGGCTTGAGATTCTGAAAAAGGAGCCATAACTTTCTCAATATAATTATTTGCCACATAGTCAAAGTCACATGAGCCATTATAGTACCCCGCACAGCGAATCCCATAGCGCCCGACATTATATATTTTATTGTTTGTGATTATTTGATTCTCCCCTGACACATATATGCCTGAAGATGAATAATTACAAACAATAGTATTATTGTCAATAAACTGCCTTCTATTAAAAAGCTGAAGTGCAGTTTGTCGTGTTTGAATAGAATTCCCGATTATTCTTAGATTAGCCGCGTAAGAATATACAGCATGCTCTAATGCGTCTTCAACAACATTGTTTGCAAATGTTGTATGAATTTCGGTCCTCTCTCGGATATCATTGGGGACATTAGTCGTGGTATAATTGCAATATAAAGCATCATATACACTTTTATTATCCAATCTCTTAAACTCATTATCCTTAATGACAGTGTTCGTTCCTCGGGCATATACGCCAAAAAGACCTGTAAAGCTGCACGTATCAACTGTCGAAGTATGATCCTTTAAACCCCCTCCAATCACATTATTACATACAACATTATCCTTAGAAAGATAATCATCAATACTAATACCTTGTCTTGTTGGATCTTTGATTGTTAGATGCTCGACGCGATTGTTGGAGCCTTTGATATAAATCAATGCCGATTCCCAATTCGTCTTTGCAAACTTCCTTGATCCTGAATACACATTTACTGTATTGACTATTCCACATCCAGATACTGTGCCGCCTCCGGTTATTATTGTATTATCTCCTTTTAACTCAATCAAGATTCCAAGAGGAGAATATGCTTTAAGTGATCCAGAAATAACCAGCGTTTTGTTGGAAGAAAGAGAAAGTGGGGTTAACAATGAGTCGGGCGTACTATTTTTCTGAGAAAGGACGTCAAAATAATAATCCAACTCATCATCTGGAATAGGATCATAAAAACAGTAGTCGAAAGGGGCATTATGAACAAGATAGTGATTCTTCAAAACAATTGTACTACTAATATCGATAGCTTTCTGAATTGCATCCCTATCATCTGTAATTCCATCACCTTTAGCACCAAACCATTCCGGATATCCTGTTTCTACCTGCCATGTCCCATCCAAAACCGTATTTATGAAAATAGTAGTTGTATTATTATTCTCGATGCAAGTGCTATTCCCAACAAGCGTCCCGTTTCTAACCACACCCCCATTAAAAAACAAGACGCTTCCATCGGGAATCGTTATTGACAATCTATCAAGATCGAAGTCATCCCGAATCTCGTAAACAGTATTCGTCTTAGTGACTTGTTCGCCGAAAGGTTTGTTACGTTGAAGAATAATAAGGCCCTCTTTTGATTTCCATAAACCATGAGATTCTACTGGACTGATAAAAAGGAATAATGCAAATACTATCACTGCCAGAAAGGACAAAATGATATACCTTCGATGAGCGATTAGCATATAAGAGAGCAGAAACTTCAACTATAAGAAGCATTATGCCCGACTGACAGCCGGGCAACAATTAACTATTGATAAAAGCAATCGATAAATCAAAACTTCCTCCAGACCATCTTGTTAACAATACCCGTATAAGATTGAATGATCTTAACCACCTTAATTGACACATTTTCGTCCGTGTAGTCCGGAACAGGGATGCCGTGATCGCCTGCTTTGTTCATCTCGACAGCAGTATCTACAGCTTGTAATAGTGACTTCTCGTCAATACCGGCAATGAAGAAACAGGCTTTGTCAAGAGCCTCGGGACGTTCCGTACTAGTGCGAATACAAATAGCCGGAAAGGGATGGCCGACACTCGTAAAGAAAGAGCTTTCCTCAGGGAGAGTTCCGGAATCTGAAACAACAGCGAAAGCGTTCATCTGTAAGCAGTTGTAGTCATGAAATCCAAGAGGCTCATGCTGGATGACACGATGGTCGAGCTTGAAGCCAGACGCTTCGAGGCGTTTTCTGGAGCGAGGGTGGCAGCTGTACAAGATGGGCATATCGTACTTCTGAGCCATCGCATTAATAGCATTGAATAGACTCAAGAAGTTCTTCTCAGTATCGATGTTCTCCTCTCGGTGAGCACTCAGCAAGATATAGCGTCTCTTTTCCAAACCAAGCCTCTGATGGATGTCAGACGATTCTATTTCCGAAAGATTCTGATGCAACACTTCCGCCATCGGAGAACCTGTAACATATGTGCGCTCTTTCGGCAGCCCACAGTCAGCGAGGTAGCGACGAGCATGCTCACTATATGCCATGTTCACGTCAGAAATAATGTCCACAATGCGACGATTCGTCTCTTCGGGCAAGCATTCATCCTTGCAACGATTTCCGGCTTCCATATGGAAAATGGGAATATGGAGCCGCTTAGCTCCGATTACGCTCAGGCAGCTGTTCGTATCGCCCAATACAAGCACCGCATCTGGCTTGACCTCAACCATCAATTGGTAACTCTTGGCGATAATATTGCCCATTGTCTCGCCCAAATCATTGCCGACAGCCTCCATATAAACATCGGGATCCGCCAATTTGAGGTCTTTGAAAAAAACGCCATTAAGACTGTAGTCATAATTTTGGCCAGTATGAGCCAGGAGACAATCGAAATATTGTCTGCTTTTGTTAATGACAGCAGCCAGTCGAATAATCTCAGGCCTCGTGCCAACGATAATCAGCAATTTTAATTTGCCATTGTTCTTAAAGGATGCCATTCTAATAACTTTTTATTCTACTGGTTCAAAATAAGTATCCGGCCGATTAGGATCAAAGATTTCATTGGCCCACATAAGTGTAACCAAAGGCTCGGAATCTGAAAGATTAATAATGTTGTGCGTGTATCCAGGAAGCATATGAACGGCTTTAATCTCATCACCGGAAACCTCAAAGTTTAGCACCTCATCGGAACCGATTCGACGTTCTTGGATCAAGGCCTTTCCAGAAACAACGATAAAGAACTCCCACTTTGTATTATGCCAATGTTGCCCTTTTGTAACGCCGGGCTTGGAAATGTTCACGCTGAACTGACCATTTCCAAGAGTCTTGATGAGTTCCGTGAAGGAGCCTCGAGAATCCGCATTGGTTTTCAACGAGAATGCCGCCTTTTCTTTCGGCAAATAACTCAAAAATGTACTATACAGTTTCTTGGCAAAACTCCCAGCCGAGATCTCCGGGATAATCAGCGTAGTTCGCTGCTCTTCGAACTTATGAAGCAAATCCACGATCTCGCCCAAGGTGGCCTTATGTGTAGCGGGCACAAAGCAATATCGGCCATTTTCCATTGGAAATACGCCTAGTCCATCGAATTCACATCGGTGCTCTTCACCACGAAGGCAAGCAATCATCTCATCGACCAAATCATCGATATAGAGGAGTTCCAACTCCACGGAAGGATCATTCACCGTGTATGGAAGGTCATTTGCCACAGCATTGCAAAACGTAGCGACCGCGCTATTGTAATTCGGGCGGCACCACTTGCCAAACAGATTTGGAAAACGATATACCAATACCTTGGCTCCTGTTTCTTCACCATAACGCAGGAACAGGTCCTCCCCTGCCTTCTTGCTACGTCCATATTCGGAATTACCAAAGCGGCCAGTCAGCGAAGCCTGCTGGGAAGAACTTAGCATCACGGGGCACTTATTACCATGCCTCTTAAGCGTATCAAGCAGTGTAGATGCAAAACCGAAATTTCCACTCATGAACTCATCCGTATTCTGAGGTCGATTCACGCCCGCCAAATTGAATACAAAGTCGGCCTGATTACACCAAGTATCCAATTCTTCGGAAGTCGAGTCCAAGTCGTATTCATAGACTTCAGACACGGTGACATTATAATTACGAGCTTTTCCGTCTCGAATATTCTTTAATTGAGCGCAAAGGTTTTTACCAACAAACCCTTTTGCACCGGTTACCAGAATCTTCATTTAAAAGAGAAGAAAGAATAGTGTTAATCAAAAAAGAAACTATTAAATCTTATAATTCGTCAATACATCCATCGGCTCCCACCCTAATTCACGTTTTGCTTTTTCATTACTAAACGTCAGAGATTTCGTCATCTTTTCCAACTTATATGAATTAATAGGGGCTTTACTTCCTAATAAATCCCCAGCCTTTGCCATACACCATGCCATCCAATAAGGAATACTGATTGGCTTATGTTTGCCCAGTTGACTTGCCACAGATGTAGAAAGTTCACCGAAGGATGGTTGATAGTTATCGCAAACATTAAAAACACCTCCCTTCTCAACCAGGAGCGGAAGTATCCTAGCAATATCCTCAGCCATCAATACACTCTTTTTAACCTTTCCACCGGCAATGTTCAGATAGATTCCTTTTTGAATACCTTCAACCATGGCACCAAGATTCCCGGGAGCCTTATGACCCGCAAGCAGTGACGGACGAAGGATACCAAGTACAACACCGTTTTCTTTGCACCATTTTGTCAGATAATTTTCCGCCATTATCTTACTCTCAGCATATGGTGTATTACCCTCAAGAGGATGTTCTTCGCTTATCAACTCTCCGTACTCACATCCATAGACAGCCACCGTACTGATAAAAACTATTGCTTTTGGCACACCAGCCTTCTCAAGTGCCATACATAGATTAATTGTTCCATGATAGTTTACATCATAAAACACTTGTTTCTCCGCCTCTGTCTTAGGAACGGTATGGGCCTTGCCTGCAGCGTGGAGGACTACATCATAATGCGTATTGATCGGAGGTACTTCTTCGGCCAAGTTAATTTTAATGTCATCCTCATCAGTCAATCCAATAGTATGGACGACGTATGACTTTTCAAGTAAGGGACGGATGTTGTAGCCCAAGAAGCCAGAGGCTCCGGTAAATAAAAGCTGATTCACCTTGTACTTTAAAGAATAAACACATTCACTCTGTTTGCAAATTGTTCTTGTGCTTTAACCATGCTAAGGACTTCGTTCTTTGTTAAACGAGAGGATTTGTATTCCTTAGACAGCGCAGCTGAAACAAAGTCTTTTATCTCATATCTTAATCCTTCTCCGACATAGGGATAAAAATATTTTTTATTCAGGTTCTGATCTTCATACCTTACCTCAAAATAATCTGTTTTCCACCAAGGAGCAGGGACATACACATATCCTTTTGTTCCTGAAATAACCAGATTTCCCTCGGTTTTAACACCAAGGCCCACTTGAAATGATGCGACAGCATGGTCATATCGGAAAACTGCCTTTGTAAAAATGTCCACACCATTTTGTTCCTTGGAATAAAAGTTAATATTCTTATAATCTACACCAAAAAACTTAAAGATAGGTAGCATGGTGAAACAGCCGTTTTCTACCATACTCCCCCCGTATCTACCCCCTTGTGGCAGATAGTCTTTTTCATCTAAAAGCGTTGTCGATGATGTATTTATCTCAACAATATCTCCAATCACCCCGGATTTTAAGAGTGTAAACAGATGGCCAAAGGCGGGGCAATATGCAGTTTTAAGAGCCACCATCAACGTAACTTGATTATTTTCTGCAAGAGAATACAATTCTGACGCCTCTGATGACTTAATTACAAAAGGAGTTTCACATAATACATTCTTCCCAGCAGATATAGCCTTTTTACAATAATCATAATGAGTATTATATGGCGAAGCAATATAAACAGAATCGCATAGAGAAAGCAGATGCTCAAAATCATTAGCTGCTAAATCAATACCGTTTTTTTCGGCGAACTTTACGTTCGCCGACTGATCTGGATTATATGATACAGCAACTCTCACATTATTGACATTCGAACATTCTGAGACAAAACGATTAGCAATACTTCCTGTACCAACTATACCCAATTGAACAACAGGTCTTTCTTTTCTTAGTTGCGTAGATGAAATACCTTCTGTTCTTGGCAGATATACAACTTCACAAAACTCTTTGAGATAATCAAAATAGCCCACCCAATCTGAACCGATTGCAAAAATATCTACATCATACTTCAAAATGTCATCAATTTTCTGACCTTTATACTCTTCAATAACAATCTGGTCTGCAAGGCCAGTAGCTTTTACTGCTTCAATGCGTTCCATAACGTTATTACAAGTATTCATTTTCCCTCTTTCAAGATCAAAATTGTCAGTCGTAACACCAACAATAAGGTAGTCTCCTAAATCCTTTGCTCTTTTCAGGAGATTATAATGACCTTGATGAAAAAGGTCATAAGTACCATAAGTAATAACTTTTTTCATCAGCGCTACTTGTCAAATTCAACTAATGCCTTCCAGAACTGTTCCATGAACTTTTTCTCACCAATAGATACTCTTAAGCAAGTACCAAATTTTCCTACATTTGGATATGACTTAATAAGAATTTTTTTCTCTGACTTCATTCTTGCTACAATCTTCTCAGCATCTGTCTTAGTCTTAATGAAGATGAAGTTTCCGGCATCACCCTTATAATCATACCCATTGGCATTCAAAGTATCAATCAACCAACTGCGTCCTTCATTGAATTTATCAATTAATGATTGAAGCACATTGGGATGAGAAATAATCTCTTCTGCAAATTTCATTGCAAAAGCATTAGTATTATGTGGCGTACAAAGTTTCTGTACCATCTTGATACCCTCCGGCCAGCCAGCGACATAACCTAAACGGCAACCAGCCATTGAGAATAACTTTGAGAAAGTACGTGTAACAAAAATATGTTCTTTATTCAATGCATAATCAATAAATGTTTTAGGATAGAAATAGTGATACGCTTCATCGACTAAAACAGTTACTTGCTTCTCATTTGCAGCCTTTATAATCCTCTCAAATTCATCATCCGAATACACATTACCCATAGGATTATTAGGGTTAAGCAAAATCAAAAGTTGTGTATCGTCAGTGATTGCTTTTATAATATTGTTAACATCCATCGTTAAATCCTCATTGTATGGTACCTTAACATAATTACGTCCATACATTTCAGAATAGACTTGGAACATAAAATACGACGGAACGACACCGACAACACGACCATTCGGAGATGTAAATGCCTGAATCACATACCGTATTCCTTCAGCAGAACCGTTAACTAAACACAAATGTGAAATATCAGTACCTAAATAATTAGCCAAAACTTCTGTAAACTGAAGTGTCTCAGGATACTGTGCGACAAAACGCGTGTCCACCTGAGATAAGACATAATCAATAAAATCCTGAGGAAGACCTCCCGGATTCTCATTAAGGTCAAGTCTCAAGTAATCTTTTCGTGCATTCTGATCAAAGATTCTATATAAATCTTTAATCTTTGGATCTAAATAGTACATACCAATTATCATTTATTATTATTTATTCCAAACATTTTCTCAACACAAATCTCAGTAGCGTGGCCTCCAATATAAGTGTATTTATCTTTTAGAGCTTTTGTCTTTTTACACTCTTCATCGTAGTCCATCGTGAGGAGATAATCAATTACCTCCTGCTCTGTTTTCTTAATACCGCTGGGCATTTCTGTCTCAAAATCTATATTCAAGCCACGAGCCGCCTTATACTCTTCATAATCGTATGCAAAACAGATTATTGGTCTTTCTAGTATGCAATAATCTGTTACACAGGAAGAATAGTCAGAGATTAGGACATCGGCCACTTTGAATAGATCATTCACAAGTGGATAAGAAGAATAATCACGAATAACATCATTGAACTCAACACCTAATAGAGTGTTGGTATAAGCGTGCGTACGGAACAATACTATGTAATCATCCTTTAGACGCTCTTCCCAATATTTTACATTGATAGGAGGTTTAATGGCACATGTTTTACCGTTATCAGTACTATCGCGCCACGTCGGTGCATATAGTATTATCTTTTTATCCAAAGGCAATCCAAGTTTTACCTTTATGGATTCCACCTCCTCTGGTGTTACATAGTAAAGCGTATCATTACGAGGATAGCCCGTAGGAATCATAGCTTCTTCTCTGGTATTAAATGCCTTCATGCAATGATACTTCTGGAACTCGCTCTCATAGCAGAAATACGTGATATGGCTAAAATCGTAATCTTTGCGTCCCCCGGCTTCATTACCTATTGTATTAAAAGCAGTACCGTGCCAGGTGTTCAAGTATATACAATTCTTTTTCTTGTAATGAAGGCTTCGCTCTATATTAACGCATGTAATCCAATACTTAGCTTTTAAGGTAAGTTTAAAGTAAGCAGGGGTGTCTGCTTTAACCTTAATAGCGGGGCCGGGTACAACCACGTTATCAGGATCCTCTAATGCCCAAACGAATTTGAAATCCTTAAACAGGGGCTTCCCATACATATACTCATAAATTGTACGAGGGCTGTCGTTATATTTACGTGAATGAGCACTGAAAATAACCATTTTCTCGTCCATCGGAACAAACCATCCCCATACCTTCATAAAGGTACTCGCTGTCACATTAAACAACTTGTAGAACGCATAATTGTGCTTTAACCAATAATCCAATCGCGCCCGAAAACCATGCATTTGTTTCTCAGCCATAATTATAATGCCTGTTTTATTGATTCTACGACTAATTCTAAGTTCACCTTTTTCGTCAAATGTCCTTGAGCATATTTTCTACTTTTCTCCCCCATCTTTGCAAGTTCATCAGGGGTCATCTTTGCAAAATAATTGAATCCATAGATAAGGGCTTCTTTGTTATCCGGAACCACTGTCTTTCCACAACCTTCTCCTTCCAATATTCTATTGGTAGAACTATCTTTGTCCACACTAGCAAGAACAGGTCTTCCTGAAAGAAGATAGGACGTCAGCTTAGAAGGCAAGCACAAGTTACCATTGCCTGTAGGCAAAGCCATGATCAGCACACTTGCGTCTGATTGTACTGCAGGTATCTCATTACGTGATACGAAACCGAAAGATACATTGGTCAACCCCAATTCCTTTACAAGCTGCTGACAATTATCTTTTTGATTGCCACCGCCATAGATTCTGAGCTCAGAGTTGGGAATGTTTGCCTCTGCAAATGCCTTTATCATCAAATCAACATTCGCATGAACATTGATACTGCCTACGTACTCGAAAACAATCTTGCTCTCCTCTTTGGTCTTTTGCAGATTCACGAAATCATCATCATTCTGCCAGTTGTTGACCACAAGAAATTTGCTCCTATCTATACAACGTGTCTTAGATAGGTAATCAGCCATCTCATCAGAAATGGTACGGACACGGAAAGCATGCTTCTGATAATACTTGTCAATAGGTTTCAGCGTACCTAATATAACCTTCCTGACAAATCCTGGCACATGCGACTTCGTGAGTAAGCACTCAGGATAAATGTCCTGAATAGGTACAATATATGGAATATTGTACTTGACGCAAGCCTTTGCTATAATATACAGCCCTAAAAGTTGCCATCCGTCGTTATAAACGAAATCAATCTCGTCTTTGTGAGCCTTGATGTATTCTACAGACTTTTTGCTAAAGTCCCTGGCTTCTTTCAAGCGTCCGAGAAGTTCAGACTGAGGATGCGTGTATGAGTCAATGAGAATAGTCTCAAAATCTGGATCGCTCCACTCTTCAGGGAATTTTGCGCCTATCGGTCGTGTTGGCCTTGGTCTCAAAACGGTAACTGCAAATTCCTTAGATAAAGCCTTTGCTAAATCATAATTCAAATATGCAGAGGTTACTTGCTCGGGAGGAAAAACACCTGAAACAATTAAAATTCTCTTTTGCATAAACTATACTCTTCCTTTGAAGATTATATTTAAGAGCAGATTTCAAGTAACTTAGAAACATTCTCCTCACTCAGCGGTTCTTTAAACAAAGAACTATTCTTTTTTAAAACTGTTTCATCAAGCTCCCACCATTTAGAAATCTCTAATTTTTCAATAGCCTCGTCTGAGAATCTGTACTTGATTATTTTTGCTGGCACACCACCCACTATCGCATAAGGCGGGACATCCTTTGTCACAATAGCCCCTGCACCTATGACAGCTCCATTGCCGACATGAACGCCTGGCATAATCTTGACCGAAGAACCTATCCAAACGTCATTACCAATGTAAATCTCTTTAAATTCTTCAAACACCGTATTATCTGTCCATGATATACCTGTCCCGTTGCGTTTGGCTGAAAATAACGAAGATGTTGAAATATAATCCAAGGAATGACTACCCATTCCTATTTGCGAATAGTCTCCGGCAATTGAGCAAAATTTGCCAATATGTGCATGAATAACTCTGCAATGGTCCCCAATGTATGAATAATCATCAATTGATGAATGAAACACTTTGCAATGCCCCCATACCTTAGCTTTAGGACTCACATCCGAATACTCAACACGTGATGAGAAAGCAACGTTCTTTTGGAAGATGCTCTTACACTTTGATAACAGCAACTGTAGCAGTCTCTTCATTTCTTTCTCATTACATACTGAATCGCATCCCAAAAGCCCTGAGCCATGTGCATGGGTGTTCTATTGTTATCATAGAATTCTTTAGCCTTCTCTCCCATAGTAATATATTTTTCAGGATGATCTGAAATATCCTTTACCACGGAAGAAAGATCGTTTTCAGAATTCATCACAACACCGTCAACTCCATTATGGACATTCAATAGTTCGCCCCCCGTTATTGCATTCTTTGTAGAAACAAATGGAACGCCGTATCCCATGCTCTCAAGTACAGTCAAACCTGCCTGCTTGGGAGAAATGCAAGCTAATGCCTGTGCAAAGTATTTTGCCTTAACATTGATGTCATAAATTGCTCCGCGGAGGATAATCAAGTCTTGCATATTATTATCCTGAATCCATTTGCTGATGAGATCATAGTCTGGGCCTTTACCAATGATATTCAGCATTGGAAGTTTGCATATAGGCCGCAGTTCTTTATACACATCCAACAGAGACTGAATACCCTTCTCGCGATACAATGTACCAATCACCAGCAGGGTATCTTTTTTTACCGCTTCTTTTATAGGAGAAACGGCCACCGTATTCGGCGCCACAAACATCTTTTCACGAGGAATACCTAACTTCTCATACTTCTGAATGGGATAGTCAGTATAAAAAGCGAGAGCATCTGCCTTGGAATAGAAAAAGTTCCTTACCCTATCCCATTCTTTATGTTCGTCGAATCCTTTGCCGTACGATGCAGATACGCCAATAGTATGATAGATGACCGGTATTTTATTGAACCAGGGCAAAGTGCTATATTTAAGCCAAGCAATGTTACCGTATGCTATCACCGCATCATAATTGCGACATAGTTTTCGGACTTTTGTTTTCTGAAGCACGATACCTTTAATGCGACTTACCGGCAAATGCATGATCTTGAAGTTGGCCTCCATATTGTCGGGTACATTGCCATCACCTTCACTATAAGTGACAGTTAGGTCACACAATTTAGCTAATTCATTCCATACTGGTATTCTGTAATGAAATATCTTATTATATAGAATAATTATCTTTAATCGATACATAGCAGCGTGAATAAAAGATCAATAGTTGATTTTTTCCCTTTTAATGATGTCTTTACGCAATAATTGTGGAATATCCACAAATGAATAAGTTAAAAATGCTACCAATAAACCTCCAGAAAAAAAGGCGGTAAAAAGAGAAACATTAACGAATGAAGAAAACACAAATAGAAGAGAAAAAATAACAACTATATAGTCATATTTAATCCCTGTGCTATTAATTAAACTTTTTACAAGGATAAAAAAAACAGAAACGATAATAACCCCCAAAAGACCTTCCGCCGCCACACCATCCATAAGCCAAAAAGTAGCATTAGAATTGCTACCATCTCCAGCGACCATTCTACCGATAGAGTCGGGATAAGGGTATAAGCCAGTAATCTTATTAATAATACCTATATGAGAATAATGAGTGACTGGATTATCCGAAACTTCAAAAAAACGAATATACCGATCAAACTCCATCCCCTCAATGCATTGAGTCCGCATTATGAAAATCGCTGCAATACTAAACACTATTGGATTGCTGCTAAAAGAATATAATAACAGGGAAAAAAGACCAAGTAGTCCCGCAAAAATAATAGGAATATAATTAATAAAGACCCTTTCCCTTTTATGGTATAATGAATATGCTACCACAATTAATAAAGGAATTATTAGAGTGGCCTTTTGCATATTAATCATATAAATAAGTATAGAAGCAAAAAGAACAATCAGTAGTTTAATATATTTTTTGCTCTTAATATAGATTAATGAAAGAAGCGGCAGTAAAAACTTGCCTAACCATAAAACCAGATAATAGATAACTTTAAAACCACGGCCGGCATAGGCTGCTCTTCTCTCATACAAATCACTATCAGCAGCTAAAAAATTCACAAATTTCATATTGCCTATATTCGCCACAATACAAACAGCCAATATCGCAATAACAATTATTTCAAAAGAACGAAAAGACAACTTAGACTTATTATTAATCAACCGTTTACCGATACTAATACCATCTGTAATAAAAAAAAGACACATGGCTATAAAAAACACAATGCCGTAAGGAATCGTAATACTTGAAGGAAAACCACAACCATAAAGAGCATCAACAAAGGGTACATACACAAGTATATAGATAAAAAAAGAGAAAAATGATGCTACATTATTAACTCCTCTAAAAAAGATTATCGGTATAGCTGCTTGAATAATATAAAGAGGGACATAAGATCTTGGGATACCAACATAGCTAATATCGGCGTATCCAAAGAATGCTGCCACAAAATTCTCGTAAATAAAATGATATTCGACTATATATAGAACTACAACAATGATAGTCAATAATCTGTGCTGATCTTTTTTATACGAGAGCCTTGACATACTAGTTACAAAACCCGAACTACCCACAACGCAAGGGCAATCACAGTTGAGACAATAAAAACTTTATTCGTAGCAATTTTAACAGAGTCGCACAAATGAAGAAGATACCCGCCTTCCAGAAGCTTAAATACAGCACATACCATGCTATATATTAAAACGACCGTTCCAATATCATCATAGAAATGAGAACATGTCAATAAAACTAAACATTGAAAAATAAAAGAAACAGCAACTATACCCATTTGAATATTTTGCTTTCTTCTAACACGATATATCGGCTTAAGAGGAGCAAATGCAATGGTAAAGAAAGACCATAAGCTAAGATATAGAGCATAGACTTTAGCCACTTCCCAATCACCACCCAAAAACCAATAAAGCACATAGTCTCCGCCACAAACAAAGAATGCAATTACTAATAGTCCTAACCAAAAAGATAATCTGAAGACCGATCTTGAATTACTAGGAATATCCGCTCCCTTTTCAGCAATTTGTTGAAAGAAAACCTTACTCATATTGCTCCCAATAAAAGACATTGGCAAGAGTAATAAATGTAAAACCATCGTATAACATCCAATATACTCTTTTCCGTAATGGGCTCCTAGTATCAAAATAGGAATATTATTAGATAGATAGACTAAAAAGGTAGATGGTGCATCAAATAATGGATAATTCTTGTACTCTTTAATGATTCCAACAAACTCTTTAGTATTCGTTTTAGAAGATAAAACAACCTTAAAGTTTACTTTTACTGAAAGATATACAACAACTACGATTAAGGACAAAATTGCGCCGTAAACCAGACCGTTGTGGACATTCAATAAACCGAACACTATTCGCATGCCAGCCATCACTAATCCAGACATGACTTGGGAGATGGCTAAACATTTATACTTTTGTTGGGCATTAGATAAATTATAAAGTATTGCGTTAAAACCAGCGAACAAGAGATAAGCTGGTATAAGATACGCCTGATCGAAGTCTACAAGCTTAACATGGAAGGCATCACAGATAAGTATAACACCTAATAGAAGAAAGTTAAACAGGAGGCATATTATCAGACACAGCTGAGATATGCTCTTTTTTTCATTTTCAGATTGTGATTCAACAATAGCAAATTCATATCCCCCACAAATAAAGACAGTTAGAATCGTAGTAATGCTCGAGAATATTCCCCAATCTCCATATTCTGAAGGACTGAAAATTCTAGAAAGAATGGGGGTAGTTATAATTGGTATTAAATAATTAATTACACTCCCCCCTGTCAACTTAAGAGTGTTGCCAAGCAGTCTATTATTTTGAAATAGATTAGCGACTCTAGACATGCCACGTTCCAAATAGAGCAATACAAACTGCACCTATCGCCTTACGATAATCTTTTCTTTTAATATTCGTTTTAAAACAATCCCAAAAAGAATACTTGGAATGAGCCCATGTAAATGAACAAGATAAACATCCAGGATCACCACAAAAGAACGCGGAATTATCCTCTTTCAAGAGTTTAAACTCATACTCTAGCGTCGTCTTCATATCGGTAAGCTTACTCTCTGCATTTCCAATTAACCCCTCTCCCAAAACAGCGCCTATTCCTTCATAGTTTGGTATCAATTTATTAAATCCTTCATGACAGCCATTCGCCCAATAGTGATTATACCATTTTATCGAACCTGCTTCATCCCTATAATACAGTCCTGATGGCAAATACTTTTGTTTAAAACCTAACCGACAAATCGGAATATGTGTTGTGCCAACACCGACAACCTTATCACCTACTCTCAAATTTTTTCCACCGCGAGCTGCCATAGTTTCAAGAAAAGAAAATGGTTTAGAATCTTTTGTATGCGCTTCTGTCAATTCTTTCGCATACTTTCCAATCGCAGAAAAGGCCTGTACTGGGTGTGAACTCCTATAACTGGTAGGATAGGATACTACTGCGTTAACAAACGCCCCCGCATAAGATTTCGAATAACGACCCACAGGTTCTTTTTTATGGAACCATCTGGAATAACTAGAAACACATGGATTGAATGAGTCACATACAAGCGTACCTTCGGGTCCTATTACTTCAAGAATTGCTTCTATTAAAGCATTGACGCCCCCGTCAATTTTACCAATGGACTTTAGCGAAACCTTAACATTGACAATATCCCCGCTTTTCAAACCAATGGCGACCAAATCTTTGGAAAGAGAACTCTTATCTATCATGACACTAAAACTTACTCTTTTCAGATGATGTAATAATACTATGTTTAGCTAATATATTCTTCGCCATCTTTACCATTGGTGGACCAATAAATTTATTGTCCTTAACAGCCACTCCGTGACCTTCTCGTACTGCCTCATCTGCAAGCATAACCATTTCAGTTGCCCACTCAACCTCTTCATCAGAAGGAGAGAAATACTTATGTACAATCGGTAACTCCTTCGGATTAAGTACCAGCATCCCTTCAAAACCCAGGTTCTTGGCAAGTCTGACCTCTTTTTCCAAGTCGTCTAAATCATGAACTTTAATATGAACTGTATCAATAGGAATAACGCCAGCAAAACGAGCGGCATTGACAATCATATTACGTGCAAAAAAGATACTCATTCCAGATCCGTCATGCTTTCCCTGAATATCTGTAACATAATCTTCACAACCGAAAGCCACGGCTACAACTCGGGGACTTGCTAAACAAATATCTTTAATATTGACTATTGCACCTGCCGTCTCAATCAAAGGGATGATTTTAAAAGTTCCTACAGGAAAATGCTTTTCATATTCTATTGTTTCAAGTAGTTTTCCCAAAAAATAAACATCTTCGCCTTTCGTGGATTTTGGGTACATAAAACCTCTAATTCCCTTAATAGTGAGTTGAGTAAGATCTTTTAACAACTCGCCACTCTCCCTGTCATTAACTCTGGGAAAAAGTAATTTACCCTTTAAATCATCACGACCGGCAAACTTAATAATATTGTCCCGAGCTACCTGTTTGTCAAAGTACGGAACTGAATCTTCTACATCCAACAATAAGACATCAGCATCGCGACTTACAGAACTACTTAATAATTTGTTATTATGCGCAGGGACAAACATCAAACTGCGCATCAAGAAATTATCTGACATAGCTATTCACAGTTTTTCTTAACAAGTACATGTCGCCTGAATGAAAGAACGTCAACTTGATTCTGATTGTATGCTATCGATTCCACATAAATAATACCTCTGTCTTTCTTCGACGATGACTCTCGCTTATCCAGGATCTTGGTTCGGACATATAAAGTATCACCGATGAAAACCGGATTTAAGTGCTTAATGAACTCATAATCCAGATTCGCTATGGCTTTCCCACTAATATCCGGAACAGTTATTCCCACAGCTAATGAAAAGACCAGTGTGCCAACGACCAAAATCTTACCATGCTGATTATGGCTCGCATAATCAGCATTAAGATGAACAGGGTGATGATTCATTGTCATGAGGCTAAAGAAGTTATTATCACTCTCAAAAATCGTTTTTGACAGAGAATGATTAATAACGTCTCCAACGACAAAATCCTCATAGTATAATCCAAGTACAGACTGCTTCATGATATATCATTTTTTTAATTCAAGCTGAATATAATCTAAACTAGAAATCTTGGCTTTAGTCTCCTCGATTGAAAGAAGTTTGGTGTTGTTGGAATTAAATTCTGAAATAAACGCCCTTTTATGATCACCTTCAGAGAAAAATTTATCATAATTAAGAGATCGGTTATCTGCCGGCACACGATAAAAATCGCCTAAGTCTTCTGCTTTGGAGCATTCCTCATTAGTCAAAAGAGTTTCATACATTTTTTCTCCATGACGGATACCAATAACCTTAATATCTTCTTTATTTCCACCAAATAGTTCACAAACAGCTTCAGCCTGCGTTTGAATAGTACAAGCTGGTGCTTTTTGAACCAAGATATCGCCATTCTGACCGTGTTCAAATGCAAAGAGAACAAGATCCACTGCTTCATCAAGACTCATAATAAAACGAGTCATTGACGGTTCAGTCAAAGTAATGGGTTGTCCCGATCGAATTTGATCAATCCAAAGAGGAATGACACTGCCACGACTGCACATTACATTGCCATAACGAGTGCAACATATTTTAGTAGTATTAGTCTGACGACTCTTTGCTACAGCCACTTTTTCTTCTATCGCCTTTGTGATTCCCATTGCATTGATGGGGTATGCAGCCTTGTCAGTAGACAAGCATATCACGCACTTTACTTTCGCCTCAATAGCGGCAGTAAGAACATTATCGGTACCTATAACATTCGTTCGCACAGCTTCCATTGGGAAAAATTCACAGCTAGGCACTTGCTTCAGCGCAGCAGCATGGAAGATAAAATCAACACCAGGCATCGCGCTACGGCAACTCTCTAGACTACGAACATCTCCTATGTAGAACTTAATTTTATGCGCAACCTCTGGATACTTCGCCTGGTACTCATGGCGCATATCATCCTGTTTCTTTTCGTCACGAGAAAAGATTCTTATCTCACCGATGTCTGTTTTTAAAAAGCGTTTCAGTACAGCGTTACCGAAAGAACCGGTACCACCGGTAATCATGAGGGTTTTGTCTTTATAAATGGACATACTATTACTCGTTTTTAAACACAGTCACTATCAATTAAGTTCTCATATACTCAGCTAAATATGATAGACTCCCTCGATCGGACAGACATTATGGCAATCCAAAATCACCTTACCTTTGAGTTTATCCCAATTCTGCTTGATATGGTCATGCTTTACCATAATCACCACCATGTCCACTTCACTGAGGAACTGGTCGAAATCCAGAATCTGGTTCGGAACAATCTCCTTGTCGGTGAAGAACGGGTCGTAACTCTTTAAAGGACGAGCCAAATGGCGTTCCTGAATGTCAAGCATCTGGAGGGTCGGGCTTTCACGAACATCATCCACATTCTCCTTGTAAGTGATACCGTACAGGCCGACTTTCCGATTATCCGTAATGCCGTTTTCCTTCATGATCTCGTAAATACGCTCCAATACGAACACAGGCTGACTGTCGTTCGTCTTCATGGACTCGTCAATCACTTTGGCGAGCTGCGGATAATCGCCCACGAGGAACCAGGGATCCACGCTAATGCAGTGACCACCGACGCCGGGACCGGGCTGCAGGATATTCACACGAGGGTGCATGTTGCAGATCCGGATGATCTCGTACACATCCATATTGTCGTGACGGCAGATACGGGAGAGTTCGTTCGCGAAAGCGATGTTTACGGCACGGAAGGTATTCTCTACAACCTTCGTCATTTCAGCAGTGCGGATATCAGTCACAACAATCTCGCCCTGGCAGAAGCTCGCATAATAAGACTTTACTTTCTCGCCTATTTCGCGGTTATCTGCGCCAATCGTACGGTTGTTATGAAGCAACTCATACACCATGTTTCCAGGTATAATACGCTCCGGTGCATGAACCAGGTTGATGTCCTCACCAATCTTAAAACCATTGGCTTCGATAACGGGACGAACGAACTTGTCGATGGTTCCAGGACTAACGGTTGATTCAATGACGACAGTCGCACCCTTCGGGCACACCTTCATCACATCCTTCACGGCGGAAACCACATAGCATGCATCCACCTTCTTGCTAAACTTGTCGTACGGTGTCGGAACCGAAACGATATACATGTCTGTCCTCTGGTATTCCGTGGTGAACTTGATGCCAGCCTTTACGGCCGCCGCAAAGAGTTCATCAAGGCCATCTTCCTTAAAAGTGGTCTTGCCCGCATTCAGCGTTGCAACCAATTCCTTGTTATAGTCAGTACCAATGACTTCCACGCCGTGCGAAGCCATCATCAAAGCGGTCGGGAGACCAATATAGCCGAGGCCAATAACGTTTATCATATATTGAGTATTTGTTTATTATACTTCATATCTGTCAACTTCTTCGCCATTAAGGGCACGAACAATTCTGCTACAGGCCTTACCGTCTCCGTACGGATTCACAGCCTTACTCATTCTTTCATACGCCACGGGATCATCAAGAAGAGTACTTACTTCGCTCACAATTAAGTCGTGGTTGGTGCCCACCAGGTGAACAGTGCCACTCTTTAATGCTTCGGGACGCTCGGTAGTATCGCGCATCACAAGTACAGGCTTGCCCAAGCCAGGCGCTTCTTCCTGGATTCCGCCACTGTCAGTCAGAACTACGGTACTCTTATCCATCAAGTACACGAACTCCAGATACTGCAGGGGCTCAATAAAGAAAAAGTTGGGGCGCGTAAGGTCATCGCCAAACACTTCATGGATAGGTTTGCGCACATTCGGATTGAGGTGCATAGGATACACGAAATCCACGTCAGGGTATTTCTCGCTTAGATCCTTCATGGCGGTCACCATACTGATGAAACCTTCTCCGAAGTTTTCGCGACGGTGACCGGTAATCAGAACTAGTTTTTTGCCGCCGTCCAAACGCGTCACGTCGTAGCCAGCATTCTTCAACACAGTGATCTGCTCGTCGGCCAGTGCT
>JAEEGL015305993.1_pt1 | contig 20298 bp, 22 predicted proteins | sample 9134231 | NCBI WGS metagenome assembly JAEEGL01 (sample SAMN16246548, study PRJNA631951) | gut metagenome | biome: gut microbiome; feature: rumen; material: fiber-attached | host: Bos | place: Iran: Karaj | collected 2018-10 | reverse complement strand
TCAGCAATTAATTCGGGAGCAGGTTTACCGCCTTTCATTTTAGCCGCAATTTCATTACGTTTGCGTCTCAAATCTTCAACTTCGACCAAAATTTCCTTACGCTTATCGTCAAGTTCTAATACCTTTTTTACGTCTATTTTATATCCTTTTTCTTTCGCCGACTTTTCCACAAGCTCAAGATTATCTCTGATAAACTTCACATCTAACATACAGTTATTATATCACTATTTATTTGTTTTTACGAGCCTATCTTTTTACACAAATCAGCCCAATTATCCAATTTCAAATCCCCTGGTCTAGCATCCACCGTAACACCAATATCTCTAAAAATACCTATCAATTCTTCTTTAGATTTTAATCCAGAAAGATTATGAATCAACTTCTTCCGTGGCGCCTTGAATCCTTGTTTAATCAAATCAAACACTTCGTCACCTACTCTTGGTATCGCAAACGGCTCAAACACTACCACCTCTGAATCTACTTTCGGCGGAGGCGTAAATTCCTCTGCTTTTACTACAGGGCCAGCAAATACTTCCGCTCTATTCTTCACAAACAGAGATAGCACTGTCTCTTTATCTGATACAATTCGCTCTGCTACTTCTTTTTGCATCAAAAGTACTATTCGCTTTGGTAACGGCGAGCAAGTCAAAACTTTTTCAATAATTGGCGAAGTAATATAATATGGTATATTTCCAGAAATAACATACGGTTCTTTAATTGAACTAAAATCATATTCCAAAATATCACCCTTAACGACTTCCAGATTTGTCCCCGGAAATGATTTCGGCAAATTTTCAGCCAATCTATCATCATATTCCACCGCAATCACCTTAGAGAAGCGTTTTAAGAGCGACGAAGTCAAAAACCCTAACCCCGGCCCAATTTCTACACAAATCAGACTATCGTCGGAAGAATCATATGCGCTCCCTTCAACCTCCAAAAGAGATAAATCGGCAATATCATTTAAAATTGCCCGATTTTTTAGCCAATGCTGCCCCAAAGATTTTTTAGTACCAACCATGGGCGTACCAGAAATTAACTGCTCCCTGCCAACCGCCATAACGGTTTACATAACCAGCCATCCATCGAATTTGTGTAATTGGATTAGTTTCCCAATCTGCGCCAGCCGATGCCATTTTACTACCAGGCAAAGCCTGTGGTATACCATATGCGCCAGAATGTGCATTTCTAGCATCCGGCCTACAACCACTTTCATGATAAATCAAATCTACTGCTGCATTTACATCCGCTTCAGCCACGCCAGCCGCTCGCACCCAATCAGCACAAGTGCCAGTTGCTGGTGGTGAAGAACGTTTTGCACCTACTGCAGTAACGCGCGCTACTGGTTCTCGAATTACTTCTTCCGAAACCACTTCACGCGACACCTCTACATTATCTACATAATATACAGTATAATTTACGCGTTTCGTGCCCACTTCACCAAGCTGTCTTACCTCAGTCTTACCAGTTTCGAGATTAGTGTCTGCCACTGTTTCTTCTGTATAAGGAATCTCTACCTCCTCAGTGATAGTTCTGCCGCCATTTCGTGAAATCTGATAAATACTCGCAAGTCCAGTTTCCAAAAAATTAGTATTGGCCACCATTTCGATCTCATCACCATCATAAACTGTCAAACCAGCTTCCTTCATAATAGTCTTCACGTCATAACTTGCTGTCATCAAATAACGATCCTTCGTCCCATCTCGCACTACTACTGGACGCGCTCGATATATATTGATAAAGAAATTATCTGCATTGATTTCGCTATCTAATCCAGGATCCACAATATCACCAGTATTTACTATAATCTCAGCTCTCTCCAACGCTTCTCTTACCGTCCGCGCCTCTGTTTTAACTGTCAATTTTTCACCATCATCATAAAAAGTCACAAACTTCGCACCAGCACCATCATAAATAAAGGTATCATCACCTTCAGCAAATGTCGAAGTATTCGCTACTTTTAATAAACAAGCAAAAAATATTCCCATTATTACAACAACACTGGTAATCAAAATATTTTTGAACTTATGAGAAAGTTCCATGCCGTAATTATACCACACTTAAGCTTATAGGTCCATATAAAAATTCACCTCAACAAAGGTGAACTTTTACACAAACTTCTAGGTGGAAGGTCATACACATCTTAGCCAACATAGCTCTACACTCCACCCTACATCAGCTATATCGCCTTAAACGATATGCCTTTATAAGATTGGTACAATAAGATCTTCAATCTTACGTATTCACATCTCCCGGCTCAGCCCGCTTTCAACGTTGGATTCGGTCCGAACCTACCCTAATTTTAGCATAGGCGGCATCATTGTCAACCTTGTTTTTTAAGATTTTTCATGTCATAATATGTATATGCTAAAACCAAAGAATAACAGAGGTAAAATACCAAAAACCGAACAAACAATTCTTGACTAATTTAATAAATTATTTTATTTATTTTAATCATATTTTCCTGACATGAGCAAAGTATAAATAAAATAATATATTAAATTGTTTCTAACCATAATTGTTGTGTTATAATCATATTCATGAATTGGAGGAAATGGCTCGACGGATTTGTGCTTGCCGCAAAAGGTATTTTACTTGCCACAAAAGAAAAACGCTTTTGGTGTGGCTTTATTCCTAGCTTCATCTTTTTTGGGATGTTAATGAATTTACTCAATGCTGGCCTCGCCAAATTTGAACTAATTAGAGTGCTTGGCTTCCCTAAAGGTCTTAGAATTATCGGCGAAAGCTTTTTAGCGATTTTTGGGATCAATCAATCATTTTTTGATTGGCTCCCAATCTTTTTCATTGCTATTCTGCAGGGTGTTTTAATAGGACTTATAGTTCTGCTTTGGAAAAAGAAGAAAGAGCAAAACGCCGCTAACCTCGAAAAAGCTGGTATTATTACTGGATTAATCGCTCTCGGTGCCGGTTGTCCTACTTGTGGCACCACCCTAATCACTCCATTAATTGGTGTTATTTTCTCTACCGGTAGCTTATCGATTGCTGGAACTATCTCTACTATTGTCACATGGCTTGCTATTATCATTGCGATCCTATCATTAAAGCGTCTAGGAGAAGAAACATATGTTACAATAGTAAATGAAAAATATCTCGCACGACATGCGAAAGAGAAGGAGAAAAATGCAAAAAATCGCTAGAATTGTCGGTCTAATTGCACTAATTGTTGTAATTTTTGCCGCTATTTTTACCAGTATCAATACTAAACCATCTAATTCAGAAATAGTTTGGGACACTAGGACTACACTTGGTAATCCTGATGCCAAAAACTATTTCATTGTTTATTCAGATCTGGTCTGTCCATATTGTTTGGCCTTCGAAAATGCCATTCTAGAAAACGAAGAAGAGTTTAAACAATATATTGAAGACAATGACATCTTATTCGAAATTCGCGTTTCCGACTTCCTCTACGAATACGGCGAAGCCAACCCTATCAATTCACGTTATTCAGCAATCGCTACTTACTGTGCGCGTGATGAGGGGAAATTCTGGGACTATTACAATAAGGCCATCACTACCGTATGGAATGGATACTTCAAAGGCGAAGGCAAATCTGGCTTTGCTGCTCTCATAAAAAATGACCAAGACTATTGGACGAAAATTGGCGAAGGACTTGGTCTCAGCGATGATTTCAAAACCTGCATTGAAGAACAAAGACCTTTAGATGAAATCGTCAAAAACGCTGCCAAGACTTCTGAGTTAGTTGAAGGTTTACCAGCATTCAAGCTAAACAGTTACTCTCCACCAGGCTTCTCCCTAAGCGGCACTTGGGAAGACGTCAAAGCCTACTTTGAAGAAGGCCTAAACAGTTAATCTAACAGTTTCTCTTCTTTAATACTATCTGGTAGATAATTCTTATCTAAATGAAATCCAGCTTCCCATTTTTGACCTTTACCATAACCTAAATCCTTCATTAGTTTCGTTGGAGCATTGCGCAACCATATTGGTACTGGCTCACCACGAGTCTTTCTAGCTAAATCTAAGGCTTTATACCAAGCATCTGTTGTTGTTCTCGATTTTTTAGATTTCGCTAATGCTACACAAGTATGTGCCAACATCAAACCAGATTCTGGCATTCCCACTCTTTCCACAGCCTGAAAACACGCCGTCGCAAGACTTAACGCCCCATTTCCAGCAAGTCCAATATCTTCAGAAGCAAATATTACCATTCTCCTAGCGATAAACTTCGGGTCCTCACCTGCTTCTACCATTCGTGCTAAATAATATAGCGCAGCATCAGCATCCGAACCTCGCATTGATTTTATAAATGCCGAAATCGTATCATAATGATTATCGCCTTTTTTATCATACCCAGGCACCTTTCGTCCTGCCGCTTCTTCAACCACTTTTTCATCGACTCTATCAGCCAAAGAAAGCGCCAATTCCAGATCCCCTAACGCACTCCTCGCATCGCCCCCAGATAGTTCCGCTAATAAATCAAGCGCTTTTTTTGTTACACGCTTAGAAACTTTTTCTGCTTTAATGGCTCGCTTTAATACTTCAACAATCGCATCCTTTGATAAAGGCGCCACCACTACTACTCGTGATCTAGATAGCAATGGTGAAATCACCTCAAATGAAGGATTTTCAGTTGTAGCCCCAATCAAAGTTATTAACCCCGATTCCACGTGTGGTAAAAAAGCATCTTGCTGTGCTTTATTAAAACGATGAATTTCATCTACAAACAGTATCGTTCTAGTTTTTAAATTCCAGTTAAGTTTAGCCCGTGATACCACCGCTTCAACATCTTTTTTACCAGCCGTCACTGCAGAAATCTCCACAAAATCCGCCTTAAATTCTCGCGCTAAGATTCGCGCCAAAGTCGTCTTACCAGTACCAGGTGGCCCCCAAAAAATTAAGTTCACCGGTTCTCCCTTTCGTACAATTTCCGTCAAAATCTTCCCATCACCAATAATTTCATCTTGCCCCACCACTTCAGATAATTTAGTCGGTCTCATCCGCTCCGCCAATGGTACTCTATTCATATATTAATTATATAAGATTTTTTTTAAATAAAAAATTATTATGCTATAATCAAATTAATATAATTAAAGGAGTTATAAAATGTTAAATCAACTCGCTGCATATGGTGCAAGCTATCGTTATGAATTGGAGCCTCAATTTGAAGGCACTATCTCAGAAGGAGCTGCTGTTTGGATTATTATTGCCGGAATTCTCGCTGTAATCGGCGGAATTCTTACTTATTTCCTATTTGTTAAAAATTCAGCGGAGCCAAAAGGTAAATTTGCTAAATGGTTAAAGGATTTCTTATCCTTTAAGATTATGTGGTTAGAAGCAATCCTAAAGACCCTTTACTATATTGCCACCATCTTCATCATCTTGTTCTCATTCACCTTCCTTACAGCTGGCGGCTATGGTGTATTAGCATTCTTCTTCTGTCTCATTGGTGGCCCAGTCGTCATCCGCATTACTTATGAAATCACCATGATGTTTATCATGATTTGGCGAAATACCAAAGACATTGCTGAGCACACCAAGAAAAAAGAATCATCTAAAAAATAATACTCCAATAAAAATCCCCTTTTAAAAGGGGATTTTTTATTGCTTCTGTACTATTTGCTGCACCCTACTAGCCACCCCATCATTACCATCTATCAATAAAGCTTCAGGAAAATACTTTTGAATCCTATCACGAATCAAAGAATAATGTGTACAGCCAAGTACTACCACATCATAGTTCTTCTTTCCTTCTAACAACCTACTTAAGACCTCATCGACATTCTCATCTTTTTCAATCACATCGGCCAAACCAGCGCAAGCCAACAATTCGATCTTTTGGTTATTCATTTTATTGTCACGTACCAATTCATGTAAACGTTCTGATTCTACCGTACCGGGCGTCGCCATAACTAAAATATTTTCTGCTTCCGTTGCTACCGCTAATTTGATCGCAGGTTCCGTCCCCACAAATTCTATTTTCGGATATAGTTCCCTCAGTTTATCGATACATTTCGCAGTAGCAGTATTACACGCTATCACTATTATTCCAGCTCCCCAATCATACAATTCATCAACAATCCCCCTTACAATACGCATCAATTCTTCATCAGATTTTTCACCATACGGACAATTCTTCGAATCACCAATATATTTGTACTCTTCATTTGGCAAAACCTTTTTTATTGCCTCAAGTACAGTTGTTCCCCCCTTACCAGAATCAAATACGCCAATTTTCATATTTATTTATTATAATACGATAATTCACAAAAAACAAAATCTATGATATAATAACAAACATGGCGCTGTAGCTCAGTTGGTAGAGCAGAGGCCTGAAGAGCCTTGTGTCACTGGTTCAAGTCCAGTCGGCGCCACCAATTATCGTCTAATGTTGGGCCGGTAGCTCAGCTGGTTAGAGCACGGGCCTTTTAAGCCCGGTGTCGAGGGTTCGAGCCCCTCCCGGCTCACCAATATAAGGACGATGGGCGGTTAGCTCAGTTGGCTAGAGCGCGTCTTTGACGTAGACGAGGTCACAGGTTCGACTCCTGTATCGCCCACCATAAACAAATTAATTTCGGAGCGTCATCTCCAGAAACAACAACCCCTAATTTACAGGGGTCTTCATTGTTTTTGGGGATGTTTTTGTAGACTGGGATGTTGACGGATACGTTGTCTACTTGGGAATCGTCGGCTGAGACAAAGGAAGACATTAAAAAGGCTCCAGTAATAACTGTTAAACTTAACAACACTAATGGAATAATGAATAAGTATTTGTTTTATTCATAGATGATGACCTTTTACATAATCGTTATAACATATTTTTAAAATATACCTAAATAAAAAGAATTTGTATGAAAATAACCACTCACAAATGAGTGGTTTTATTATAGGATAGCATTCTATTCTCTTATATCTAAGTTAATCACCCCCGCTATTTCATCATCAGTAATCCCTAATTCATTTCTAATAAATACATATAGTGGTACATCAAATAATTCCGATAAACCATATAATAAGCGGATATCCTTAAATTTTCTACGACCGCTCTTATAATGATTGAAATGAGACTTTGAGCAACCTAATTTAGTTGCTACTTCCTGTTCAGTAACTTTGTATCCTCGTTTTTCTAAAAGTCTAGCAGATTTATCTTTGATAATCTGAATATTATCTATATCATGATAGACTCCGCTATCTACAAGGAAGCATCTTTTTTCCTCTTCGTCGGAAAGGCCAAGATATACTTTTACTAGCTGATTAAGTGGTATATTTAATTCACGCGAAATACCATAGATTATATTAATTGTAGATAAATCACGCTCACCATGTTCTAATCTCTCTAAATGAGTTGGGCTAATACCCACTCTTTTTGCGACTACTCTTATCGAAAAATCTTTTCTATGAGCCTTTTTCAAGCTTTTCTTCAACGATTCTCTCTTTTCCCTTATCAATTGTGCAATTTCTTCAGTATTTTGACTTTTAGGAATACTTAGTTGTTTCATAATAATGCCCCTTTCACTATCCTAATTCTAAAAGTACGCCCACTTAAAGGTTAAATTATAACATATTTTCCAATTTTTGTCACCTAAAAAATATCTCTCATGAGGAACAATAAGAAATATAAAATCACCAAAAACTTTTCAAATACCAGTATGGTATAATAAAAAGTATGAAAAAATTCAATACTTCGCCAATTTCAGGCGCACAAGAACTATTGCCTGAAACTCAAGCTGTATTTAGCAGCCTAAAAACCAAAATTGAAAATGTTTACAAATCTCATGGCTATCTTGAAATTGAAACTCCCTCTATCGAACGTACTGATATTTTACTCGCTAAAGCCGGTGGTGATACCGAAAAACAAATTTACAAAGTCGTCAAAACCGCCGAAGCTGCTGACAGCGCATCGCAAGCACTCAGATTCGATCATACCGTACCACTCGCTCGCTATGTTATTGAACACGAAAATGATTTAGACTTCCCTTTCAAAGTCAGCCAAATTGGCACTAATTTCCGTGGCGAACGCGCTCAAAAAGGTCGCTTCCGTGAATTTTATCAATGTGACATTGACGTAATTGGTCGCACTGAGCTTTCTATTGCTTATGATGCCGATGTTATCTCCGCGCTCATTGACACCCTTACTGCCTTTGAACTAGACACTCCTATTCTCGCTCGAATTAGCAACCGTAAAATTATGACTGGTTTCCTTGAAGCCCATCATCTCACTGAGCTTACTGCAGATATAATGAACGTTATTGATCATGCTGAGAAAGTTACCCCAGAACAAACCAAAGTAAGCCTTGAAGAACTTGGGCTCGACAAGTCCACTGTCAAAAGCGTACTTTCGCTCATTGAAATCAACGGCAACCGTTCTGCAGTCGTATCAGCACTTAAAGAATTGGATATCGAAAACGATACATTTAATACCGGCGTTGACGAACTGGATCAGGTATTGTATCTTCTTGAATCTGTCGGTCTCACCGATCAAATCACCGCCGACCTCAAAATTATCCGCGGTCTCGATTATTACACTGGCACCGTCTTCGAATTCATCCTACCAGAGCACAAAAACATCGGCTCGATTGCTGGTGGTGGTCGCTACGAGAACCTTACTAAACATTTTTCCGACAAAGCCTTCCCAGGCGTCGGTGGTTCCATCGGTCTCACTCGTCTCTTTTACGTTCTAAATGAAAACAATCTTCTAAAAGAATCAAAAAAAGAACTAATTAATTACGCAATTATACCTGTATCTGAACATGAATTCGATGAAGCCTTCAACGTCGCTCAAAAACTCCGTGATAAAAACCTCACCACTACTATTGTCCTGACCAACAAAAAGCTTGGCGATAAACTAACTTATGCCAGCAAAATCGCCAAACATGGCATTGTCATTGGTGAAGCCGAAATTGGCGCTAAAACTCTCAAAGCTAAAGACTTTGAAACCGGCGAAGAAAACACCGTTAACATCGAAGTTGTCTCCAATCCCGAAGATTTCTGGGCAGACTAAACGCTATATCTGGCACACCACATCTAGTACGCTATATCTAGCGTACTAGATTTCTTTTAAAAATGCGCCTGACTGTCTTGACCATAGTTTTGCATATTCGCCATTGCGCTTCAAAAGTTCGTGATGCGATCCTTGCTCTACAATTTCCCCTTCTGACAAAACCACAATTGTATCTAACCCCGCAATAGTAGATAAGCGATGTGCAACTACAATCGAAGTACGATTTTTCATAAGATTCTTCAAAGCCTCCTGGATCAGAGCTTCAGATTCAGAGTCTAGCGCCGAAGTCGCTTCATCAAGCACCAAAATCGGAGCATCCTTTAATATTGCCCTAGCAATCGCTACCCGTTGTCTTTGTCCACCCGATAATTTCACACCACGTTCGCCCACTAGCGTATTGTAACCATCTGGCAATTCTCGAATAAACTCATCTGCATTTGCCAATTTCGCTGCACGGATTACTTCTTCCTCAGTTGCATCCATTTTACCATATGCAATGTTTTCAAAAATCGAACGATGAAACAACGACGATTCTTGTGGTACATACGCAATCGCTTCGCGTAAACTCTCCTGCGTCACATCGCGAATGTCCTTTCCATCAATACAAATCGCTCCCGCCGTCACATCATCGAACCTCAAAAGCAATTTAGTTAGAGTAGTCTTACCAGAACCAGACACACCTACTAAACCTACCGTTTTCCCAGCAGGTATTTCTAAATTAAAATCAGAAAACAGTGCTGTCTTCTGTTCATGATGTTTATAACTGATATGACTAAAATCTACTCTCCCTTTCTTTACTTTTAGTTCCGTATCAGTTTTATCATCTATAATATATGGCATATCTAAAATTCCCACCATCTCCGAAGCATCACCAAACGAACGGTTCATACTCCTCATAATGTGATTGATCGTCCAAACGTTTGAAAGTAAAGAATTTGACACCGAGTACAAGAATACAATACTTGCCACTTCTAGCCCAAACAAATTATGACTCATCACAATTAGTACTAATAATGCAGCGAAAGTAATCATATTTACTATATTCATAGAAAGGTTTCGCCAAAACGAAATCTTTGCCACTGCAAAAGTCGTATCATGGGTATGTTTCGTCGCTCGGCTGAATCTATTTTTTTCAAATCGTTCTCTAGCGTAAGATTTTACCGAAATCTCGTTAGTAATCGAATCCGCCAATTGTCCAGTTTGTTTATTTTCTGCATCAGCCAAAGCCGAATCATAATGCATAGTCTTATAATAAGTCACTACTGCCACGGTTACATAAATCGCTGCATAAACTAATAGAATAATCGCAAACGGCAAACACACAACTGCCGCCGCGCCAACCGAATAAATCAATGTCAACACTAGTGGAAACACATCCCACACAAAATTTGATTTAAAACTAATAAATGCATGTGGTAGTTTATTTGCTGCTGAAGTTAGTGATCCCGAAAATTTATCATTGTGAAATGTCATCGATTGATTAATCACTGCATCAAATGCAAGCTTACTTAAATACTGACCACCCTTAGCGTCAAGCGACCAATCCAACCAATCAATCGCACGTATCACAAACAAATTATTTATTCCAGCCGAAATTAACGTTAAAAGGAGAATTGAAATATAATTATTAATCTCAAAATCGCCCGTCGACAGTTTTCCGACAATTTGAGAAGTTCCCCATGGCACTACAATATTTGAAATGAAAATCCAAGTTGGCACCAAAAGCAATACCATAATTGTACGTGCTTTGTATTGCATCAACGCTTGCCAAAAATAGTGTAGTGTACGCTTTACACGAACTGGCTTCTTCTCTTTTTTCATGTTACAATTATAGCATGGATAATTTAGACAATATAGTAAGCTTATGTAAACGTCGTGGTTTTATTTTTCAGGGAAGCGATGTCTACGGCGGTATGGCCGGTACTTGGGATTTTGGTCCACTCGGCACTGCTTTGAAGAAAAATATCATGGACGCTTGGTGGAAATTCTTCGTCGAAGATCGCAATGATATGTATGGCATTGATGCTGCTATTATTATGAACCCTCGCACGTGGGTAGCTAGTGGCCACACTGCTACTTTTGCTGATCCACTTGTCGAATGTAAAGAATGCAAATCTCGTTTTCGCGCTGATAAAATAGCCAATGGAATCAACGAATCAGTCACCACCGAAGAATTCTTAAATACCCATACTAAATGCCCTGTCTGTGGCAAAGAATCATGGGGCCCTATTCGCAAATTTAATATGATGTTCGAAACGCACGTTGGTGCAGTCCTACCAGATGACGATGAGGCGACCAGCAACAAAAACATCGCCTATCTTCGACCTGAAACAGCGCAGGGCATTTTCACCAATTACAAAAACGTCGTGGATACATTTTATCCAAATTTACCTTTCGGTTTGGCTCAACAAGGTAAAGCCTTCCGCAATGAAATTAGCCCTCGTGATTTTATCTTGCGCGATCGTGAATGTTCTCAAATGGAAATTGAATACTTCGTTCACCCAGATACTTGGGAGCAAAACTTCGAACTCATGCGCACTCTTCAGCACGATTTTTTGGAAAACATCATCGAACTTCCAAAAGAAAAGATTCACGAGCTAGAAGTCCCCGCCGAAGACCGTGCTCATTATTCTAAACGTACCATCGATTTTATGTACGACTACCCAGGTGGTGAAGAAGAGCTCATGGGTCTAGCCTATCGTACTGATTTTGATCTAAATAATATTCAGAGAGAATCCGGCAAGTCTATGGAATATCGCGACAAACAAACAGGCGAATCTTTTATTCCGCACGTCATCGAACCTTCAATCGGTGTCGAACGTCTCTTCCTTGCTGTAATGGCTGCAGCCTACACCGAAGACGAAATCAACGGCGAAAAACGCACCGTCCTAAAACTACCAGAAAATCTTGCTCCATACAAATTCTGCGTTTCACCACTGCTAAAAAATAAGCCAGAACTTGTCTCTAAAGCTAAAGAAGTCTTTGACCTACTTAAAAATAAATACTCTCATGTTACTTGGGATGATTCTGGCAACATCGGTAAACGTTATCGTAAACAAGACGAAATTGGCACTCCAAAATGCGTTGTAGTTGATTTTGACACCCTGAATGACGACACCGTTACTATTCGTGATCGCGATACTACTGAACAAACTCGAGTGAATATTGCTAATTTATAGCTCTTATGTTAAGATAGAATCATAAAAGGAGATTATTATGGCTAACCAAGCAGCAAAAAAAGATAATAAAAATCTAATTATCGGTATTTGTGTTGCAGCAGTCGCAGTTGTCGCTATCATAGTAGCAATTGTGATGTTTGCTCGCAACAGTAATACACTTAGTGATGACTATTTTAAATCAGATGATACTAAATACGTCCTCACTATTGATACCGATTCAATGGATATAGATACAGAAGGCGAAGAATACATCCCAGTCAAAACTCATGTCGTCTACACATACTCTGGTGACGAAATTACTGGTATGAAAAGCTATGCCGAATTCTCTGATGCAGCAACAGCCGAAAAAGCTTTCAAGCAACTTCAAGAATCTGACGAAGAAGAAGCCAAAACTGCCGAACTAAATGGTAAGTATATCGTCTTCACTAACGATGCAAGTGAGTACGAAGAATTGACTACCTCTGACATCAAACAACGCATTGAATTCATGGAAATGCTTAAAAACATGGACACAGAAGGCGATGAAGAAGCTGAAGATGCTAACGTAGACGACAGTACAGCAGAAGATGAAGCCGAATAAATTCATTCATCAAAAAACCTCCCTTCGGGGAGGTTTTTTGATATTACTTAAACCTTTTAATTGCTGCTTCGATTACTTTCTTCGCTTCTTCCAAACCCTCAAATGCCTTCACTTCAGTTGTGCCAGGCTTCTTTAAATCCTTATAATGATTAAAGTGGAACTCAATTTGCTTCAAAGTTTGCGCTGGCAAGTCTTCCAAAGTTTTGTAAGCATCGCCATTATTTCTATCATCATCTGGTACACAAATAATTTTATCGTCTACTTCCCCACCATCTACAAACTTCATTACACCAAGTATGCGTGCTTTCATCCAAATACCAGTCGTCAACGGTTGATCAGTAATCATTAATACATCTAATTCATCACCATCTTCATCCAAAGTTTGAGGAATAAAACCATAATTACAAGGCTTCGCGAAGGCCATTGGCTCAACTCTATCCAACATAAAGCATGCATGTTCACGATCCCACTCAATCTTGTGATTAGAACCAGTTGGGATCTCAATCACGACATTTAATTCCCCATTTTTATAATCCCCAGGCGTCAAAATTTTATTAAAATCTGCCATAAATATCTCCTTTGTTTGTTATAGAACTATTATAACATATTTATAAACGCGCCACTATCCGTACTAATTCCAAAACTTCATGGATCATCGAATCCTCCACTCTTACCCTCTGTACTACATTTAATTTTGAGGTAGTCAAAAGACGCAATAACTTAATATCATCTGTACCATATTCACCACTTTCATTCAACGTAAATGCTAATGCAATATTATCAAATGAATATAGTTGTTTTTCAATCAATTTTTCTCCATTAACATCGCGGTACAAATTCATTTCCTCACCCATTTCCTTCATCAAATGCAATAGAAACCACACCTCAATCAAGTCACTATTTAAACCTTTGTTTAAACCAACTAGACACTGTCTAACAATATTAAAATATTCTTCTGAATTAACATTTTCCGCTGCTTGACTGATTTTTTTAAAAACCAAACCCGCTAATTCCATTTTTCGATAATCATGTAGAATTTCACCGTAGTGTTCCAACATCTTAGCGCCAGTTACAATACCAAATTCAGATCGTCCTTGATGGATATTAAAATCAATTAGAGAAAACAGTTCTATATTGCCAGCCAACTTAGATTTTGCCTTCCGCACACTTTTAGCTATCACCGCAAATTTACCCATAGGAGTGATAATGTTCAAAATTCGATCCGCCTCGCCATAATTTGTTCTTCTTAAGACAAATCCTTGCGTACGAATATCGTTATTTTTTACAGTATTTACTCGCATATCCTCTAATATCCTCAGGTAGCATGATATCTTTATTTAATATTCCTACCACACCATAAATTGACAAATCGACCTCCCTCAAGTTTAGTGATGTCACTATCACAATCGGGATCTTTGCTGTATCAGTATAAGACACTAATTCATTCAAAAAAGTAAACCCATCTGGACCATCAAGTAATATATCCAAAAATATTAATTCGGGTATTTCATCATTATTAATCGCCTCCATCGCCGATATTGCATTATCAAAAATACACACATTATAATCAGCACACGCACGCGCAATACATTCAGCCATTATTTTATTATCGTCAATTACGAAAATCATAATCAAACATACTCATCTGTTTAGAAATTGGTAAATTCACATAAAAGCTTGTTCCATCGCGATGTCGCACCGCACCAACATCTGCATGCATATAACGAGAAAATTTCGACGCAATAAACAACCCTAGCCCAGATGAGCCAGGACGCATCGCAATTGAAGTTGGTTTTTTTATAAAACCTCTTTTCATTTCTCGCCAAATATCTATTGGCAAAGCCGGGCCATAGTCTCTAATCGTCACTTGTACCATACCACAATAATCTTTTACTACCAGTTCTGCTCTAGTTTTATCGTCAGCATAATGCATCGCATTCAGCAAAAAATTATATATCACACTATGTAGCAACTCTTTATTTGCGGTCACTAACCGAGTCCGATTCGAATATTTTACAGATAAACCTTTACAGTTGACCCTAAACAAATGAGCTAATTCATTCGTCACTTCATCACAAACTGCTCGCACCGACACTGGTTCCATTTCAAACAAACCATCCTCAAGCCTTCTTACTTTCACCAAATCATTCACTTGCTTAATTGCCCGTTCGGATACATTCACCATCTCACCACGAATACGCTCATTCGCATCACCCATCTCATCTAACGACAGCGCCAATTGTCGAAGTACCGCCAGTGGCGCTTTCAACTCATGCGCTGCCACTAAAATCCCATCAACCTCCACATCCATACCCCCATTATAACATGAATCTACTTATTATAATTTATCGTACCAAGCAACTTATCAAATTCTTCTTTAAAGTTAACTGAATCTGTTTGCAATATCACTGTTTTATCGCGAATCCTAAAGGTCACAATATACCCCACAAATTCTGTATCAGGAATCGTGCCATAATAGCGATTCGCTTGAGTTGCCCCATCTGAACCAACATTCACCGCTTCCATAGTCAAATTAGAGTTTTTCCTTTCCATTTTTTTCTGATAATCTGCAGTAACATCATCATAATTCTTATTCAGAATAGTCACCCGGAGCGCATTCAATGTCTCTTTACCCACCGCATCAACTTGACCAGGATTTAAATAAGCCTTAAAATCGCCACCTTTATTTGCTGCCTGTTCAATATAAACGCTCCAAGTCTTTGGATATTGAAAAGATAATCTGCCATAATCTTCTGGTCCTGAAAAAGTCTTATATGGATACTTTTCACTCTCAAGACGATTTTTTTCGTCCAAAGCGAATTGTTCATCTCTTGCTTTTGCTTCAGCTTTTCGAATATCTTCGTCTATATTTCGCTGTATTTCATTTTTCTCAACGGTCATCCAAATAAACAAACCGATAAATGTTACTGCGATCAACGAGACTATAATAATCACAATCGTCTTAATTAAACCAGATATATCTTTTTTCTGTTCTGGCATTACTTGCACTTGTTGCACCATTGGCATTCCATTCGGTCCAGTCTGAAACTGACCCATCGGCTGCATCGGCTGCGCCGGCTGAATTGGTTGAGCTGGTTGAATTGGTGGCATTTGAGAATTATCCATAAGCCCATTATATCACATCATTTATGCCCCATCAACATAGCATTATCAAAATAAGCTACAGGCACTTACGGTTTTTTACTAAAATCCTCCGACAACACTTCAATTTCGTTCTTCAATCCATCAAGGTCTTTTTCAATTTCATGAGCTAGTTTAGCTGCATCCTTGTATTTATCTACCGCTTCTTCTAGTTTAAACTCATCCGAATAAAACCATTCCACTTTCCCATCCAATTCTTCAATTTTCTGATTCAAACTTTTTTCTGCCATTTATTTCCTTTCTTTAACTTTTTTAATCTCAGCCTCAACTTCTTTATCCGAAGTCATAATATCAATTATTTCACCAGGTGAAATCTTACCAGAAAGAATTGCATAGCCTTGACTAAGTACTTTTTCCGGATTCAACACTTCGAGCAACTTTACTCTATGACGTACATCATTCACAATATTTTGATATTCCTCCTTAATCTTATCAATCATTTTGGCAAGTTTATCTCGATTCGCTTCTTGCATTGGCTCAATATATTTATTTAAAATTCCTTTTGCAATCTGTTTAACTGCTCCAGCATTATTAATCTTAGCCTTTTCAATCTCTTGCAAGACCGCTTGTTTTGCTTGCCTAATCAACTTATCTACTCTAGCAGTTTCAACTAATCTATCTCGTGTTAACATTTCAGCTGCATTAGACGGAGTCGAAGCTCTCACATCCGCTGCTAAATCGCATAATGACTCGTCTACTTCATGTCCAATACCCGTAATTACCGGGATACGGCTCGCAGCAATTTCCCTCACCAAAGCCTCATCATTGAAACACGACAAATCATCCGCACTTCCCCCACCGCGCAGAATTGCAATCGTTTGTACCTCGCTCCGTTCATTAAAATATTTCAAAGCACGTATAATTTGATCCGGCGCATCCATACCTTGTACTTGAGTGTGCGCAACTTGAACCTTCATTCCGCCCCATCTAGCATTTATGATTTTTATAAAATCTGCATAGCCCGCCGCCTGTGTAGACGAAATCACTCCTAGCCTTGTTATGTCTTCAGGCAATTCGCGCTTCTTAGCCTTATCAAAAAGTCCTTCTGCTGTTAATTTCTTCTTTAACAATTCGTATGCTTTTTTCAAACTTCCTTCCCCTACAGGTTGAACCGCATCTACGGTCAAAGAAAACTTTCCCCATTTTGTTAGTTTTGGCACTGCTCTCGCCACTACCTTCATACCATCTTCTAATGGGATTCTAAGCGACCACAAAGTCATAAAGCAAGATACCGACGATTCTTCATCTTTAAGATCAAAAAACACCCATTTGTTCTGGTTTACTTTAAAACTCGCCACTTCACCTGTAATCATCACTGGCGCATACGCATATTCAAGTGTTTGATTTACTACGCCGATAAACTCTGTTGGTGTAAAATTATTCATCTTTATCCCTAATTGCATCATAATATGGAATTGAACCAGACGCAATAGTAAATAGCAAGGTAATCACTCTTGTCATCACAGTAATAATCGTTGCTGTCGGAAAATCCACGCCAAGCGCAATCATCACACCAGCCATTCCAAGTTCATACAATCCATAAGGAATTATTCCATCAAATACCGACCCAATCGCTTCCCCCACCATAATATATGCCAAAAGTTCAGGCCGCCCTAACGAAATAGCCACAATCCAATAAGTACCTACTTCGCAAAAACTATAAATCAACCCCCACAACGTAGGTTTTCTCAGCAACTTTTTATCTTTCTTAGCAATTTTGACACTTTCATGAATATCTGCAAAATATGCACTAATTTTGTCATACCTCATAATATGTTTTTTATGACCAAAAGTAACCAATCTCACCAATCCATTTAAAAAACGCGAAATAGTTTTGGAGAAAAATTCTATTCTATTTTTATTACTAGCAATATATACCATCAAACTCAAAAATCCAAATACACCCAAATTCATTAATAATGACACTGGGATAATCCAACGCGCTTCTGGCGGAATCAAACCCAGCGTCAATAAAACCAAAATCGCAATTAATGCCTGCGCATAATTAATCACTGTCGTCACTGCATACCTAAAAATATACAAAAAAGACGCTTGCCCAGCACTTACTCCATATGGCGCCATTCGATAAGTCAAAAACGCTAACCCCCCTACACCACCAGCTGGGACTGCATGATTCACAAAATTTAGTTCAGTCGATATTTTCAAAATCTCTTTTTTTGAAAATTTTGCAACACCTCTTTGCTGCTTCAAGTACGAAAAAAATATTTGCCCGCAAGCAAAATACATAAATAATTGTTCTGGAATAAGTAATATTAAAATAAAACCGTTCGCTTCGTGCAGGTGTTTAAATGTTTCTTGAATATCTGGCCAATTTTGGTACACTACATATCCCACCAAAATAGCCGTAAGAACAATCAAAATTGTCCGTACAGAAAAACCAACACGCTTATTTTTAACCATAGATTAATTATAGCACACTATCGTACTTCAACTCGGACGCGCGGTAAAGATTTACCAGAAAAATGTGTTTTCTTTGTTTTCACAAAAGTCACTACACCATCTTTTGCAGCATGAATCGTGAAATTGCGTGACATATAAGTACCAGGACCAGCAATCTTAGTAGCCCCAGTTTGGCGAACTAATACTTCACCACTTTTTACTTTTTGGCCACCAAAGCGTTTTACGCCAAGGCGCTGGCCAGCATTATTATGGACATTTTTGGCGGTACCGCCAGCTTTTACATGTGACATTTACTTTTTCCTTATAATTAATATATCTCTCGCAACGACTTGCTTCTCACGATGATAAAGAAGCCCCTCGCACGTTTTATTATTAACATTATACCCCAATTTTTCAATTTCGTCAATAATTTCCAACCTAGAATACTCGCCGTTTTCTCTTAACCACGCTGGTACCGCAATCGTCACTGGAGTATTTGATTTAATCTGCAAAGAAAGGTTTTTCAAAAATCCTAACACAATCGCCCCACATTCTTGTTTTTGCGTCTTTAGTTCCATCTCAGTCGGTATTTTTGAAAAAGGTTTACCAAGATAACCTTCACACGCCACCGCATCAATCGGTTGCTGCCACTGAAAAGAAGTCGCATCGCCTTCCTTTAGTTTATAATTCTTAAACTTAAAGTAATCTAAATTCTTTTTACTGTAATCAATCATTCTTTTATTAATATCAGTTCCATACGCACGATATCCCATCAATAACGCCTCTTGCAGCACTACACCAGTACCGCAAAACGGATCCAAAATCACTGAATTCTCTGGGAGCGGTCCACACAGATTAATCAAAATCTGCGCCAACTTAGGAGGCAACATACCGACTTTCGCATCTCGTGCCGGACGCGCCTGATCACGTTTCGCATATGCATCAATGTCTTGCACGCCAACTACCTTATACCAGCTATTATCAACTTTTATTAGTTCAACCTTACGTTCATTCTTACCGGACAATCCATTGTGCAAAGATGTAGCCGTAGATAAAGTCGCCTCTTTATTTTCAACTACTCTCACACTTCGACCCTGTTTTACCAAAACTCTTTTCAATTTCAAAGCTTCAGTCGTCGCCGTTTTTCGTGTAGCTTTACTAGAATAATCCGATACTCCTAATGTAATTTTCCCTTCCGATAGCTTTAATAAATAATCCAACGGTTTTTCCATTAGCTCCACCGCCAACTTCAAAGTACCCCCAAGACGAGCAATAGTAATTATATCACTGGTTTCAAAACGTATCACATGGACGGGTGACGGCTCTGGAGGGGGACCCCCAAAAATGTCATCATTTTTGGGAAAGGAAAAGAGCCGGCAGGACCCGTCCAAAATCTGCATATCAGAAAACAGTGCTTCAAGCTCCGCTATTGATATCTCCGGTTGCCTACCCAGTACCGCTAAATATTTCATTTTACAATTACAAATTTATTCTTACCCTTTTTTACGATAGCAGTTTGTTTAATAGCTACATCTTCAGAGGCCTTTTCGCCATTTATAGTGATTGCACCTTGTGAAATAAACTCGCGAGCTTTCTTCTTTGATTCCGCCAAACCATTTTCAACTAATACGTCCACCAACTTAGCACCTTTCTTCACTGTCGGCAAAAATTCCGCAAACTCAATAATCTCATCTTCAGTAAAATCCTTAAAATTAGTCTTCGAGTCAAACAACTTCTCAGTCAAAGCTTCCACTGCATCAGCAGCTTTCTTTCCGTGCACCACTTCAGTAGCACCACGCGCCAAAGCCTTTTGTGCGATTCGTTTTTCTGGTGATTTCTTGTGCTCTTTCAAAATCGCCTCAATCTCATCCTTTGAAAGCAAGGTGTAAATCTTAATCAAGTATTCTGCACTTTCATCGGGTTGATTTAGCCAGAATTGATAGAAATCAAAGATTGGCGTGAAATTGCCAGAACCATTATCAGTTGCAGCGAGCCAAATC
>JAEEGL013458771.1_pt1 | contig 20298 bp, 15 predicted proteins | sample 9134231 | NCBI WGS metagenome assembly JAEEGL01 (sample SAMN16246548, study PRJNA631951) | gut metagenome | biome: gut microbiome; feature: rumen; material: fiber-attached | host: Bos | place: Iran: Karaj | collected 2018-10 | reverse complement strand
CTGCTTGACGAGGTAGCAAAAAAAGGTGAGCTGATCAAAAAAGAGCTCACCGGCGCGCCGGGCATTACAGAGGTCACGGGGCTCGGACTTATGGTCGGTATAACGACAAAGCGTCCGCTTAACGACGTTGTAAACGAGTGCTTGCAGAACGGCGTTCTCTGCCTCACCGCCGCGCACGGAAAGCTCCGTCTTCTCCCGGCGCTCAACATTCCGGAAGAACTTTTGATAAAAGCTCTGGGCGTTATAAAAGACGTCTGTGCAAAACAGTGATTGTTATTTCCTTTATAAAAACTACGGCGCGGTTTTATTGACCGCGCCGTAGTTTATTATACAATTATGTTTTTCATACAGTCGGATAATATTTTATCCGTATCCGCGCCGTATATATCAAGCCCGGTCGCCTTAATAAGTCTTACGTCTTTTATGCCGTAGAAGTTTTGCGCCAGAGCTTTGACGTAGCCGAAGCCGTATTCCTCCGGGAAGTATTCACCGCCCGCCGTCGTGACGTAATACAGCTTTTTTGCCATGCAAAGCCCTTCCGGTATTCCCTGCTCGTTATACTTAAAAGTCACGCCTATGACGTTTATTATCTCAAAGTACTGTTTCAGCACAGCCGGAAACGACAGATCCCAGAACGGTGCGGCTATGACTATTTCATCCGCTTCCGCAAATTGCCTTGCAAGACCGAACGTCGGATCGTCAAACCGGCTTTGACTTATAAGCGTATCGCGCTTTTTAAGATAATTTTCATCAACACGCGGAAAAACGTACCCGTCGAGCTTAAGCTCGGTATACGGCTTTTTTATTTTTGAAAGCAGATCGTTTGCCAAGAGCGCCGTTCTTGAATTTTCTCTGACACAGCAGTTTATAAATAATACCATAATATTCCGTCCGTTTTTAATCAGTTACTTATAATACTTTAAATACAAGAAGAATGAAAAACAGTAAAGCAAAAATACAAATCAAAAACGATATAACACCTATTATTCTGCCCGGAATTCTGAATTTTTCCGGAGCTTTTTGTGACGAAAGCATTGCAAACAGCGTCGCTAAAAAGGACGTTATAAAATCAAATATTATAACGTAGACAGAACCGATGACCTGATATATTGCAAGTAAAACGACACCTATAAACGCTGTCGGTTCATCGGCGGTACCGGTATCCGGGCGAAACGTTAAGATCATTATCGCGATCACAGATAAAGCAACGGAAATAACAAGAAGAATGATCGAAATTATAAAGAAAACAGTCGGAATTATATTCTTTTTATCCATAAAATCACCGTATTGTGCATCTTCGGGTGTTCGTTAAAACGGCGACACGGATTCAAAGTCGTACGTTCTGTTGTATATCGCCTTCGCCGTCTTTTCGTCACCCGTTATCTCTATCAGACCGCCGGCGCGGAAAAGAACGGAAAGCACGTGTTCCGGCGCTTTCCAGGCGGCGTTGGATACGACTTTTATTTCTCTGTCCGTCCCCTGATCGCCGCGCAGGATAGATATTGCTTCAAAGAAAAGAATGCTCGGCTCAATATGATAATCGCTTGAAACGATGGCGATCTTTTTTACCTGAGGATAGCTTGCTTTCAGAATTTCGTACGTGTATATGGCGTTCTGCGCCGTGGTTTCAGATCTGTTCTCGATTATGACGCGGCTCTCTTCTATACCGTGAGATATGATCCACTTTGCCATCTGTCCGGCTTCCGTTATCTTTTTGTTGTTTGACGCCGTTCCGCCGCCGGTGCAGACGATATACGCGTGTTTGTACTTGTTTGCGCTTGCGAGCGCGATCTCAAGGCGTTTGACAAGCTCGTTTCTCATCTGTCCGTCGTCCTGAAGCTCAAAGCCCAAAACGACTATGCACAGCTCGTCCGTGTCCGGCAGGCCGTCTGGCAAAACGTCGTAATTCATTTTCTGCCGCAGGCCGGCGCGCCACATTCCCATTATCTTTGACCAGCGCTCGCCCTGCACCGGGTCGGCTTCTTTCAGCTGCTGTAAAAGCTCGTCCGATCTTGCGATGCCCGCGTCTTCATAATAGCCGTACGTGACAACCGCTTCCTCTATCAGCTCTTTGACCGTCTTTTTCGGCGGCGTGTACGCGCCGCCGTTGATGAGAGACAGTATCGCCAGTATGAGGGCGATTATGATCTTTATAAAGAAGTTCATATTTTATATTTTTTCCACGCCGAAGACAGAGTCTTCTCCGTTTACGTTCCAGTCTTTGACGTAGCCCTTAGGCTCTGTAAACGATACGCTGTCCGCTAAGGTTTCGTCTTTGATCTGGTCCATGTTATTTTCCACGTACGCTTTTATCTTATCGCAGACTAAAAGCGTTACGTTTATTCTGTCCATGACCTCAAATCCGGCGTCCTTGCGCATAGTCTGCAGTTTGGATATTACCTCGCGCACGAAGCCCTCTTCGATAAGCTTTTCGGTCAGCTTGGTGTCAAGAACTACCGTCACGCCGAAGTCGGATATGGATTCATACCCTTCCACCTTTGCGGCGTCTATCAACAAATCTTCTTTCTCAATGAACATTTCTACACCGTCAAGCGTTACCTTTATGCCGCCCGTCGCGTTTATCTCGTCCATAGCGGCGTTGCCGTCAATCGTTGTTAAATATTCGCGGAAGGCGTTTATGTTTTTACCGAGCTTTCTGCCGAGAGTTTTAAGCTGCGGCTTGAACGAATAAGTCGTGAAAGCTCTTAAATCGTCCGTGAACTGCGCGGATTTGACGTTGAGCTCGTCTTTGATTATATCCGTATAGAATTCGTTCAGCTTAGCCGGCGCGTTGATATACATTACGGACAGCGGCTGACGGTTCTTTATGACGGCGGCGTTTCTGCAGGCGCGGCCGAGAGATACGATATTGACCGCCTCGTCCATCGTCTTTTCAAGCTCAAGATCGATATAAGCTTCGTTCGCGGTCGGGAAATCGCAGAGATGCACCGATTCCGGCGCGGTCTTATCGAGATTTGCAACGAGGTTCTGATATATCTGCTCCGCCATAAACGGTATAAGCGGCGCGGACAGTTCTGCAAACGTTACGAGGCACGTATAAAGCGTCATATACGCGGCTATCTTGTCGTCCGTCATATCCTTCGCCCAGAAACGCTCGCGGCAGCGGCGGACGTACCAGTTTGAAAGCTCGTCCACGAATTTTTCCATCGCTCTCGCCGTTTCGGTTATGCGGTAGTTTTCAAGATGATCGTCAACCGTCTTTACAAGCGAATTCAGCTTTGATAACACCCACTTGTCTATTACCTGGAGCTTGTCGTATTCAAGCTGATATTTTGAAGCGTCAAATTCGTCTATATTCGCGTAAAGCACGAAGAAACCGTAGGTATTCCAAAGGGTTCCCATAAATTTGCGCTGACCTTCAACGACGGCGGTTTTGCTGAAGCGGTTAGGCAGCCACGGCGCGCTGTTTGAGTAAAAATACCAGCGTATCGCGTCCGCGCCGTGCGCGTTGAGCGCCTCGAACGGGTCTACGGCGTTGCCCTTGGACTTGGACATTTTCTGTCCGTTTTCGTCCTGGACGTGGCCTAAAACTATAACGTTCTTATACGGGCTCTTATTGAACAGAAGCGTGGATTCCGCCATGAGCGAATGGAACCAGCCGCGCGTCTGGTCTATAGCTTCCGATATGAAGTCCGCCGGGAACTGCGTTTTGAAAAGCTGTTGATTTTCAAAAGGATAATGCCACTGCGCGAACGGCATGGCGCCGGAGTCGAACCAGCAGTCTATGACCTCCGGTACTCTGTGCATCGTCTTGCCGCACTTTGCGCATTTGAACGTCACGTCGTCTATATACGGTCTGTGGAGCTCGACCTTCGCCGTATCGGGATCGCCGGTCTTTTCGGCTAATTCCGCACGTGAGCCTATACATTCAAGGTTTCCGCATTCGCATTCCCAGATATTCAGCGGCGTGCCCCAGTATCTGTTACGGGAGATCGCCCAGTCCTGTATATTTTCAAGCCAGTTGCCGAAACGGCCTTTGCCTATGGATTCGGGTATCCAGTTGACCGTGTCGTTGTTTCTCAAAAGATCGTCACGAACGGCGGTTTCTTTTATATACCACGATTCGCGTGCGTAGTAGATCAGCGGAGTGTCGCAGCGCCAGCAATGCGGATATTCGTGCTCGAATTTAGGCGCGTCAAACAGTTTGCCCTCGATCTTCAGCTGCTTCAAAAGCTCCGGGTCGGCGTCTTTTACGAACATTCCGGCACACGGCGCTTCTTCCGTCATCTCGCCTTTGCCGTTTACGAGCTGGACGAACGGCAGATCGTATTTTCTGCCTACGTTCGCGTCGTCTTCACCGAACGCGGGCGCTATGTGGACGATACCGGTACCGTCCGACATGGTGACGTAGCCGTCACAGGTCACGAAAAAGCCTTTTTTGTTCTGCTTTCCGGCGACTTTTGCGGAGCTGTCGAAAAGCGGCTCGTATTCTTTATATTCAAGGTCTTTGCCATTGTATTCTTTCAATATCTCGTACGCTTTTTCACCGTTTTCGGAAAGCTTTCCTAAAACGGAATCGAGCAGAGCTTTCGCCATGTAATACGTATATCCGTCAACGCATTTTACCTTGACGTACGTATCATCCGGGTTGACGCAAAGCGCAACGTTTGACGGAAGCGTCCACGGCGTTGTGGTCCATACTAAGAAATACGCGTCCTCGTCCTTGCATTTGAATCTGACGATAGCGGAGCGCTCTTTTACCGTCTTATATCCCTGCGATACCTCGGCAGACGATAACGGCGTGCCGCAGCGCGGGCAGTACGGAACTATTTTGAAGCCTTTGTATAAAAGACCCTTGTTCCATATTTCTTTTAACGCCCACCATTCGGACTCTATATAGTTGTCGTCGTATGTGATATAAGGGTTGTCCATATCGACCCAGTAGCCGACCGTGCCGGAGAAATCCTCCCACATACCCTTGTATTTCCAGACGCTCTCTTTACATTTTTTGATAAACGGCTCAAGTCCGTACTGTTCTATCTGATCCTTGCCGTTCAGGCCGAGAAGTTTTTCGACCTCTATTTCGACCGGCAGGCCGTGAGTGTCCCAGCCGGCTTTGCGCAGGACGTGATAGCCCTTCATCGTTCTGTAGCGCGGGATCATATCCTTTATGACGCGCGTCAGAACGTGGCCTATATGCGGCTTGCCGTTTGCCGTAGGCGGTCCGTCGTAGAACGTGAAGTCTTCTTTTCCCTCACGCAGGCTCATGCTTTTTTCGAATATTTTGTTTTTCTCCCAGAATTCTCTTACCGCTTTTTCGCGCGATACGAAATCAAGCGACGTGTCAACCTTGTTATACATAGTCTCTCCTTAAATCAAAATGCTCTCATACAACAATGAGAGCATAGTTATACATTTTTATAAAAACATACAATCATATGCCCTCCCGTTCACGCCGGGAATACGGCGCAGTCTACTCGTTTCCTTTCGGTGCGCTGCTCCGAAGTGATATTCACCTGCGCGGCGGACAGCCGTCTTTCACCGTACACGGCTCGCTTTTGCCCGTCTTCTGCACAAGCTACTGTCTTCATCATAGCAGATATGCGGATTATATCACATTTTTTTGAAAAATGCAAGGGGTTTTATAAATAATTTTTCTTTACTTTCATATCAATCTCAATCGCATAAGTTGAAATACAAATTGAATAAACGTAAGTGCCGTTAAAAGAAATAATGGAATTTTAATACCTAACATCACAGGTTTTTCATTCAGCATATTACGGATAACAAACACAAACAAGACGTTGACCGAAACCGAAAAAATCACATAAAGAATAATATAAACATAAAACGGCGTAACGAAATTTCCTACTGCAGAAAAAATCACCGTTACAGGTAGAATCAAATTAAACGCCGCAAATAAAAAAGCGTAACAAACTCCGGAGAACACGGACGGCTTTTTGTCATTTTTCATACCGCGCCTCCGAGTATAATTTTTGACGCGAACGGAACAACGACAGGGGTAAGAAGCATTACAGCTTCCGTAACGAGCTGTGTTGCGATGAGGATAATAAACTGTGATTTTATAACGACGCCTTGTTTTCTGATCTTTACAACCATAATGAGCGTCATAGTCAGTACAACAATGTAGATCAACGCCAATATTAATAAATACACGATCCTGCCTGCTTCAACGATATAGGAAGGCCAGTTTGAAAATGCTGCAAACAGGTAAAAAAACACCGGCGCCGACCAGAAAACCGACGATACTATTACAAAAAGAACAACATTCGGCGTACTTACATCACTGCTTTTCATATGATTCCCCTGATATAAATTACGGTATCCGCACGTTACGGATACCGTTTTGCGTAAATTTATTATAACACTTGCCGCAATATTTGTCAATTATATTTTTTCTTTTTTTCCTACGATCGCATCTTCTTTGATCTCACATTTATCGTAATACTGTATTTTTCCTATTTTACATCCGTAGCTGACGGTCACGTTTTTGCCTACTACCAGAGGACATTCGGTATTCTGTAGGAATATATTGTCGCCCTCTATGCTTTCTTCTACCTTTGTCATGACGTTTCCGTGATCGAATATAACGTCGCGCAGATCGAATTTGCCGTCTTTGTAATACACTATCTTTATATTCGTTCCGCCTATGCTGTTTATCCTGTTGGTAAACGCGCCGTAACCGAATTTGATCACTACGTTTTCCGCGTTTAAAAGTCCGTCTACGTAAATGCGTCCGGTAACGGTTATGTCTTCCGCTTCCACGTTCTTTTTGCATTCAAGCTTGCCGGCTACGGAAGCCGATCCGAATTTTATGTTTCCGCCCGTCTGCACGGAGCCGGAAAACTGCGCGTTTGCCGCACAAAGATCCTTTCTTACCTTGCAGGAGCCCGACGTTTTCATATCTTTTGCGACCGTCAGACTGTCTGCGGAAAACGAGCCGGAGACGGATAATTTTCCGGTTTTCACCTCTTCAAATTTTCCGGAACCGGATATGTTTATCTCTTTTTCACATTTCACGTTTTTCGTATTGACGGAGCCGGACACGTTAAGCTCCGTACAGCTTACGTCACCTTCAAAAACCGAGCTGCCGGATACGAATATTTCCTCGTTATATACGCCGCCGTTTACTCTTCCGTTGCCTGATATCTTCATTTTATATCACCGTTCCTTTCAAACAAAACGTCCGTTTTTTCTCCGTTTACGACCGTTACTCTTTTAACCTCACTCATTTTATACCTTGCCGTACCGAAATCAGTTTCCACCGTAAGATACTCTCCGTTAAGTTCCTTTGCTTTAAAGCTGTCCGCAAGAGCCGACAAAGACAGATCGTCTTTCATGTTCTGTATCTGCTCTACTCTGTCGCATATCAGCCGTCTCGGGAAAAACGTCTGCTGACCGGTGACGGAAGCGGTCTTTACGAACCACTCGTCCGGGATGAGCCCCATACGCTTCCAGCGGTACAGCGCGCCGTATGAAATACCGTATTTTTCAAGCAGATCTTTTTTTGAGATCATTTCATTATCTTTCATTTCCGCCTCCGTAACATTGTTACGGTCTTATTATAGCATAACAATGTTACGTTGTCAATACCCTTTTTGAAATTTAATAAAAAACCCGCACGGGGCGGGATTTTTAATATGATCTGCGTTTGCGGATAAGTATGTAACAAACCGAAAGCGAGGCGGCGATCACGGCGGCCGACAGCAGGAGCGGCTTCGCATCTATGCCGGTGTCCGGCGGGGTGACGAGATCGTCGTTATCATCGGGCGGAGGCGCCGTTTCTTCTCCCTCTCTTTTGACATATATCTTCGGGAAAAGCGCGGCGTCTTTGCCGGCGTCCGCGTCCGAAACCTCGGAAAAACCAGATATTCCCTGCCCGAACTGGACGTACGCCTGACGTTCTCCGTTGAAATAATCGCCTATCGAAATACTGAAACAGAACTTGAAATCCGTATCGTTTTCCGCGCCGAAAGCCGACAGCGGAACGGCGATCTCGTAAGTTATCACGCCGTCTTTATATACGGCGGCAAAACTGTTTTCGGGCGAATAATCCGCAAACTGACGCCATACGTAGTATTTGCCGTCCGGCCTTATGCCTATCTCAAGCGCGTTTCTGCCGGTCGTGCCGGTTTTGGCAAACGACAGAAGCAGCGCGGTCTGCGCCCACATATATTTCGGCTCGCATTCCGTTATATAATGCTCTTTGTCGAGACTCACGGCGAGCGCGAAATAAAACGTGCCGGAATTGACGGCTGTGTACACCTCGAACTTCGTGTTTTTCGTCCTCAGCCAGTCGGACTCCGAGCCTACGACGTATGATAAAGACGACTGCGGGATATTGAGCTTTTCATATTCTCCGTTCGATATAACGCCGTCAGGCAGAGCGGGCTTATCCGATATATGAACGTTTGCGCTTATATCAGTATCCTTAGGCGGGGACTGTATTATAGCGGATGAAAAAACAGAAAGGCTGACGGAAAAAACGAGCAAAATAATGATATAAAGCGTTGCTTTTTTCATTTTCCGTAAGCCTCCTTATTGTATTTTCAGTACCGTCTCAGAGCTTTGCGCAGTACGTTTGATCGCCGTTTTCTCTTATCTCTTTAATCGCTTCCGCCATATCGGGCGCGCCGAATATCGCGGAGCCGGCGACGATGACGTTTGCGCCGACGCTGCTCACAAGGTCAACGTTTTTAGCGGACAAACCGCCGTCAACTTCAATATCTATATCGTAACCGCCCTCGTCGACTAACTTCTTTGCGGCTCTTACGCTGTCTATTGCCGTTGGTATGAACGACTGACCGCCGAAGCCGGGTTCAACGGACATTATGAGTATCATATCTATAAACGGCAGATAAGGTTTCAGCACCTGCGGGTCCGTTTTCGGTTTTATGGATATTGCCGCCTTTATGCCTTTGCTTCTTATGTACTGCAGCGTTTCTATCGGATTGTCGCACGCCTCGTGGTGTATGGTTATGCCGTCCGCTCCGGCGGCAGCGAAAGAGTCGATATAACGCAGCGGGTCTACTATCATGAGATGGACGTCAAAAAACTGATCCGTCATTTTGCGGATGCATTTATATACCGGGGCGCCGAAAGAGATGTTAGGAACGAATATGCCGTCCATAACGTCTATATGAAGATATTCCGCGCCCGCTTCTTTTGTTTTAAGTATCTGTTCTCCCAGCTTTGAAAAGTCCGCGGAGAGTATGGATGGTGCGATCTTTATCATAAGAACTCCTTGTTTGTCATTGTCTTTTATTAGTATAGAGCAGCCGTTTTGATTTTTCTACCTATAAAATGTTAAATAAATAATATCGCATATTCAAAAAAACTTTTTTAAATATATTGAAATTTTCATTTTATTGTTGTATAATATGAAAGATTGATACTAAAGGAAAAAATTATGGCACAGGCAAACAACACGGAAAGATATTTATTTCATCAGGGAACGTATTTTCAAGCATACGAATATTTAGGCGCGCATAAGACGGAAGACAAAAACGGTGACGTTTATACCGTTTTCCGCACATGGGCGCCCAACGCCGATGCGGTCTACGTTACCGGTGATTTCAATAACTGGGACGAATCCACACCTATGAGCCGCGTAACGAAAAAAGGCTTGTGGGAAGCGAAAGTAAAAATAAATTTCAAAAACGAAGACAAGTTAAAATACAAATATCTCGTTATGCACGGCGGCAAGGCGACTTTCAAAGCCGACCCTTACGGATTTTACGCGGGCACGCACGAAGAGACGGCGACGTTTTTATACGAGCTTCCGTCTTATCCGTGGACTGACGGCGGCTGGATGAACTCGCGCAAAAAGGCGATATGCCAAAGCAACGACAGACCTGCGTACACTTCGCCCATGAATATATACGAGGTGCATCTCGGCTCGTTCATGCGCAGACCCGGCGGCGGTTATCTGAGCTACCGCGAGCTTGCGGACAGACTCGGTCCTTACGTCAAGAAAATGGGTTATACGCACGTTGAACTTCTGCCCGTCGCGGAGCATCCGCTTGACGAGAGCTGGGGATACCAGATATGCGGATTTTTCGCTCCGACCTCCCGCTTCGGCGAGCCTGCCGACTTTATGTATTTCGTAAACAGGCTCCACTCGTACGGAATAGGCGTTCTGCTTGACTGGGTGCCGGCTCACTTCTCCAAAGACGAGCACGGTTTATACGAGTTTGACGGCACGCCGTGCTACGAATATCAGAGCGAATACAGAAAAGAACATAAAATTTGGGGCACGCGCTTCTTTGATTTAGGGCGCGAGGAAGTACAGTCTTTCCTCATATCAAACGCGCTTTACTGGCTTACCGAATATCACATAGACGGTCTGCGAGTTGACGCAGTTGCGTCTATGCTGTATCTTGACTTTGACAGAGGGCCGGGCGAATGGGAGCCTTCGCAGGACGGATCCAACAAGAATTACGAGGCGATAGCGTTTTTCAAAAAGCTCAACACCGCGGTGTTTGAAAGATACGCAGACGTGCTTATGATAGCCGAGGAATCAACGGCGTGGCCCATGGTGACAAAACCGGTATATTTAGGCGGTCTCGGCTTCAGCTTCAAGTGGAACATGGGATTTATGAACGATATGCTCAAGTACGTATCGACAGACCCCGTTTTCAGATCTAAAATACATAACGACATTACGTTTTCCATGACGTATTCGTTTTCGGAAAATTTCATACTCGCCATATCTCACGACGAGGTCGTGCACGGCAAAAAATCTCTGCTTGACAAGATGTTCGGCGACTACGATATGAAATTCGCCGGCTTCCGCACGTTCCTTACTTATATGACGTGCCATCCGGGCAAGAAGCTGCTTTTTATGGGCTCTGAGTACGGGCAGTTCAAGGAATGGAACTGCAGTTCTCAGCTTGAATGGTTCATGACCGGATACGAAAACCACGCGAATCTTCTGCGCTTCACCTCCGCGCTCAATCATTTCTATCTCGATACGCCGGAACTCTGGGAAAGAGATTTCTCCTGGGACGGCTTCCGCTGGGTAAAGGTGGACGACGCGGACAGAAACACGGCGGTATTTTTAAGATACGGCGCGGACGGAGATTACGTTTTATGCGCTTTCAACTTCTCCGCCGTTGAGATAAAAGACTACACGGTGGGCGTTCCGGACGCGGGACTTTACCGCGAGGTGTTCACCACTTCACCTACACGGTCGCTGCCCGTACCCGCGAAAAAGATCAGATCCGACGGATTTGACCGCAGCATAAAAATAAATCTGCCGCCGCTTTCGGCGTCGATATACAAAGGTGAAATATTAAAACCCGTTAAATAAATTTAAAGGAGACACAGATATGCTTCAGAAGAAAGAGTGCGTTGCCATGCTGCTTGCCGGCGGTCAGGGCAGCCGACTGTATAATCTGACCGAGAAGAACGCGAAGCCCGCGGTGCCTTTCGGCGGCAAGTACAGGATAATTGACTTTACACTTTCCAACTGCGTAAACTCCGGAATTGATACCGTCGGTGTTCTGACGCAGTATCAGCCCTACGTTTTAAACGAGTATATCGGGAGCGGACAGCCCTGGGACCTTGACAGAACGTACGGCGGCGTAAAGATACTTCCCCCGTATCAGAGAGCTAACGGCGCTTACTGGTACAAGGGAACGGCAAACGCCATTTATCAGAACCTCGGCTTTATTGAAAGATACGACCCGGATTACGTGCTTATCTTATCCGGCGACCATATCTATAAAATGAATTATTACGAGATGCTGAAGCATCATAAGGAAAAAGGCGCGGACTGCACTATTGCGGTCATTGACGTTCCGCTGTCCGAGGCGTCGCGCTTCGGTATAATGAACACGCGCGAAGATAATTCCATATACGAATTTGAAGAAAAGCCGGCGCATCCGAAGAGCACGAAAGCTTCCATGGGTATTTACATATTCGGCACGGACGTTTTGAAGAAATATCTTGAAGAAGACGACAACGACCCGAATTCGTCAAACGACTTCGGCAAAAACGTGATACCGAAAATGCTGGCGGACGGCGTAAAGATGTACGCGTATCCTTTCAAGGGTTACTGGAAGGACGTCGGAACCGTACAGAGCCTCTGGGAAGCGAATATGGACCTTATAGGCGATCAGCCGGCGCTCGATCTGCGTACGCGCGAATTCAGGATATACTCCCGCAATTCCACAAGACCGCCGCATTTCGCCGGCGAGAAAGCGAAAATAGTCAATTCTCTTGTGACTGAGGGCTGCGAGGTATACGGCACGGTAATAAACTCCGTTTTATTCGGCGGCGTTAAGGTCGCCGCGGGGGCGACGGTGCGCGACTCCGTTATATTTGAAGAAACGGAAGTTGCGGAAGGATCCGTGATAGATTATTCGATCCTTGACTGCCGCATAAACGTCGGCAAAAACTGCGTTATAGGCGCGCCTGCGGCGGAAGGCGGAAAGATAACGCTTTTAGGCGCGGATATGAAGATACCGGACGGCACGAAAATAGAGTCCGGCACCATGACGAGCAAGCTTACAAAGGAGGTAAAGTAAAATGTCCGTAACGGGTATCATTTTTTCAAACATACACGACAACAACCTGCCGGAGCTTACGCGTCTGCGTACGATGGCTTCAGTTCCTTACGGCTGCAGATACAGATTTATCGACTTTGCGCTGTCCAACATGGTCAACTCCGGCGTTACGAGCATAGGCATAATAACGCAGGCTAACTATCAGTCACTGTCCGACCACATAGGCACCGGTAAAGACTGGGACCTCGCGTCAAGAGCCGGCGGCATAAAGCTGATACCTCCGAATATGACGGCGTTCGCGCAGGACAACAGACGCGCGCACGTTACCACGCGTCTTGAATCGCTCAAATCCGCCACGGTTTATATTGCAAGCAGAAACGAAGAGCTCGTAGTGTTATCCGACTGCGACGTTATATGCAACGTGGACCTGGGCGATATGATAGATTTCCATCAAAAGACCGGCGCGGACATAACCGTTGCGGTAAAGAAGACGACGCTTACGCCCGAGACTGCGATGAAAAACGTAATAGTCAAGTCCGATGACGAGGGCAGGATGAACGATATGCTCATATACCCGAGAGACGTATCGGGCGAGTGCAGCATAAGCCTTAACATAATGGTGCTGCGCCGCGACAGGCTGCTTGAAATAATAGCGGACGCATCCGCTCACGGATATACCTCTTTCAACACGGATATACTGTTGAATCAAAAAAATTTATATAAGATAATGACGTACGAATACGACGGATATTTTGCCTGCGTAAGCTCTTTGTCCGAGTATTTTACGTGCAGTATGGAGCTGCTCGATCCCGCGGTAAGACACGCGCTGCTTGAAGTCAAAAACAGACCGGTTTACACAAAAGTGCGCAATTCACCGCCCACGAGATATACGGAAGGCTCGTTTGTCAAAAATTCGCTTTTAGCTGACGGCTGCGTCATAAGCGGCCACGTGGAAAATTCCATAATTTTCCGCGGTGTTACGGTATCGGCCGGCGCCGTAGTTAAAAATTCCATAGTAATGCAGAGCAGCTTTATAGGCAAGAACTGCAGCCTTAACTGTGCGATTTTAGACAAGAACGTCGTTATAAAAGACGACCGGATCCTGTCCGGCCATCAGACCATTCCGTTCTACGTTCCCAAAAATTCTATTGTATAAGGTAAGGTCAAATGAAGATTTTATATGCCGCGTCTGAGGTTTTGCCGTTTTCTTCATCCGGCGGACTTGCGGACGTTATGGGTTCTCTTCCCCGGGCGCTGAAAAAACAGCAGCCGGACAGCGACGTAAGAGTCGTGTCTCCTCTGTATACGTCCATACGCGACGAATACAGAAAAGAAATGAAAAAGGAAAAAGAATTCCGCGTGAGGCTCAACTGGCGCGACCAGTACTGCGCGGTCTTCAGCCTTGAAAAAGACGGCGTTATTTACTATTTTTTGGATAACGAATATTATTTCAAGCGCGGCTCGCTTTACGGCAATTACGACGACGGGGAGAGATTTGCCTTTTTCAGCATGGCGGTGCTCGATCTTATGTCGGTTTTGGATTTTTATCCCGATATTCTGCACGCAAACGACTGGCAGACGGCGCTGTCCGTTATATATCTGAAAACGAAGTTCTCCGTATCCGATAAATACCGCGATATAAAAGCCGTGTTCTCGATACATAACATACTGTTCCAGGGACAGTTCGACCACGCTATTTTAGGCGACGTTTTCGATCTGCCGCAGGGACTTTCGCAGATAGTCGACTACAGAGGCTGTATAAACCTTATGAAAGGCGCTATAGTCTGTGCGGACAGCGTGCTGACGGTAAGCGAAAGATACGCGGAGGAGATAAAAACGGAGGAATATGGGCACGGTCTTGACCCGATAATACGTATGTATTCCTGCAAGCTCTCCGGAATTTTAAACGGCATAGACTACGATTACTACGACCCGCAAAAAGACAAGGCGCTTTACAAAAACTACACATACAGAAGCGTAGGAAGAAAAGCTGAAAACAAGACCGCACTTCAGGCGGAGCTCGGTCTGCCCGTGCGCGCCGACGTTCCGATGATCTCCGTCATAAGCCGTCTGACCGACCAGAAAGGTCTTGACCTTATAAAAGACAAGGCGGACGAGTTGTTGGGAGACGACGTTCAGCTCGTAGTGCTCGGCTGCGGCGACAGATATTACGAGGACTTTTTCAGAGGCCTGCAGTACAGAAGAAGCGACAAGATGCGCGCGCTTATACTTTACGACAAAGAACTTTCAAAGCGGATATACGCGGCGTCCGATATATTCCTCATGCCGTCAAAAACGGAGCCGTGCGGACTGTCTCAGATGATAGCCTCGCGCTACGGCGCCGTACCGGTAGTGCGCGAGACGGGCGGTCTTTACGATTCAATCAAGCCGTACAGATTCGTTGACGGAAAGCATATAGGAAACGGCTTTACGTTCTTTTCCTACAACGCCTCGGATATGTTGTACGTAACGCGTGAGGCGACGGCGACGTACCAGGCGAAAGAGGAATTCCGCGAGCTTGTCGTAAACATCATGAAGCACGATTTTTCATGGAAAGCTTCCGCAAAAAAATACGCGGAATTATATAAATCATTAGCACCCGAAAGGTAACAAACGATGACAGAACCCGAAATAAAACAGCAATTATGTGAAAAGCTGGGCAAATACTTTGCCGCAACGCCGGAGGACGCGTCCGACGAGCAGATGTATAACGCGACGCTCATGACGATACGCGACATTCTTATGAAGCGCAACACCGCGTTTGAAAAGAAATCCGCCGAGGAAGGCGCGAAAAAAGCGTATTATATGTGCATGGAGTTCCTTATAGGTCCGTCGCTCAACGCGAATCTGCGCAACCTGGGACTTTATACCGAATATGAAAACGTACTTTCATCGTTCGGCTTTTCGCTTTCCTCATTTATAAAAAAGGAAGCGGACCCGGGACTCGGAAACGGCGGTCTGGGCAGGCTTGCCGCCTGTTATATGAATTCGCTTACGTCGCAGAGCTATCCCGCCACCGGACACTGCATCTGCTACGAATACGGTCTTTTCAAGCAGAAGATCGTTGACGGAGAGCAGGCGGAGCTGCCCGATATATGGCTGCCGAGCGGCGAGGCGTGGCTCATACCGCGCACGGACCAGGCGGTCACGGTCAAATTCGGCGGCAGGATAGAAGAGATCTGGCGCGACGGCAGGATGTATATCGAAGTTCACGACGCGGAAGAGGTGGAAGCCGTTCCGTACGATATGCTCATATCCGGAGCTGACACGGAGGCGGTGAACAACCTGCGTCTGTGGCGCGCGCGCGATTTCAGAAACTTTGATATGAAAGCGTTCTCGCAAGGGCGTTATCTTAAAGCGCTTGAAGAAAGCACGAACGCGGAGCTTATATCAAAGGTGCTTTATCCGTCCGACGATCACGACGCGGGCAAATTACTGCGCCTGACACAGCAGTATTTCCTCGTTTCCGCGGCTTTGCAGAACATCCTGCACGACCATCTTGAAAAACACGGCACGGCGGACGATCTGCCGGAATTCGCGGCGATACATATAAACGACACGCATCCGGCTATGTGCGTGGCGGAGCTTATGCGCCTGCTTCTTGACGAATGTGACTACAGTTGGGAAAGAGCGTGGGATATCACGTCAAGGACCATGTCGTACACGAATCACACCGTTATGCCGGAGGCGCTTGAAGTCTGGCGCGAGGATCTTTTCAAGCTCAGACTGCCGCGTATTTACGCCATAATCTGCGAGATAAACAGAAGATTCTGCGAAAAGCTCTGGGCGGACAAGTCAAACGACCGCGACAAAATAGCGCGTATGTCCATAACCGGCAGCGGCGTTGTGAAGATGGCGAATCTTTCCGTCGTCGGCTCGCATACCGTAAACGGCGTTTCGGCGCTTCATTCCGAAATACTGAAAAAGACCGTTTTCTCCGACTTTTACAGCGTTGAGCCGTGGAAATTCACGAACGTGACGAACGGCATAGATCACAGAAGATGGCTTTTGTATTCAAATCCGGGGCTCACTTCCCTGCTCGACCAGTGCATAGGCGACGGGTATAAGACGAAGCCGGAGCTTTTGTCCGAATTCTCGGCTTTCCGTAACGACAAGACCGTACTTGAAGAGCTTGCAAAGATAAAGCACGATAATAAAATAAGACTTTCCAACTACGCAAAATCCGAAAAAGGCATGACAATAGACCCGGACACCGTGTTTGACGTACAGATCAAGCGTATGCACGAATACAAGCGCCAGCTTCTCAACGTAATACGTATAATCTCTCTGTATAACGCCATACTCGAAGATCCGGATATGGATATAGAACCGCAGACGTATATCTTCTCCGCGAAAGCGGCGCCGGGATATTACCACGCAAAACAGATAATCAAACTTATAAACTACCTGAGCGAAGATATTAAAAAACATCCCGAATTCAACGGCAAACTGTCCGTCGCGTTCCTTGAAAATTACTGCGTATCGCTTGCGGAAAAGCTTATACCGGCGGCGGAAATATCCGAGCAGATATCTCTTGCCGGCAAAGAGGCGAGCGGCACGGGCAACATGAAGCTTATGATGAACGGCGCGGTGACGATAGGCACGCTTGACGGCGCGAACGTTGAGATGCGGCAGCAGCTTGACGGCAAATCGTTTTACCTGTTCGGCTTGAAGACGGACGAGGTCGATTCCCTCTGGGCGTCCGGCTATTCCTCCGCTTCATACTTTGCAAAGTCCGAAATACTGCAAAACGTCATAAAGACGCTGAACAAAGGCTTTAACGGCGTATCGTTCTCCGACTTTTCAAATTATCTGCTTTACGCAAAGGGCATACCCGATCCTTATATGTGCTTTGCGGACTTTGCGTCGTATAACGACGTACACAACAAAATGATGAAGGATTACAGAAACAAAAAGGCGTGGGAGCAGATGAGCCTTGACAATATTGCCGCCTCCGGCATATTCTCATCCGACCGCTCCGTACGCGAATACGCGGACAATATCTGGCACATTAAACCCATTGTATGACACAGATCACGACAGGCATTTATCCGGACGAACGGTCGCTTTCGCGCCCTTTCATATATAAATATGAAGACGGCGGGATAAAAGCGTATATAAAGCGCGCGTATTGCGCGTCAGGCTGTGAAGCCGTTATATACTGCGACGATACGGGAATAACGGATACGGTAAAGTGTGAATACGACGGTATAAGCGGAGACTACGACGGCTTTGCCGCCGTGTTTTCCGGTCTGCCGGGACTTTACTACGTTACTTTCCGCATCAGTACGGATGACGCCTTGTATTTCGTCCACAGCGAGGGCGACGAGATACACGGACGGTTAAGAGACGACATAGATAAGTGCGGCAGATTTCAGCTGCTTATAACGTCGGCGCACAAAGACGTTTTTGCCGGCTTTAAAAACGGGAATATGTATCATATTTTCGTGGACAGATTTTTTAAAAGCGGCAAAAGCGGCAGGCGTGACGACGCGGTCTATAACGACGACTGGGACAACGGCGTGCCCGAATATACCGAATATCCAGGTATGCCTATGCCGAACAACACGTTTTTCGGCGGAGATATTTACGGCATTGCCGAAAAGCTGTCTTATATAAAGCGGCTCGGCTGCGATATCTTATATCTTTCCCCTATATTCGAGGCGTTTTCAAACCACAAATACGACACGGGCGATTACACCGTTATCGACAAATGCTTCGGCGGCGAGGAAGCGTTTGTAAAGCTGTGCGATAAAGCGCATAAAGCCGGGATGAAAATAATCCTTGACGGCGTTTTCAACCACACCGGCGACAACAGCGTTTATTTCAACAAATACAAAAAATACGGCGAAGGAGGCGCGTATAACGACGTCAATTCTCCGTATTACAGATGGTATTCTTTTAAATCATATCCGGACGATTACGAATGCTGGTGGGGCGTAAAGGCTTTGCCCGCGCTCAAATCAAACGAAGCCGACATTATTGAATTTTTCACGGGAAAAGACGGCATCATACGCCGGTATCTGCGCCTCGGCGCGGACGGCTGGCGGCTCGACGTCGCGGACGAGTTATCGGATACGCTGCTTGACAGGATAAAAGCCGCGGCGGAAGAAGAAAAACCCGGCTCAATAATCATAGGCGAGGTCTGGGAGGACGCGTCAAACAAGATTTCGTACGGCAAGCGGCGGCATTATTTCTCACACAGCCAGCTTGACTCCGTAATGAATTATCCGCTGAAGGACGCGGTCATAAACTATGTAAAAACCGGCGACACGAACGGATTTTTAAAGGCGTATACGGAGGTCTACCGCCATTACCCGCCGTACGTGACAGATTGCGTTATGAACTTTTTGGGCACGCACGACACGGAGCGGATAATGACCGTTTTGGGCGGCGAGCCCGCGGGCGACCTGCCCGGCTCGGTGCTTGCGTACAAGCGCATGAACGAAGAGCAGTATAAGCACGCGAAAAAGCTGTTTTTCACCGCGTTTTCGCTTCTCTGCTTCTGCCCCGGTATATGCAGCGTGTTCTATGGCGACGAGGCGGGCATGCAGGGCTACCGCGACCCGTTCAACCGTATGCCTTATCCGTGGGGGCGCGAAGACAAGACGGTCACATCAAAGGTGCGCTCGCTTCTTAAATTAAGAAAAAACATAAGCGGCAGACTTGAAATAATCTGCGCGGACGACGGACTTCTGATACTTAAACGCGCGGAGCATATTTATATTTCAAACACGTCGGATAAAGATAAATACGTTTACACAGGCGACGGATACGAAGCCTTAAACGGAAAAATAAAAGGCGATGAGCTGTGCGTAAAAAGCGGCTCATACGCGATTCTACACAGAGCAAAGGAAACAAAATAATGATCAGGCTGTATGAACACGGCGTAAAGCTGGAAAACGGCGGTTTCGTACCGTCAACGGATACAAGCGCAAGAGAAAAAACAATAGCTTACGGGATCTTAAGAGCTCACAGCAAGACCGGCGTCGATAAACTCAAGATCAAGTTTGACGCTATGGCGTCGCACGATATAACGTACGTCGGCATAATCCAGACGGCGAGAGCCACGGGAGCTCTTTCAAAATTCCCGATACCGTACGTACTGACAAACTGCCACAACTCACTGTGCGCGGTAGGCGGGACGATAAACGAGGACGACCACAAATTCGGTCTGTCCGCCTGCGTTAAATACGGCGGCATATTCGTGCCCGCGCATGAGTCCGTCATTCACTCTTATATGCGCGAAAATCACGCCGGATGCGGCAAAATGATAATCGGCTCGGATTCACACACCAGATACGGCGCGCTCGGCACGTTAGCGGTCGGCGAAGGCGGTCCGGAGCTTGTAAAACAGCTTGTTGATATGACTTACGATATAGACGCGCCGCAGGTGATAGCCGTTAAGCTGACGGGCAAGCCAGCGCCGGGCGTCGGTCCGCACGACGCGGCGATCGCGCTTATAGGCGCGGTGTTCAAGAACGGCTTTGTTAAAAACAAAGTGCTTGAATTCATTGGCGACGGCATAAAAAATCTGCCCATGGAATACAGAAACGGAATCGACGTTATGACGACGGAAACTGCGTGTCTTTCGTCTATCTGGGAAACGGACGAAAAAACCGAAGAATACTTGGCAAAGCACAACAGAGCCGGAGATTACAAAAAACTGACATCATCAGACGGCGCGTATTACGACGGCGCGGTAGAGCTTGATTTATCAAAGCTCGAGCCGATGATCGCTCTTCCCTTCCACCCGTCAAACGCTTATACCATAAGAGAATTCAACGAAAACGCGGCGGATATACTT
>JAEEGL016229602.1_pt1 | contig 20299 bp, 11 predicted proteins | sample 9134231 | NCBI WGS metagenome assembly JAEEGL01 (sample SAMN16246548, study PRJNA631951) | gut metagenome | biome: gut microbiome; feature: rumen; material: fiber-attached | host: Bos | place: Iran: Karaj | collected 2018-10 | reverse complement strand
CTGAAGAAGCCGATGATCTTGCAGAAGAAGCCATCCTGCTTCCACAGACCGGTGCGTCCGTTATGATTCAAACCGCACTTTTCGCACTTTTCAGAACCGGGCGTTACGGGCGTATCGGGCGTATACCCTGGATCTGCCTCACCGCAATTGGTACATACACCGTTTTCGTAGTGATGGCCGAGTGCAGGTTCTGTTCCGATTGTGATTGTTTCGCCGCAAACGGTACATACTGCATAGCCATAGCCTTCCTCAGTACATGTGGCGTGCACGACAACAATATCGCTTTCGGAGAAAGAATGTGCGGCTAAAGCGGTCTGCTTACTGTAAGTATCGCCACAGCGCGTACACTTATAAACATCTGTGCCAACAGCAATGCAGGTTGCGGGCGTGCTCAGTTCATCGCTAAAAACATAGGTATGACCGAGCGCTTCACCGTAGCTTCTGCCACAGTTCGCGCAAATGGCAGCATTAGTACAGGTAGCCGGAGTGCCTTCAACGTGAGCAACCTTTTCAGTATAGTTATCTACGTAGCTATCGCGGCAGTACTCACAGGTATGAGTGGTAAAGCCAACCTTCGTGCAGGTAGGTTCAGTAACCACAGCAATATAATTGTGTCCGAGAATAGTGATTTCTTCCTGTGCTACGAGAATCAAATTGCAGCGAGAGCAGTGGGAACCTTCGGTAAGGCCAACTGCTGTACAGGTGGCGGCCACTGCCTTATCGGTTACGACCTGGTGGCCGAGCACGGGCAGCTCAACGATATCCGCTTCGCCGCAGATGGCGCAGGTGCGGGTTCTGGAGCCGTATTCGGTGCAGGTGGCTTCCACTGTGACCCATTCGCCGAACTGATGCGTGGTCTTTTCGATCACAGTACCGGGGGTGATCACCTGATTACATACGGCACAGTAAAGGTCGCCGGTGTAACCGGTTGCGATGCAGGTAGCTGCCGCAGCGTCTCTAACGGCGTCCTCAGGCGTATGCGCAAGCTTGGCAATGGCCTTGGGATTGGTAAGCACTGTGCCGCAAAGGGAGCACATGGTGCCGGCTTCCTGACCGGGCGCGGCGCAGGTAGCGGCTCTGTTTTCACCGTAAGGAATGATCTTATCGGCGGGATGCTCGCCGTTTTGCGGGATGGTTTCGATTACGGTGAGCTCGCAGCGGGCGCACACGTATTTATTGTAGCCGTCGGCGGAGCAGGTAGCCGCAACCGTTTCGGTGGGCTCGGCGGGCAGATCGTGGCCGAGGGCGGCGATCACAACGTTTGCGATCTCATTTGCGCCTTCCTCATCGGCAAAGGTCTTGCCGCAGCTTGCGCACACGTAGTGCGCCACGTTGCCGTCTTCGGTGCAGGTGGCGTCCTTCGCGGGCACGAAGGTCATATCGTGGCCGAGGGCCTCGATCTCTTTTTCTTCCACGAGGCCGCAGCGGATACATCTGCGTTTTTCAAGGCCCTTTTCGGTATCGGTGGGAAGCACCGCAACCACCCAGTCGGTGAAGTTGTGGCCGAGAGCCGGGATGGTGCCTACGCCGTCGGTGATCTCATTTTTGCCGTTGGCATCGGAGAAGAGCTTTTCGCAGCGGGTGCACTTGTAGCAATCCGGGATGCCTTCCTCGGTGCAGGTGGCGGGTGTGCCGGCGACGGTTTCAAGATCGTGGCCGAGCGCGGCGATCACAGCGGGCTCCTGATAGTAGCCGTCGCAGTTCGCGCAGTAGTAACCTTCGCCGTGGCCTTCCTCAGTGCAGGTTGGATCGGCGGGAGCGATATATTCGCCCTGCGTATGCGCGAGCGCCGGGATCTCGCGGGTTTCAACGTAATCGCAGCGGGAACATTCTCTCTTCTCTTCGCCGGGCGCGCCGCAGGTGGCTTCGGTAACGACAGTCCATTCATCGGGAAGATTGTGGCCGAGGGCTTCGAGCACTTCGCCGGCGGGCTGTTCGGGATCGGCCTGGCCGCAGACGGAGCACAGCCATGCGCCGGTGTAACCGGGCTCGGTGCAGGTGGCGTCCACGTGGTCGACGAACTGATAATCGTGATCTGCGAGTTCCTTTTCGGGAACGGCGTCGATCGGGGCCTTATCGGCATCGAAGAGCTCGCCGCAGCGGGAGCACTCATAGTAAGCGTAGTGGCCCTTTTCGGTGCAGGTGGAAGCGGTTTCTTCCACAAGCACGTAATCGTGGCCCTTCGCCGGGATCACACGGTCTGCCGGGTTTTCGTCGCCCACAAGATACAGGCCGCAGTTCAGACATACGGTGTAAGCCTCGGTACCGGTTTCGGTGCAGGTGGCGGGAACCTCTTCGTGCACGTCCCAATCGTGTCCGGTGGCCGGGATGTTGCCCACGCGGGTGGTTTCACCGCAGCGGGCGCATTCGTAATAGTAATAGCCTGCGGTGGTGCAGGTGGCGGCAACCGTGATGGGCTCCACAATGAAGTTGCCCTGATCGTCGGTAAGATTATCGAAATCAACGTCGCCGTAGTCATGGCCCAGCGCGGGGATGATGCGGTTGGCATCGGTGATGACGGTTTCAACGCCGTTGATCACAACGGTGTAGTCGGGATCGAGCGCGCCGCAGTTCTTACATGCCTTCTTGCCGTAAGAGCCGTTCTTCGTACAGGTGGGATCGGCAACGCCGGTCACCTCGAAATCGTGGCCGAGAGGCTCTTCTTCAAAGCTTCTGGTGTAGCCGCACACGGTGCAGTCCGCCTTGTAGGTGACGCCAGTGGTGCAGGTGGTTGCGCCCTGAAGGTTATAGGGCTCGCCCCAGATGTGCTTGTGGCCTACGTACTTGCCCCATACCTCGTAGGTATAGCCGTTTACGTTTTTGGTGAGCTTATCGCTGTTTTTATATTCGCCGCCGTCGGTGTACTCCCAGTGATCGAACACGTAGTGGCTGCCGGAGTCGGTATGGCTCGGGTCGGAGGAGTTCGTCTTCATCGTGGGCGCGGTGGCCGAGTAGTTGTGGCGGATCGTCTCCTCCTTCAGCAGCGAACCGCTGTAATCGTAGAACTTCACGTTGTAGCGGAAATCGTAGTAGGAGGCGTACAGCGTGGTGTTCTTCTTGATGGTGATGGTAGAGGGCAGACCGCTGCTGGCGGACCAGGTGACGGTGCCGTCTTTATATTGGGCGGTCTCGTCGTCCTTCTTGGTGTCGTTCCAGCCCACGAAGGCGGAGGAGTAGGTGCGGCTCATCTGCGTTTTGTTCGGGTTGACGGTGAAGGTAGCCTTGCCGCTGGTGTTGTTTGCCGCCACGGCGTTGGCGCCGCAGTTCAGCGTAAGATTGGAGGTCTGGCTTGCGGGCGAGCCGGAGCCGCCGTTGTTGTTATAGCTCAGCGTGACGCTGCCGGTATACAGCGCGTAGAAGTTATATGTGCTGCCGGTGTTGATATTGCGCGTGGCCGTGGTCACGGAGGCGGCGTGATCCGCCGTGGTCTTGGTGGTGCTGTCCACCGCCCAGCCGGCGAAGGTATAATTGATACCGTTGACCGTGATGGACGTGGGCACGCTGCTCTTCGGCACGTCGAAGGTAAAGGACGTGGCGTTGTTATATACCTTTTTGTCGTTATAAGAGGACTGCCGGTTGCCGCTGGCGTCGTACCAATAGAAGTTGGCCCTTGCCGAACGGCTGAAGATGGCGTAGAGGGTATCGTTGTAGTTATCGATGGTGATGGCGCTCGTGGGCTTCGTGCCGCTGGTAGCGGAGGAGGAGCCGTTCCAGCCCTCGAAGGTCCACGTGCCGGTGGTGGTATTCGACTTGCTTGCCGTCTGGCTCGACTGCAACGTGTAATTCACGTTTGCGCTGCCGGTATTGGTGTTCGTAACCGAAGCGGAGCCGGGGGCAGTGGAGGTACCGCCGTTGGTGGCCACATTAAAATTGATTTTATACGTAGGATTGACATAGAATCCGCTGCTGCTTGCGGTTTTGGTGATATTGGAATATTTCACCGTAGCCGTCATCACGCATTTCTTGGCCTGGGACGTCGCTTTTGTATCTTTGATTGTAACTTTAGTGCTTACTGCGCTCGGATTAACAATCGTATAATTCACATAATCCAGATTGGAAAGCGACCAAGCAATCGTAGTATTGTTTACGCCCCATACAACGCCATACTGATCGTATGCACAGGCGGTGAACGTACCGGTTTCTGTAGTAGCAGTTGCCCCGGTGATCTGCGCCGTCATCGTAGAAGTAGAATCCGCCGTAATCGCCGCCGAACTCAGAGTGGGCATGCCGGATTGGATCGTATAGGTAATCGTGCCCTTTGCAGCAGCGCTGCCATTGGTCGAGCTACCAGATTTTGCATAAACATGCTGACCGCTAATATTGCAGGTTTGCGACACACCGCTCTTGGAAAGAGAAAGCGGAACGTTCACCCAATTACCGCTGCTGTTTTTGATTTCCAAATAGAGATAAAATCCCAAGGTCCGCTCAACATATCCTCCGAAATCGTATTTATAAACGATTTTTGTAGGGAATTCATTCGTGGTGGGCGAGCCGAATCCAAAAGCCTCATCCCATGTTTTTTTACTGTCGATTTTCCAGTTTGAACTGGATTTCAACGCGGAAGAGGTCTGGGAGGCTGTACCGTTTGTTTTGCAGCCGTACACGTTGCAGCTCTCACTATTCCAACCGTCGGCATCGTCATCACAGGTAACTTTGATGCGCCAGGTATAATTACCCGCCGTCCAAAGTGCGGCCTCCGCCGAAGGCAGAATGGCAGAAAAATCCAGAGCAACCACAGATAGGCACATGATTACTGCCAGAAACACACTAAACGATTTTTTGGCATATTTTTTCATAAATATCCCTCCTGGAAAATACTGATATATAACGACATATATACGCAATAATTATATCAATTCCGTTCACAAAAAAAAATCCGCATTTTCACTAATAATTTCAAGTCTAAATTGTTCATTTTTGCCGATATCTCTTTTTTGTGCCATCACGTATCGTCCCACCAAAGCAAAGATCCGATGCACTTTTTAAGGATATCCATACAAAACTGACTCTTCACAAACGCACATTCCGACACGATGACAATCATGACGCACCATGCGAAAACAAAACCGTTCGCATCAAAAGTATAGGGGTCCAAAATCGATAACACCACACCGTTTATGCAGCCAACCCCTCCTGCGGCATAAAGCGACAAAAGAAGCCTCGTTTTCTTCTTCGGAACACTTTGTTTTCTGCGCACAGTTTTTCCGGGAATGACGAAAAATCCCAAACAAATATAAAGAAAAACCGTTCCCAATACCGGCAAACTGAACATTTCCGAATCCACTTGAATCTCCACATGGCGGACATCCCGAATCCAAGAAAGAACGCCGACAACCGCAGCGAAAAGAACAACCGAATAAATGTAGTTTTCAACATCGCCGCCGGATTTTTGCTGTTTTCCGCCGCCGGTGAAGGTGTCTGACAACACAAAGCCGCTGCACAAAAACAGCACAGGCGCATATCGAAACAAAAACTCAATATCTACTATGCTGCATACAACCGTTATCACAAGCAGGATTGCACCAACGAGCCACCGGTTTCGTATGACGGATGCGACAATCCAGCCGATAATAAAACCAACCGCAAACACAGACCGAATCGGTATATCTGAACACAATTCCAGCAAAAACCAAAAGATATTCAAATAAATCGCGATGATACAATGAGGATATTTTTTCATTCGTCCATTTCCTCTTCAGTGAAATTATAGTGTTGCCGGTACACAAAAAACATATAAAGCGATGAGCACGGTTACCGCAGGTTGCGGAATCACCCCCTGTTTTGCCCGGAACCGGAACAACACGGCATCCTCATCGTGAAAAACAACAAACAGGAAAAACGACATAAACGGCAGAAACGCATTAGAGAACCATCTGAACGTATCGGTGGAAAACAGATATCCGATAAGCATGCAAAACACAAACAGTAACATGCTCCCCGCACAGGCAAGTCTTTTCCAAAGCCCCGTTTCTTTGCTTTGGATAAAACGAACCTGCACGCAGTCAATCACCGCAACTACAGGCAGCAGAACAGCCAAACAGAACAAGGTATCTCGGAAAGAGGCGGTGTGGCCTGTGAACCCACCGGCGCTTGCAAAGCGATCTGCCAACATATTTTTTATTGCTTCAAACAGCGAACCGTCGTTAAGCAATGCGGCTCCGCCGTGATTGGATGCAGCCCCCACCGTCTCCAGGGTCTCACCGTAAAAACTCGTTTCAAAAACAAAAGTTACACGTGCGCCTCGCTCTTTTAACCGTTCCACAAAATCCTGCAGCGTGTATATCAGATTATTCCGCTCGTACAACACAAAATATAACACGCAACCCGCTGCAAGCACTGCAGAACACAACAATACAAACCAAAGCGCCAGCCTTTCGTTTTTATCTTCGGTGCAGGCCGTTTTATACAATAATATAAGCAGCATTGCTGGGATATAACATATTATCGCGCCATAGTGTACCAGAACCAAAAGCGGAAACAAAAGAACAACAAGGAAATAAAGTTTTTTATTAGATAAAAGAAAGAAAAATAAAATGAAGATCAGCAACCAGTAAAGATCATAGTACCCAAGCAAACGAACAAAAGAAGTAATCGAGGCGGGGCCTGTGATCGTCAGCAGAATAGAAATAAAACACATTGACCGATATTCATTTTTTACATGAAGCAATACCTTTTCAAATAAAACCGCCCCCCCGGCAATCACGCACAGGAACAAAAAAACACAAAAGACGTGAATCACGCTCCGGCTACACGTGCGAAATATAAACCGGAAAACCGCTCCGGGAAGCAGTTTGGAACAAAATCCGAAACCGAAATCCAACAAATACAAAGGATATACAGTCTCAGGAGGGCTCCAGAATGCACAGCGGGTACCCAATAAAAACTCATACAATATGATGAAAACAAAGAAACCAATTGCAATTCTGTGCTGAATGAAAATATTACTCTTTGCCCTCATATCAGTTTCTCCTGTTTGAAAAATTACGAACGGAATGGAAATACAATTACGGAAATAAACGAAGTTAATGAAATCGATTCATCTGCAGAACAACGAAGTCTTGTTCTTCCCGGGTCATTCCGTAATAAAACGGCAGCGAAAGAACAGTATCAGCCAACTGCTCCGAATATGGAAACGCTCCCTTCTTCAGATTTAAATACGCATACGCCTCGCTCAGATACGGCGGTACCGGGTAGTGAACAGCGGTACCGATCCCTTTTTCTTTCAGGAATTCAGCAAGGAAATCACGCTTTTCACAGCGGATAACGTACTGATGCCATACGGGATGCGTTCCCGGATGAGGCCTCGGCAGTGTAATCAGCGGGTTCCGGATGTGCTCGGTATAATAGGAAGCCATCGCCTGCTTCTTCGCGTCATATTCCGCCAGATACTTCAAACGAACCCGCAAAAGCCCTGCCTGCAGTTCATCCAGTCTTGAGTTTAAGCCAACAACATCATTATGATATTTATCGACACATCCGTAGTTGCGAAGCACACGGAATTCAGCGGCAAGAGCTGCGTTGTTCACCCAGACAGCCCCTCCGTCGCCGAACGCGCCGAGGTTTTTCGTCGGGTAAAAAGAAAAGCAGCCCACATCCCCGAAGGTGCCGGCCTTTTTTCCTTTCTCTGAGGCGCCGAGCGCCTGCGCGCAATCCTCTACGAGTTTCAGACCGTATTTTTCACACAATGCGGTGATTTCGTCCATCGGCGTCATCATACCGTATAGATGCGTTACCAGGATCGCCTTTGTTTTAGGTGTAATATGCCGCTCGATCTCTCGCGCTGTCATCGCAAAACGATCGTCCGGCTCGATGAACACAGGGGTTGCGTCATTCATGGAAATCCCCATGACGGTTGCAATATACGTATTCCCCTGAACGATCACTTCATCGCCGCGGCCGATCCCCAGCACGCGAAAAGCAAGCCGCAGCGAATCGAGCCCGCAAGCAAGCCCTACGCATTCTCCGCCGCCAAGGAACGCCGCAAGTTCTGTTTCAAATGCGGCTAACTCCGGGCCTAAAATATAACAGCCGGAGCGAAGCACCTCCAGCGCTTTTTTCTCATATTCTTTCTGATGCGCCCGGAACAGTAAATCCAGACGGTTGGAAGGGATATTCACACAAGATCTCCTTAAACAAAAACTTGACGGCGGACGTCATCCCATGCTAAAATAACACTGATCCCAAACTGAAAATATATTACAACGGCAGAATGAAAAAGAAATGGAACAATCATTAATCAAAAAAGTGCAAGTGCAGATTTATACCGATGAACGGGGTTGTTTAAGTGTGATAGAAGGCGCCGATACCGTTCCGTTTGAGATTAAAAGGGTTTTTATTTCATATGCACCCGCCGCCGACGCGCGCCGCGGCGGACACGCGAATATAAAATCCAACATTGTAATGATCAATATTTCCGGCGCTTGTAAGGTGCGCGTTTACAGCGCAAACCGGACGGAAACGATTCTTTTGACCGAACCCATGGAGGGCATATTGCTGCCCGCCATGACCTGGAAGGAAATCTCAGACTACACGCCGAATTCGGTAATCCTGTTTTTATCCGATCAGCATTACTGCAAAGACGATTATTGCTATGATTTTGAACAATTCCTTTCGGAATCAAAAAAGAGGGAAGCCGCAAGCGCGGAAACTGTTATATAACCTCTCTTACATTATAACAAAGCGGCGCGTTTTCAGACTTAATTCTGCTTCGGATAAAAGATATGCACGGGGTTTTCGCATGCCAGAAAACGGCATTTAACGCAAGTTTCATTTTTTTTGAGAAATTGTACCCGGATTCCCCCGCGGCCCGGGGAAAACGCACATGAGATACAGTTACCCTCGGCAAATCAATACTGCACACCAATGCCGGTAAATAGAAAGTACCTTTGGCTCGTTCAAGCAATTCACATATGGCTCTGCGGCTCATTAATCGATAATTCGCATGTTCGTTAACGAGCCCGGTTCGAAACACTTTCATCAAAAGATAAAACATTCCGGAAAAGAACCGTTCTGTAATCGGGTCCTGCCGACGCGAGGCGCGAACACCAAGAACCAGATCATTCCCATCATAATATTTTTCCAGCATTGCATCTACAGCCTGAATATCATCCTGCAGGTCGCTGTCCATCGTGATAACGCAATCAGCCCCTAAAGACACAGCATGCGTCATGCCCGCCAGCAATGCATTCTGTTCTCCAACATTTTCAACGAGATCGACGCCGCATAAACACGGGATATCATTCTGCAGACGCTTTATTACTTGCCACGTACGATCCGTTGATCCGTCATTTATCATAACAAGACCACTCTGCGCGCTGATTTGCCCCCCTGCAATCAGCGCTTTTAATTTTTCATAAATCAAAGGCGCCGTTATGGGCAAAACATCTTCATCGAAATAGCATGGAACCACAATAAACAACTTATCGAACACGCGCAATCACCTTGTTTTATCAATATCTTTTTTTCTGCAGAATACTTCGCAGTTTTTTCATTCCGGGGACGAACGCCGCTTGAAAAAACGGAACAATATGTAAAGACAAAGCATTCGGCCGAATAAGCCAATCATCCTTTTTTGCCAAGGGCCGGGTTACGCCGCCTTTCCACAAAAACGGGATCATTCCCCGTCCGCAATATCTGCAGAACGCATGGGGTTGTTTGAAAGAGGCGTTAATCTGCCAACCATCAAGCTTTTCCGCAGAAAGATCTATCTTATCGGTTTCGGGAAAATCCGTTTGAAAACACGCGTTCATTCTATATGCACAATAAGCGTAGGAACAAGGTGCAAGAAACCCATTTCCCATCATATGGCAATGCGAAAAAAGACAGTTCCGGAAGGCCGCCGCACCGTCTGATGCGGGATGCTCCAAAAGCGTTCTGAAAAAAAAACGCATCGGAACGCTGAATATGAAAGAGACTCCTGCACTTTTCAGCTTTTTTTTGATTTCCCGCTTCTTTTTCATCGTGGGTGGATAAGATGAAATATCAAAACTGCAGCGGCAGTTTTTGATTCGGTTGAGCGTTTCTCCGGAAAGAGAAGAAATCAGCAGACCGTTTGTAACGATCCGTAAATCACAATCCGGAAAGATCTCTCTCGTCTTTTCAACGTAGTCGACAAGACGCGGATTCAGGATAGGCTCTCCGCCCATCAAACGGATTTTTTCCACGCCCCAAAACAATTCCTTTAACCTGTACAGATCTCTGCAAAACACGTCAAAATCATAATAGCGTTCATCCGTTGCCAGATTCAAAAAATCACTGCAGCCTTTACAGTTCAAATTGCATATGTGCGCAATCTCCGTTTCCATGTAATCAAGCCGCGGCTTATCATGCTCGATTCGCATCGACTGCCCGGACACGCCGAAATCATCGGGGATAACAAAGACCTCTGCATCGGCAGCCCGACGGCAAACTTCAACAGCTCTTTGCAATTTATGATTTGCAAGCGAAAAAACGATCTGTTTCTCATAATGCTCCGAGATTCGGTTTTCAACGGCGGAAGCGCTGCAGTAACGAACGAACGTATGATCCGGATACTTTTTTTTCAGCTCCCGTTTGTTTTTACGATCATCAAAAAAAACATATGAACATTCCCCGATGTCTGCATTATTTCTGTTCTTCTTCATAGTATTCCATTACTTCCAATCCGTTATTGTAACTATATATCCGGCCTCTCCTTTTTGGACGGTACAATCGGCAACGCTTTGGATGAACTCCAGTTTTTCGTTTAGTCTTTTCCTTTCCGTCATCCATGTTCTGCTGAAATCCAAACTATCGTAATATAAAGGAATGTAATAATGCGTCGGACGTTTCTCCGGGTGCAGCTCCCAATAATGCAGCTGTCTTGTTTCGCTGTCGGCTTCTACATACCAGGTACTGTACGCACCATAGGAAGTATTCAGATACAGATAATATGCGGGACATATACCGGCTGCATAAAAGACCTGCAGATCCGGATCTGCAGCAATCGTATCAAGATCAGACAGTACTGATTCGTACGCTTTTTTCATTTCCTTGTTTGTTTTTATGCCCTTATGGGGTCCGCGTTCGATCGTTTCATTGAGCGATGAATCCGAAAAAGAGCTTGCCAGCGTCTCCACGTATGGGTGAAAAGCCTGGACGAATATATTACAACTTCCCCAAGACAGAGCAGCGCAAAAAACCATCACGGCAACAGCTTGTACGGTTTTCTTTGCCGCCGGTTTTTCGGAAATCCTGCCGAACCTTTCTTTCTTAAAAACGCTCCCCTTCTTCAAAACAGGCACGGGATTCATAAGTTCTCCGTACAGCTCCCGGAAGGAAATCATTACCGAAACGAGAGACACGTTTCCCGCGAGCGACAAGAATGCCTCCGACGAATAAGCGGACAGCATAGAGGCAAACAGGCCAAAGAAAAGGAATGCGCTCGCTTTTTTCGGCTTATCATCACAAAGCAAATAACAAGCCACGCCAAATACAGATAACGGAAATGAAAAATAAAAAACATAGTGAAATAAGACCGCAGCATAACCGGAGATCAACTTTTGCAGTTTAACAAAGCCGTATACAATTTCCGCGATCAGAAAAACACAAGCTGCGATAAAAAGGAACCATTTTGCGTTTTCCCTCATTTTCGGTTCTTTCAGAAGGACCATACGTAATATTGCGATAAGAATGACCACGATACTGCATACGCAAAAAAACGACCCGAAAAAACGGATGGCTGCTTTCTGTTTCCAGGCGATGGCTTCCCAATGATTACCACCGAAGGAAAGATCGTATTCAGTGTCAGTAAACAAATCAGGCACGGTTCGTATTATAGCTGATAAGCCGCTGCTGACCGCAAGGTAAATCAACAGAGCAAGGAAAGCGATAATACAGCCGACCGAAAAATAAAACCATGTTTTTCGCCCTAATACAGCACGATACTGCCGAAGAAAAACCATATTACGGTTCCTGAACAGGAAATGAAGAATACAAAAACCCGAATACGCAAAATAAAGGATCACAAAGATCGGATTTGCAAGAACAGAACAGGCAAAAAGGAGACCCGTAAAAACCATAAACAACGGCTTGTATTCTCCGGCATGAAAAATCAGAAAAATACACGTCAGCATTAAGAAATGGACAGACAGCGTATAATACGACATTGACAAAACACCGCCGGGAAAGTAGGTGCAAGCCAAGAATGCGACTGTGACCCCCCACAGACCGTATTCCCTAAGTTTTATATAATACACCCAATACAGAATCATGACCGTTATGACAGCCCAATAACGCATAGAAAGAATTATTCCTTCGTTGCCGCCCAATACAGTCGTCAGGATCCGATAAGGCAAAAACTGAAGCAGAGAGGAAAGCTGAGATACATGCCACTCATCCGTAAACAGATGGTCCCCCAACAGCAAACGATGAGGAATCGTGTAATAAAAACACTCATCCGCAACATTTACACCTCTCGGCGCACACAGGCAAAGCCAAGCAAACAGCGCAACGAACACAAGCGCTGCAACGATATCGGAAACAGACAGCTGTGCAAATCCGCTTCCGTTAAACAACTTACGTTTCGTATCTTTCATACAAATCCGGCATCCTGAATAAATCTTTCAATTTGGGTTGAAGGAACAGAGCTTCACCGATTCACACTCAATGGCAATTACAGCTCGGAATACTCCACAACGTAATGAGTGCTAGTGTAATCTGTTTCCCTCCTGTTTCGACCATACCATACCGTCTCACGCGCAAGCTGCGAAAAAGAGGAAACGGGATGATCGTCGCGGATCCGCAGGCGGATTTCTTTCTTTTCCAGCGGTTGGGGGGCATTCAAAAAAACACGGGTAAAAAATGTGTAAAAGTCATAATCCGACCGAATGATCACTTCACTCCGGTTTATTTTTTTGATAATTGCAAACTGATAGTCAAGCAGAGGATCCCATATCTCATTCGCACCGAACGTATTCTCCAGCCACGATTTTACATCCGCAAAAAACAAAGAGGCACTCCGATAGGACTCCAAAAAAATAAGTTCGTCAAATCCCCAGTAAACGTGATCCGTTCCGTCCAACGGCGCGACGAACGAGTTTTGTCCTAACAGAACACCGTTGCACAAAGCCTGAATACGAAGCAAAAGTTTCCCGATAAAATGCGTGGTTTCGTTAAAAGCATAGCTTACAAAAGACTGATAAAAACGTTGATAATCACATCGGCACTCATACCTGCAATATACGGCGACTGCGCGCAGGATCCCCAAATTGTGCAGGCCCTGAATTACAGAGGCAAAAAGAAGGGATCTTATCCAATCTCTGCTGTCCATAGAATATGTTGACGTTACAAACTCCACATATTCCGTGATACCCGTATCCTTCTGACACACGTCAGAGTGGATCATACGGAACGGAATCCGTGAACTGCGGATGTTGAATTTCTCCCGATACCAAAGCTGCCCCATTTCCGCGTTCGGCAGAAGCTCGCAAGGATAAATGTTGATTGCAAAATGCTGGCCGTTTTCAAGCAGCGAGCATACGCCCTGACAGAAACTATCGTACGTTTCTCCCGGTAAGCCGAGAATCAACTCCGTAAAAGTTGTAATATTCTGCCTGTTGTATTTTTCCATCAGATCCCGGAACAAGGAAATAGGAATATTTTTCCGGCCGATATTCTCCAAAACCTGATCGTTCAGGCTTTGAAAAGAAAGCGTTTGTGCTTTTTCAAGACCGTGCTGCACGAATTTTGAGCCGATCTCAAACACAAAATCGAGCCTGTTTTTCGTAAAACACACACGAAAGATCTTAGGATAACCGTACTTTTCTTTACAACTAACGATATAATCCGCAATTTCAGCGTCTCTTTTAAACAAACAGAAATTGGCGTCGGCACAAAAGATAAATTCTATTTTATGAGAGACGAACCAATCAATTTCCGCCTTGACCCGCTCCATAGAAAACAGCCTGACCTTAGACTTCAACGATCCCCAATCACAAAATGAGCAGGAATTCGGACAGCCTCTGTTCGTTTCCATCAATCCGGAAAAGGAGTAAGGATCATCAAGAAGATCATCAAAAACACCGAGCAAATAAGGAGAAGGATAGTCCGTACCGGCTTGGGCTTCATATCTTGTTGTTATCACTGCCCCTTGGCCATTCCGAAATGAAATATTCGGAACTTCCGATAATTGCCCGCCCGAAGCAAGCTGTGAAAGGATGCCTGCCGTCGGTTCCTCTCCGAATCTATGGGTGAGAAAATCTATATACGCATACTGCTCAAGCATGGCGCCGTCACTCGAGATGCTGTGGCCTCCGAAGGTGATAAAGCATTTCGGATACACTTTCTTAATCGCTGCCGCAACCGTTTTATTGTATTCTATATTCCATACGGAACACGAAAACAAAACCATAAATGGGTCCTTGAGCCGACGGAAAACACTCTCTAAAGGCTCTCGGGTATAAAAAATTTTCTCAAAACGGTATGAAGAGGTTATGATCGGATCCTGCATGCAAAATGCCTGAATACATCCCGCCGCATAAGGAAAATAAACGGACTTGTGAACATCTCCGTAAACATCGTTTGCCTGAAAAAAATAAATACTCTTCATCGTTTGTCTTTTTTATAAACCAGTTTTACGTTTTTAGTATCGTTCACGAGAATCGTATCTCCCCGCCTTTTTGCGAAAAGCATCACTTTTCTGGCATAGTCTTTCCAATCATATACAGGTTCCGGTATGGTAATCTCAATATGCGTTTCTTTTTTTTGGAGCGGCTGATAGGAATCTGAGATTGCGTGAAAGAAATAGCTGTAAAAATCAAACTGAAAATCCTGAAACACCTTTTTCTGTCCCGGAAGACGGATAATAAATTTCTGATATTTGCAAAGCTCCGAAAAAACAGGTTCTTCAATTTCAAAAGATTTCAAAAAAGGCATGATTTCTTTCCAAAAAACGTCAAAATGGCTCACAATCTCCAAAAATGCGCCTTCCTCTAAAAACCAGCCGATTTCACCGTATTTTTCATTGTAAAAAGACCACTCTCCATTAGAAAGATTTCCGCACTGCACCTGAAGAGAGCGAAACAGATCACCCGTAAACCCGGCTTCCGTATCCAGCAAAAATGAAAGCAGCGACGTATAAAAGTTTCGGTATGATACATTTTTTTCTTTTCGCAAATATATTGAAAAAAATTTCAGCAGCCCGATATGGTGAAAACACTGCAGACATGTACAAAACAGAATGGATCGTATCATATCGCGAAAGGGCAGATCTCTGGTGGCAATCACAAGATCCGTATATTCAACCACATCATTTTCTTTCGGGATTGACGAATGCAGATAATTCAGCGGGACGCGGGCGGTTTCAATACCATATTTTTCTCTGTATTCCCTCTTGCCCATCAATGAGTTGGCATACACTTGACAGTAATAAACCGTTAACGCACTTTGCTGTCCGGCCTCGATCAAATTGCAGAGCCCGTCACAAAAACTATCGTAGGTTTCTCCGGGCAACCCCAGAATCATTTCCGTATACGTAGGTATTCGGGCCTCATTATATCTTTTTACAAGAGACGCAAAGGACTCGATCGTAAAATTTTTGCGATTCACATTTGCCAAGGCCGTTTCGTTAGCCGTTTGATATGCAAGCGTTGCGGCTTTATTGATTTTATTATCATAAAACATTTTGGATATTTCAAAAACGGTATCATTACTGTTTTTTGCAAAACAGGTGTTGAAAATATGCGGATAACCATATTCTTTCCGCACCTGCACAACAAATCGCGCGATATCCAGATCCCGCTTTAAAATACCGAAATTACTGTCTGCGCAAAAAATGTATTCAACCTTGTTCTTGCTGCACCATACGATCTCACGCTGAACCTTTTCCACAGGAAACAACCGAACGGAATCCTCAAAGCACCAGTCGCAGTAAGCACATTGATACGGACAGCCGCGATTGGTTTCTACTACGGCACAGAATTCCGTATCCGGATTATCGGCAACGATTGTATCAAAATACCCCTCCAGATACGGCGAACGATATCCATCTAATGCCTTATAATGTTCCCTGGGATTCTTTTTCATGAAACCGTCTTCGCGGTACGCGATATTTGGAATACAGGAAAATCCGGCGCCGGAAGCGAAGGCCTGCAATACATTTTTAAATGGAATTTCTCCCTCCCCGTAAATGAAAACATCCACGTATGGGAGTTCATCAAACAATTCGTTGTTTTCGGAGATCTGGTGACCGCCGAAAATAATCAGACACGAAGGATAACGCTTTTTCACTTCCGCCGCAAGCAGCTTATTATACTCAAAAGTCCATGTATAACATGCAAATGCCATAACCGAGGGTTCAACAATGCGCTGAAGAATTCTGTCGAGAGGCTCTCTTCTGAATAAAAAATCGGCAAGACGATACTGCGCTTTTACTTCCTCGCATCCCCACGCGTAGGCTGCAAGACACCCGGTCGCATATGGTAAATACAACGCATTGCCGTAAGACATATTCGCTTGTACAAAATATACATTCTTCATACTTTTTCACTAACGGCAAGATCCCCTTTTTTTTGAAAACGGATATGCAATATAACAGAATAATACCGTACATATTCAAAGAAACTGCCGTGTTTTTTTCCTTCTGAACGCGCGTGATCTTCCGCAGGGACCTCCAGAAACGAATAACCAAGCCGCAACGGCTTAAAAGTCATTTCCGGAATAAAAGAAAAATCGGAACCAGTCCATTTTATGCTTCTGTAAACCGAAACAGGCGCAATCTGCGTGGGGTTGGTATAGTCGGTCAGGTTGGAACGGTATAAAACAGCAAACAACTTTTGGGAAAGATAATTAATGCCCTTTCTAATCGTTCCGTAACCGTAAAAACTGTTCTTTTTAAGCCATCTGCTCACAGATATGATTTTATCGGGGTAACGTTTTGAAAGTGACACCATCTCGGGGAAAATATCCGTACTGATCCCATCGTCTGCGGGCCAAACAAGAATATGTGTTCCCCTAACCAAAGCAAACGCATCCCGGATTGCGTTCCCCAAACCGCAGCCGCTCTGGAAAAAAAAACTGCATTTCTCCCGGCAACAAAGCCGCTTTACCGTTTCCAAACACGCAGCGGAACAGTTTTTGGAAAGGATAAAGAAGAATTCAAAAACCAAATCGTCCTTTGCCAAGGCAGCGTATGCCTGCTGCAAGGAATAGGTTTCGTCAACAGCACAAAAAACAACCGACAGACGATACGGCGAACTCATAATCCTTCCCCCGTCGGCGCCTTTTCCATGATCTCCGATTCATAAAGATTATTGCCGCCTCTTCTGCCATACCACAATACCTTTTGCGCGTATTCTTCCAAAGACATATTCATACTTTCATCTTCCATAACATACTGAACCTCTCGTTTTTTCAGTGATGCGCTTTCACTTCTCGTCAAAGCGGAGAAGAATGATTTCCAATCCCGTGTACCATAAAAAGTCTGATTCGTTACGCCGGCCGTTTTCACAACAAACGACTGGTATCTCAATAATTCCTCTCTCAAATCTGTTTCAGGCAACCATTCCGCCATCATGTCGCTTATTTGACCATAAAACCTGTCCTTTTGCGAAACAATCGATAAAAATGCATATTCCTCAAACGGCCAGCCTATGTTACCGAATCGTTTATCAACAAACAATACAGACGCACCTTTTTGAATCACATCGTCAAGCCGTTTTCGGATCATAGAAAAAACGGAATATTCGTCCAGGAGAAACTTATGCAACACACCGGAATAAAAATCCGAATATTTAATACCGAACTCGTGATACAGAAACAACGCGGGGAGCCTGAGCAACCCCAAATGATGAAAACACAACACACAAGCAGAAAACAAAACCGTCTGTTTCCATTCAGGTTTTGACATAGAATAAGTTGACGTGACGATTCTCGAATATTCCTGAACTTCGTCGTTTTCAATGATAGATGCATGCGGCTGATTTAACGGAACAACGGTATATTCCAATTTATATTTTTGCATATAAGCCGCGTTTCCCATAATGGATAAAGGCAACCATTCACATAAATGAACAAATAAAGACGTATGCTGTCCGTTCTCCAGCAATTCCTCTACGCCATCAACAAAACTCTGATACGTCTCGCCGGGCAATCCGAGAATAAGATCCGTATAAGTGGGAATCCCCGAACGGATATACTTTTTTTGCAGTTCCTTATAAAACGACAGGTCAATATTTGCTCTGCCGATATTCTTCTGTGCAACCGGAGACATTGTCTGAAAAGACAGCGTTGCGCCCTTATCCATTCCTATCCGGTTCAATTTTTCGATAATACGAAAAACCCTTTCGCTGGAATCTTTAGCGTATGACACCTGAAACTTTTTCGGAAATCCCGTTTTTTCGTGCAGTTCGATGATTCTGTCCGTAATCTCTTCATCGCGGGAGAACATTCCGAAATTTGCGTCTATCGCACCGAGGAATTCCATCTTGTGACGCCCCACCCAGTTTAAATCAAAGAGAACCCGCTCCATGGGAAACAGCCTTACTTTGGCGTTCATATCCCCCCAACTGCAATATGCACAGTGATTCGGGCACCCCCTGTTCGTCTCAATCAATGGAATAAAATCCAGATCCGGATGCTCCCGCATCAAACGGTCAAAAAAACCGGATTGAAAGGGAGACGGGAAATCAAACTCCCGATACAATTTTATCGGTGTCGTCTTAATAACACCATTCTCCCGAAATGAAATATTGTTTATATCCTCCGTTTTTCCCTCACCATTCAAAACTCTAAGCAATGTGCAGAAAGGGATTTCTCCTTCATTATAGATCAGGACATCTATGAATGCGCAGTTTTCCAGCAATTTGGAATGGTAAGAAACCTGCGGTCCGCCGAATATGATCGTACAGGACGGAAAGCGCTCTTTAATCTTTTTTGCGAGAACTTTATTGTATTCAATGTTCCACATATAACATGAAAACCCGACCGCAAAAGGACTTTCCATTGACGCAACGACTTCATCGGTTTTTTCCCTAAGAAAAAAAACACCTTTTAAGTCATATGCCTTCTTTATATCGTTAAAGTTCCAGGCATAGGATGCCAATGCGCCAATTCCATACGGAAAATGGACGGAATTAGAACTCATAAAAGTAGGCTGAATCAAATAAACGTTTTTCTTCATGTTTTTAAACCAATCGATTATATATAAATATAAAAATATATAATTAATTATACCATTTTCATATTTATATGTCAACTTGATTTTGCTTGTGGTTTGCCGTTTTGCTTGTAGTTCTGCTAATGGTTTTGCCGTTGCCTGATTCCTTGAGTTTTCGCAGTTTACATATTCTTTTCTTTATCCTTTTGAAAATATAAAAATCGGTCTGACCAATCATTTTCTCAGCCATCGATCCCGATCTGTACGGCAGGGAAAACCGTTCAGAAATTGATCCGCTTTTCCTCTACCACCAGCGGCTGCTCGCCGGTGCGCCGCGCCAAAGCGATCACGTATTCGAACATGAGCGACAGCACGAGCAGGAACACAAGCAGAAGCACCACGGCGGCACGGATGAAAAGCCCGTCCCACCCGGCGTTCCCGGCTGCGAACCCGGGCAGAAAACGCGCGAAAAACTCCACGGCGGCAAGCAGCATGCCGACGAGCGAAAACGCCAGGATCCTGCGGGGCAGGCATTTCGACAGGCACACCATCGCCTCAACGGCGAAATCGTAATACTTGCCCACGCTGAAATGCGATTTTCCCTTGGCGCGTTTATCCTGCACGTAATACACCCGTTCGATCTGTCGGGCGTAGGCCTGCACCAGCCCGCGCAAAAAGGGCGACGCGGAGCGCACCTGCCGCAGGATATCGAGAAAGCTGCTGTCGAACAGCTCGAATTCGGTAGAATGGGGCACGAGCTTCATGCCGAACAGGAAATTGGCGATCAGGTAGCACAGCGTGCGCAGAAAATACACGAATTTGTTCTCGCGGCTGCGGCTTTTCACGCCCAACACCACGTCGGCGCCACGCTCCCATTTTTCAACGAACTGCGGGATCGTTTCGGGCGGATTCTGCAGATCGCAGTGGATGATCACGGCGGCGTCGCCCTGCGCCTGCTGCATGCAGTAGAATACGTTTTTGGAATACCCGAAATTGCGGGTGTAGAACACGGCCTTCACGCGGCTGTCGGCGGCGCAGAGCGCTTCGATCTCTTCGCGGGAACCGTCGGCGGAACCGTCGTCGTAAAAAACGATCTCGTAATCATACGCCTCCAACGTGCGCATGACCGCGGAAATGCGTTCGTACGCGGCGCGGATATTCTCTTTTTCGTTATACACGGGCACCGTG
>JAEEGL010414734.1_pt1 | contig 20299 bp, 19 predicted proteins | sample 9134231 | NCBI WGS metagenome assembly JAEEGL01 (sample SAMN16246548, study PRJNA631951) | gut metagenome | biome: gut microbiome; feature: rumen; material: fiber-attached | host: Bos | place: Iran: Karaj | collected 2018-10 | reverse complement strand
TTGAGTGCGCAACGGGTAATGTCCATGATGAAGACTTCTCCCTGCTCCCGGAGTATAAAGAGCGGGCTGCGGTGCTTAAATTTTTTGAGACTCCCAATGGCGGCGGTACAGTAAGAGAAATCAAAGGTCTTGATTATATCAAGAACGAGCCGGATATTAAGCATTATCGTTTGAATTTCAAGATAGGGGATACTATAGAGGATGCTCTTAATGATTCCGTCCGTATTGGGTTTTACATTGTCTGTTCTGAGAATATGCAGAAATTACGCGAGGTGATTAATAATGTACGGAATACCTTCCATATAACATATTAAGCAACTATGGACTTAGATACGATAAAAAGACAAGCTATCGAACTGATTGAAGCTAACAAGATTTCTTCAACAGAGATTGGTGATGTGTTGGGCAAGACTGGACAGATAGAGGGCGTGCATGCCTTGAACGCGCAAATGTTCAGGGCTGGAGAGGTGAAGGTAATCTATGCCATCAACAATAGCAATTATGAGGTACACAAACAGTTGGCAGAGAGTGACGACATCAAGGACAAGATTCTTTTTGTCTATAATGTGAATTGCGACCGAGCCGTGTTTGGTGACCTGGTTTCCAAGTACATCATGCTTTATAAACGTGCAAAGGCCATCGTTATCAACGGCAAGTTGCGCGATGCCCATACGCTGATTAAAGAGAAATATCCCATTTGGCTTCAAGATGTCAGTCCCATAGGTTGTGTAAATCGCCAGAATGGTCCCGAGATTGATCCTGTGTTATTGAAGGAAATTCAAGACAGGTATGATGGGAGTATCATGGTTTGTGATGATAGCGGAGTGGTTATGATTCCGAAGGATAAGATTGATGAAAAACTCATTACGAAACTTGAATTCATCGAGTATCAAGAAGATATTTGGTACTATTGCGTTGATACGCTCAAGATGAGCACCTATGATACAGTCTGCATGAAGAAGTATTTGGATGGTGGCTTGATTGACGAAAAGAGATTGGAGAAGTTGAATGAGTTCCAAAAACACATGTAAGAAACGCCCCATGTTTATAACGGTTATTTTCAATAATGAGTATATGGATATCTCGTCTCGCAAGATGTGGTATCTCAAGAATTTAATCCATTGTAAAGAAAACGGATGGATTCTAATAACTCATGACTATATTCGTAAGCATTTCGAGGAACTTCAAGATAGTATCTCTGACCGGTTTATTGACCAATTTGAGATGCGAAGATTCACCCTTGAGGAGGTCAAGAATGTTGAACAGTATTTTGTCCCAGACGAAATCTTTGATAGTGTTGAGATGGAAAAGGACTCTCGTACGGAAATGCTATTTGATTTTTATGGAGAGCCTATTCCTGCGCTTGATAGTTGTCTGCGGAGTATTTTTAAGCAGATAAAGCAACGTCATCCGAATGAAAAGATAGACGGTATCTTTAATTGTTTGGAGGGGTACGAAAGTCTTCGTAAAATAGCAAAAATCCATAAGTGTCCTCTAATTAATTATTCTTTTTCTGCATTCCGTAAGGTTCATGGCTATCGACAGACACTTTATTTAGCGAACACAGAGACTCGCTTTTGGGATGAAAAAGAGTGTTCAGGGAGGTATAAAACGTTTTTGTCAGAGACAAGAGACAAGCCCCCCCTCTTTTCAAATGAAGAGATTATCACGATGATAGGGAAGGAACATACATTGCCGCTTATTCAGCTTATCAATTCGAAACCTAGGTATGAAGTGGGTATATGTTGTGAATGCTTCTCATTACTTCCACAAGTATTTAAATATAGGCGATACACAGATGATGATATTTTTTATGAGTGTAAAAAAATCTATGGTTCTGATAAAATTAAAGTCCGATCACACGCCGCTCATTTAAATGATATTCAAGTAGATCGGAATGAAGTTCATAACGATCCCGTATCAACTATTCTTAGTTGTAGTAGATTGACGTCCGTTCAGTCTCAAATACTGCTTAAGGTCTTATTGTGGAAGCGTACTGCAGTTTTGAAAACGAATAATCTCGCATTCTCATACCTCTGTGAACATGACGTCCGATCAAATAGGATTTGTGACTTAGGTGGCCTTAATTTCTTTGTTTTCGGATATCTAATACCCTCCGAACTAATGTTTTCGGACGAATACTGGAGATGGCGTTTGACCAAGCCTTCCGAAACTGAGATTTATTGGCGACATCTTGGGTTTCTGTTCAATGCGCTTGGCATTGAGAAAGAGAAAGTCCTAACGCTGGAGGGGAAAGAACGGTTTAGGTATTTTCTTGAAAGTCGAGGATGCGATAAGCAGTTGATTGAAAACTTGTTGAATGATGAGGTGGTGAACAGTGTTAATTGGGATGTAGCTTCTTCACAGTTCGAAATAGTCTCATCGGAGGGTACTAGGTCGTATTGGCGTATTGATACAGAGAATGACGATGGCTCCCTCACATCCAAACTTATTGTTGCTTCAGATGGTGTAGATTTGGTACGGTTTTATCCGCTATATGATGTGTCAGGCTTTGCCAAGTTAGACGCCGTGAAAGTAAATGGCAGGGATATTTCTTTAGACAAATCAATGACAACTTTCCGCTATATGCCCAAGAGTAAAGGTTGCTTTGAGTTTCAGATAGATAACTCATGCGGCGGGTCATTAGAAGTCGAATGTTGCTGGAAGTATAAAAAGATCTACGAGTTTCTGAATAGCTAACGTTTAATGTCTCAAACTGTACAACAACCAGCAAGTCAGCGTGATGGATATGCGGACTTGCTGAAGTTTTTTCTGATATGGATGGTTGTTTTCGGGCATTTCATTAATCTCTATCAGTACACTCCAGGATTTTTGGGAGGACTATATAATTGTATATATTCTTTCCATATGCCTTTGTTTGTTTTTTATTTCAGGATATTTTTCTAGACATTTGAATACATATAGGAGGAAGAACATAGATACTTTGCTATATCCATTTATTATATTTCAGTTGCTTAACCTTGTATACACTCTAATCATTCCTTTTGAACCGCTAAATAACAATTTCTTCTATCCGTATCATCAGAATTGGTATTTGATCGCATTGTTTTGGTGGAGGACGTTCTGCCCTTATAAACAGTTTTTCAAAGATATCACTATTATTATTATCGCTTTCTTGATAAGCCTTGGGGTAGGTTTCTTCCCAGAATGGAGCGGGTTCTTGGGTTTGTATAAGACAGCCTATTTCCTGCCGTTCTTTATCCTAGGGAGCACTTGCGAGGATTTGTCGAAGTTGTTGGGAAAGTTGATGCGTTATAAATGGATATGGATTATTCTTCTTGTAGTAGTGATGGCGGTGGTAATGATTCTTAGTTTCAACAGTAATTCCTTGAAAATGATAAACTATGCTTTCAAAGCTAATGAAGGATACGGAGGTATTTGGACTAATCTGATTCTTAGGATTGCATCACTTGGCGTTTCCGTCCTTGTTTGTTGTTCTGTTCTTATTTTAACGCGAATGCTGCATAATGCGCTGAAAAACAGGCGTTTGTGCATTTTTGAGGGGGGCTGTGCTGGCTTTCTTGGGTCATGAATTTATCATGATTCCATTGATTCGATTGTATTCTCGTTTTGGAACGGTGATTGGTTTTTCATTGTGTTTTGTTTCGAGTATTCTTGTGGTGGTTTTTTTGACTAGAAAAAGGGTGGTTGTTTTTTTCAGCCCGTTATTTGACCTAAACGAATTATGTAATAGGTTTAATTTAAATCTACATATAACATAGTTTTATTTATTTCTATTTTGGTAATAAGAGTTATGAAAAAAGTTGTTGCATTAGTGCCCATTAAATTGAATAATGAAAGAGTCCCGGGAAAGAACCTGAAGTGTTTCTCGGACGGAACTACTTTGCTGGAGCATTCATTAACGACACTGGCTTCTGTTGAAACCATTGATGAGATTTATTGTTTTTGTAGTTCCCCCGAAGTGCAAAAGTTCTTCCCCAAGAAGGGAAATGAGGTTAAATTCCTTCAGCGTTCCGCATCTCTTGATACGGCAGAGACTAAATCTCAGGATATCTTGGCCGCATTCATTAACCAGGTTGATGCTGATGTATATGCGCTCTTTCATGTGACATCTCCCTTTGTTTCCAAGACTTCAATCAAGACTTGCATTGACAAGGTGGTAAATGACCAGTATGATTCTGCAAATCTTGTAAAGAAAGTTGAGGATTTCCTTTGGATGGATGGTAAGCCGGTTAACTTTAACCCGGAAAAGATAGCCCGAACGCAAGATCTTCCGGAGGTGGTGAAGGAGATAACAGGTCTATACGTATTTGAGAAAGAAGTGTTCCTTAAATACAATAGACGGGTAGGTGTTAACCCATATAAGTGTTATATTGACTCAATTGAGGAAATTGATATTGATTATCCTTCGGATTTTGAGCTTGCCAAAGCTGTTTATGACTATAAAATGGCGCACAAGGATCTATAGATAAATGTGACATGAATTCAATTAGAGTTTTGGATGTAACCCTTCGTGATGGCGGGTGTGTGAATGATTTCAATTTTGGCCAGCCATATATGGAGAGGATTCTAACTGCTCAAGAAGCATCGGGTGTCGATGTGATTGAGATGGGCTATATAGATGAGAATAAAGGATCTTCTTGCGGACGTACTCAGTATATAAACGAACGTGTTATATCTGAATGCATCATGAAAAAAAAGAAAGAGGGAGTCACCTATGTAGCCATGATGGATTATGGCAAGTTCAATGTGGACAATCTTAAACCTCGCACTGAAAATAGTATTGATGGATTGCGAGTGGCATTCCATAAGAAAAATATGCGAGACGTGATCCCTCTTGGCCGTAAGATCATTGAAAAGGGATACGAGCTCTATATCCAACCGATGATAACCCTGCGCTATACGGACTCGGAGTTGATTGAATTAATAGAGCTTGTTAATGGGTTCCTACCTGATGCGTCTGGGTTTTATATTGTTGATAGTTTTGGGGAGATGCGGCCCAATGATATGAGTCGTGTCCTTAATCTTGTGGATCATAATCTTATCCCTTCAATGACACTGGGGTTCCATTCTCATAATAACCTTCAGATGTCTTATTCAAATGCATGCGCCTTGCTTCAGTTCCCGACAAATCGCGACCTTATGCTTGATAGTTCTATTATGGGCATGGGTAAGGGGGCCGGTAACTTGAATACGGAGCTTCTCCTGGAGCACCTGAATCTATATTATGGAAAACACTATCAAATCGCCCCGCTGTTGGAGGTCATTGATAAGGTTATTGCCCCTATTCATTCTGAGTTTTATTGGGGGTATTCCCCGGAGTATTACTTATCATCAGCCAACCACTGTACACCGAGCTATGCGAATTATTTTTATAATAAGCATATGCTGCCAATTGACCAGGTGGGAGAACTTCTTGGTTTAATAAAAGAGGAGAAAAAGATATCGTTTGATAAAGTTTATGCAGAAGAGCTCTACAGGGCATATAACGAGCAAAAAGAAGTGGATGATTCGAGCGTTATGGCCGAGATTACTTCATTGGTGAAGGATAAGAAAGTCCTGCTTATCGGGCCGGGGAAAACCATCTCAACATATAGAGACGTGATCACTGAGTACTCAAAGAAGGCGGATGTGGTTACTATTGGCCTGAATGTGACCGATTTCAGTCCTGATTATGTAATGATTACCAGACAGGATTTATATGCAAATTTTGTTGAAGGCGGTTTTCATATCATAACAACATCGAATGTTTCTAAGGGGACCAGAGGAAATGTGAAAATATTGGATTATAAAAAATGGATTGTTGTTGACGAGCAAACGCACGATTCCTCTTTTGTTATTGCCGCGAACATGCTTAAAGAGTGTGGCGTCAAGGTTCTTTGTCTTGCCGGACTTGATGGCTTCTCTGTCAACATTAACGAGAATTACAGCGATCCGACCATGCGCTGGCCTATTAATGAACAAAAAGCAGATGAGAGAAATGAGTTCTATCGGCGATTTATTGGTCGCATGAGGGAACAAGGAATGACCGTTGATTTTATAACCCCCTCCAAGTATGAGCAAAGTTAGATATCTGTTCTTGGATATTGATGGCACCCTTACGGATGGACGAATCTATATGGGGGATAATTCAGAATTGATAAAAGCCTTCAATATCAAAGACGGATTCGGTATTCATGATATGCTGATACCTTCAGGTATTACGCCCATCGTAATAACTGGACGCCAATCGGGTATTGTTCTGTCTCGATGTAAAGAACTCGGGATTTCGATGGTTTTTCAAGGCGTCAAGGACAAGGCGTCAAAGCTCCTGGAAATAGTGAAGGGGTTGCAGTGCGGTATCGACAGTTGTGCATACATGGGAGATGATCTCAATGATCTTCCGTGTATGAATCTTATAAGGGATGGTGGCGGTATTGTCGGTTGCCCGGCCGATTCTGTTGAAGCAGTAAAAAAACTGTCATTATTTGTCTCGGCGAAGAGCGGCGGAGATGGGGCTGTGAGAGATTTTATTGAGTATATCCTAAAAGCTAATCTTTCTGAGAGCCCCATTCAATTCGAGAAAAATAAAAAGCGTGTCGAACAGGCTGTTATTTTTATTTCAAATTTGGATTTCGCTAATCTTCAAGTTGGTCGATATCAGGTTTCTCCAGATTTTTTTTACATGGTTCAAGCGTATACTGCCTTTGAGGATACTTCGGTGCAATTTGAATCGCATCGAAAGTATATTGATATTCAATGGGTATATGAGGGGAAAGAACTTCTTTCATTTTCAGACGTTTCTGGTCTGATTCCATTAGATAAATATAATGAGGAGAAAGATGTTATTCATTATCGTGATTCGTATAGTTTGTCTTCGGTAGTGTTGTCAGAAGGTAATTATGCTATTCTTTTCCCAAAAGACGCTCATAAGTTTTCTCGTGTTCAAGGAAATATGTCTTTCATAAAGAAGGTTGTGGGTAAGTTGGAAATGGTCTTATAGATAATGATGATGGTAATAAGAACTGACTATAACAATAATAACTCGACCAACAATAATGGAGATTCAGGAGAATATTAAAAAGTGGAACATCCCGATGCCCCAGCAAGATTATATGGTAGTCATCCAGTGCTCCACATATAACCATGAGGCCTATATCGAGGATGCAATGAAGGGGTTCGTAATGCAAATAACGAACTTCCCTTTTTGTGCTTTGGTGACCGACGATTGTAGTACGGACGGAACGGCAGAGATTATTAAAAGATTTGCCGCAAAGTATCCGGATATTATCATACCAATTCTGCTTGGAGAGAATCACATGCAGCACAAAATATCACGAGACCCATATTTGGATCCGTGGCACAATCGAGCAAAGTATATTGCTATATGTGAAGGAGATGATTATTGGACAGACCCATATAAGCTCCAAAAACAAGTAGATTTTATGGAGAGACACCTTGATTGTTCTATGGTGTTTCATAATGCAGACATCAAGGATGAGTCTACCGGTTTTTTTAGAGGTCCACATAGAATATATAAGAAGAGCAGATATGCAGAATTGGCCCAGATTGTTAGAGATGGAGGCTTTATTCCGACGCTTTCTGTTTTATTTCGTCCAGCACTTTTCAGTGATTATCATCGTTTCCCTCAAGACTGCCCAGCTGGGGATTTGAAGCGGCAAACATTTGCGGCGATGGTGGGGAAGGTGTATTATATTAATCAAATAATGGGAGTGTATCGCTTAGTGCCTACCTCTGATACTCATGTGGCGTGGAAGAGTCTAGATCGGTTTGTTGAGCGGCATCAAGGCTTTATTAGATGGTATAATGAGGTAAATACATATACCCACAGAGAATATAATAAGGAAATCCAAGGTGCTATAGCCTTCTCAGAGGCAAGGATTCTAAATGCAGAGGGGAGATATTCTAAATTATGGCATCCTAAGTATTTTAAGTTTATATGGAACGAACCCATTAATTCGAGAATTGGCCTATTACTAAGGATGATGGGTTTAAAAGGAGTATATGAAAGGTGCCATAGATTCTTAGAGCAAAGAAGGGCGAAGAAGTAGGATATTTATGAGGAAGTCTGGAGTTGAACTACTGAGAATACTTGCGGCTTGCTTTGTTGTGGTATTGCATTATCATGAAATAGCAAGCGGCTTCGGGTTGGACAAAACGAATGAGCTTACTCTTGATCTATTTGAAAGTTTTGCCATCTGCGCAGTCAATATCTTCTGTCTGATTTCCGGATACTTTATGATTAACACCCAGAAACGGACATTGGGAAAAGCACTTTCTCTTTTATTTCAAGTCAGTCTTATTAATACCAGCTTTTATTTGCTGAGTATTGTGACAGGGACCCCCTTTTCATGGGATTCTTTTTTGTATAATTTCGTGCCTCACAACTATTTTGTTGTTCTATACGTTGTGATGTATATAGTGTCGCCATATGTTAATCATTTGATAAATGGTCTTTCTCATGCTGGGAGAAAATGGTTCTTGCTAATTTCAATGGTTTTGTTCTCGGTGTGGCCGACATTGGTGAATCTAAGTGGGGAGGTGTTCCATATAGAATGGTTTGGACTAAACTCAATCGGCGCATGGGGAAGTCAAAAAGGATTTACAATTATTAATTTTCTCCTTTTGTATTCCATTGGGGCTTGTTTCCGTCTTAATACGTTTCAAATTAGAAGGAGTATTCTTTTGATTGTGTTGTGCGGGAGTCTCATTTTTGCATGGGCTTTATTGTGCGATTTAACGGGCTGGCAGTTCACGAAGAGCGCCTGGGAGTATCATAATCCCCTCGTGATTTTTATGGCGGTCATGTTGCTTAATTACTTCCGTGATATTGAATTTCAAAGCAAGGCTGTGAATAATATGGCAAAGGGGGCATTCTTTTGTTATTTAATCCACTGGAAAATATTGATGCATGCTAAAATATACCATTTTGCGACACAACCCGTGTATTATATGGTTATGCATCTTGCCCTGCTGATAATAGTCTGTTATTTGATATCATGGGTATTGTATCGAATTTATTGCATGCTGTTTGGTAATTTGTTTAAAAAGCTCGACGCAATTGAGATTAAATACTGGTGAGCATGAAGAGTATCAAGCATATTATTGCATCGCTTTTCCCGAGAAGGTTTTCGTTACTGGTAAAATATGTTTACCAGCGCGCACATATGCTTATTCATGGAAAGAGGCCTTTGGCGACAGGCAATTGTATTGAGTGCAGGCATAAAAAAGATATGCATACTTTTTTTGGTTATTATGATATCAGCCCGTTCAATCCAGAAAGTGATGAGATCGTGTATATTCAACTGCCCAAAGAATTAGAGTTTGCGAATATTATTATTTCATCGGTAGGAGACAAAGGGGAAAGAGTATTAACAAAAACATATGCATGGAACTGGCAACAAGGTTGTCGATTAAGGTGGATGCCAAATAATAGTAGAGAAATTGCTTTTAATGACTTTATTGATGGGAATTATCTGACAAGGATAATCGATGTCGACAGTAGGCAAGAAAAGAGAATAAATGCGGCACTTTATGATATCTCTCCCGATGGAAAGCTGGGGTTATCAATAGATTTTGAGCGTTTGCAGAATAAGAGACCTGGGTACGGGTACCAGTGCGGGAAATATAAAGAAGATAAAAGCAGTTTATTTGGTGAGGGAATAGATCTGGTTGATATAGACCAAGACACGAAGAAAAGAATAATTACTTATGGAGACATCGCGAAGTTAGATGGCTGCGAAAGTGATGATTTCAGTAAGAATTATATTAATCATCTTTCGTTTTCTCCTTCGGGGAATAGATTCTTGTTCTTCTGGCTGTCGGTTGACGGGTGTGTTCACAATGCTAGATTATTGGTGTGCGATATTCGAACCATAGAGGTGTTCGTTGTTGAAACGGAGAAGAGAGTGTCTCATTATGTTTGGGAGAACGATGACCAGATTCTATATACCGCGTACGATAAAGATCAGTCGTGTCATTACTATCAGTATTCATTGACGACAAGAAACAGAACGCTTTTGACAGAAGTATTAAATGAAGACGGACATCCATCCGTCTTATCTACTCATTCAATCCTTACAGACACATACCCGAACCTCCTTGGATTCCAAAGGATACTTATCTATGATTCCATAATAGATAAGAAAAAGACGATACTGGAAATATATAGTGATTGTAGGGTTGAAGGGGAGAGGAGGACAGACCTTCATCCGAGGGTGAACTTCAAAAATAGAATAGTTTGTTTTGATTCAAATCAGAACAGGTATAGAAGCCTGAATTTCATGAGATTAGGAAATGAAGAATAGCCATGTAAAACGAAGAATCGGGTTTGTTGCAGTCTTCATTCTATTATTCATCCTTGCGCCCATTTTGTCAAAAGAGGAAACGGCATCTCCCGGGGCTTTGTACCTGCTATTGTTGTTTTTACCAATGAGCGCCTATGCTCTAATGCGTCCTAATCAAAGGATTCGGCAAAAATATGCCAAGTATGCATGGTTATACTGGATAAGCATGGTGCTTTCGGCTGCGATAGGTTCATACGGGCATCTTGATATTGGTGTAGTAAAAGGATTGATGTTTGTTGTTTTTTTTATCACCAGTACCTCTTTTTTCATAACGACGAAAGAATTATGCTTTCTTTATAAGACATGTTTTATCGTTTCCATATGCCTAGCCATTTTAATTGTTCTTAGCTACGTTTTTGGGTTCCCACATAACGATTCTTCGGTCTTTATGCCCAGTTATTCAATAGGAATAACTGGACTATATAAGAATCCCAATTATTTAGCGTCATTTATTAACATTGTTTTACTCGCTTTTCTATATCTTCTCTTTTTTAGAAGGACCTCGTTGGTTAGGAAAGTATTAATGATCGGTGTTGTTCTGCTGATTTTGGTCGCGTTCTTCTTCTCTGGTGTTAGGGCGTCGTTTCTAACATTTATGCTATCATTCACTTTTGTATTGTTGGAGACAATAAGGAGAAAGAAAGCAAGCCGAATTAAGATTGTACTAATACTCAGTGTCGTCTCTTTTGTTGTAATCGTTTATTACTTACAAGACATTCTTGAATTATTTGAGATTTTTACCAGATCAAAAGCCTTGCTGGAGGATAACGTAAGGGTTGATTCATGGAGCATTGCGCTTGGAATTTGGAGAGGAAGCCCTGTTTGGGGATGTGGATCAGGTAGTTGGGCTGTTATCACGAAGTCGAGAAACGCAATGTTATGGCTTCATAATGTTTTCTTGGAGTTGTTGCTTGAACAAGGAATTATTGGGATATTCTTACTTGCGATGATACTCTTTTCTGGATATAAACGAACAAAACGAGAAGATCGTTTTTTTTTAATAGCCTTGATGGCTGTGTCGGGTATTCCATTGCTTTTCCAGAACGGCGTCAATGATTTTAATTTTTGGAGATTTGTCTTGATTAATCGGGTTGCCTTTAATTATTCTATTCAATCTGAAACTGGTATCATTCATTTGATATCCGGGGAAAAACTGTAGTGAGCATGAAAGCATCGGTATTAATGAGCATTTATAACGAAAGTCTTGAACAGATAAAGGAATCGGTTTTGTCCATATTGTCTCAAGATTACGATGACTTTGAGTTAATAATTGTGCTTGATAAACCTGAACGGACTGATGTAAAAGCATTGCTTGATGAATTCAACGATACGCGTATTGTTTTTTTAATAAATGAAAAGAACATCGGGCTTGCTTTGAGCATGAATATTGCTGCGAGCAGGGCAACTTCGAACTTCTTTATTAGGATGGATGCGGATGATGTCTGTTTGCAGGGACGTTTTAGACGGGAGTTGGATATCTTGTCAACAGGGGAGTATGACTTGGTGTTCACGAATTATGATATAATAGACGAAAAGTCCGAGTTGTTTCGTGAAAGTAGAGTAGAGGAAGATATTACTGATAGCCAACGCCTTGCAAGGATGGTATCGCTGAATCCAAGCATGATTCATCATCCGACAGTCGCTTTCACACGACATATTTTTGAGAAGGCCGGAGGATATCGGAATTTCCCATGTTCACAAGACGCGGATTTATGGTTGCGAATGGCAGAAAACGGTTGCCGTTTTTATAAAATCGGGAGTTCATATTTGCGCTATAGAATGAATCCGCAAAGTGTGACAAATAAGCGCTGGTATTTACAGCAATTAACCTGTCATTACATTTTTGAGTTGAGTGTCCAGCGCTTAACAGGCCAGCAGGATAGTTATTCTTCCGAAGATTATCAGAATTACCTTAATCGATTTAAGGTTAACGATGAAGATGCAGAACAGGAATTAAAAGAGGCGGTCTCATTGCTCTCTCAGTCAGCGGCGTACTATTCTAATGGGAGTAGATTTAAGGCCCTTTTGTTAAGAGCCCGGGTGTTTTTTATTTCCAGTATATATAGAAGACATTATTGTTTCCTAGTGAAGAAGAAAAGTATTTTGCGATAATGACAATAATCTTGACATTAGACTACGAGTTGTTCCTCAATGATATTACCGGAACTGTATCAAACTGTTTGGAAAAACCGATGTTTGAGTTGCAAAAGGTATGTGATAAGCATGGCTTTCATTATACTGTTTTTATCGATGCAGCATATCTTTTTATGCTTAAACAATTAAAGACGAACAACAAACAGTTAGAAGCCGATTATCAAAGGGTATGTGAGAGTATTAACTGGATGCACTCTAAAGGACATGACATCCAGTTACATATTCATCCACAGTGGTATTATTCGCGGCATATTGATGGCAAGTGGGTCTTAGATTGGAATCATTACAGACTGGCAGATATGAATAGAGAAGATGCTGCAAGATGTTTCGAATTATCAAAGAACTTGTTAGATGAAATCATTGGGGAGAAGACTCTGATTTTCAGAGCAGGGGGGTATTCTTTGACGGAATCAGATTATTATTCGATGTTCAAAAAGAACGGGATAATAGCAGACTCTTCTGTATTGCCCGGGGTTCGAGAGATTACTTCAACGCACAAGTTCGATTATCGAGGTCTTCCTAATAAGCCGTTTTTTTTCTCAGAAGATATATGTGACCCTAAAACAGACGGATGTTTTTTGGAACTTCCTATCTCGTTAGCTAAAAAGGTTCTTATTACGAAATACCTCACGAAAAAAAAGAAGTATATTTCAATTCCCGAGAATGTCAATTGGGGAGATGGTGGAGACTTGCCTCCAGTTGGTTTGCTGAAGAAGGTGAAGAGGAGAATGGGGTCTATTACGGTTTTCAAGCATCCGAAAGCCACCATAGATTACCAATCTTTCTTTTTTCTTAGGGATGCATATAATAACTCGAAAGCTAGTGGATATATGACAATCATTGGTCACCCTAAGAATTTCTCGCCGGCTGCTTTGGCCTATTTCGATTCGTTTATTGGTGACTGTCGTGCCGTTGATGATAGGGTTATTACTGCCATGGAGTATTGTGTCGAAAGACGAGAAAAGAGTTTAGTAAAATGAAAAAGAGAATCGTATTTGTTAGCACCGCTATGACAGCTCCTTATGTCTTGAAAAAGATCAAGGCATTTAGGAAACGTGGTTATGATACAGTCTTATATGCTTATAACAGGGGTAATGACTTTGAACGACTTGAAAACCAAGACCTGGGCAAAGTGGTTGATTTGGGATATTTGGAGAGCGGGCGTGGCTATATTAAGAAACTAATACTCCACGTAAAGTCATTAAAAAAGGTGTTTAGAGAGAATCGCTCAGAAGATTCTCTCTTCTTTCTTTTTATGTTCGACTTGGCGTTAATCAATATCCTCTTATACCGACGAAAAATAGTATACCATATTTCGGATTTGACATATACAAAAACAAATAATACTGCATTTGTGTCATTGTTCCGAAAGTTAGATAGATATATCGTTAAGGAATCATATCTGACAATGGTGACCTCTATGGGATTCTGTAAGTATTTGTATCCAGAAGGTGATGTTTTCAACAAGTTTGTCGTTGTTCCTAACCTCTTGCAAGAAGATAACCCATACGAAAGAAAAGAAGTAGAACAATTAAAGAATGCGGATTCTTTGCGTTTTGGCTTCGTTGGGCTATCACGCTATGAGAGCCCACTCAGATTCGCTGCTGTGATTGGAGAACATTTTCCAAGTCACTCTTTCGATTTTTATGGCAATGGTATCCCGGAGTTAATGGAAAAGATTGACCTGCTCTCGCAGAAATACGCCAATATTTCAAGCCATGGGAGGTTTAATTCATCAACGGATTTGGATAGCATTTATTCAAGCATCGACATGTTAGTTTGTTGTTACGATGTCACGAATACTAATGTTAGGTTGGCAGAGCCAAACAAGTTATATGAGTCCATTTTTTTCAATAAGCCAATCATTGTGTCTGCGGAAACATATTTGGCTGAAAGAGTGTTGAGCTTAGGCGTTGGTTTTGAGGTGAATGCCATGGAAGAAAAGTGTATTATTGATTTTATTAAGAGTATTGACGTCAATACTCTTAATTCTACGATTTCGAAGATAGGTGTTTACCCTACATCGGGATTATTGGATAATGGTGAGATGGTGGTAAATCTAATAATGGAAAGGGTGCATTAAGATGACAAACAATGCTACAAATAGTGGGCGAATACCAGAGATAGATGTGCTAAAGGGTTTCGCTATGATATGTATGATTGTAGGACACTCAATCATTGTTTATCCTATAGATATCTCACACGTATCTTGGTGTGAAGAATTGCATAACTTCATTTATTGCTTCCATATGGAGCTGCTGTTCTTATTATCGGGCTATTTATATAAAAAAAGAGAGTATGTCCCATATTTGTTTGGGAAAGTAAATCGAATACTAACTCCTTATCTTATATGGGGTGCGGTTTTTCTTTTGATGCCTGTAGTATTCTCGTCTGTGGTGCATCGAGAAACATCATTGGCGGATGGTTTTGTGAATTACCTATTATATGGTGGAGGATACTGGTTCTTATATGTTTTGTTTTTCATTTTTGTCTTGTACCCATTCTTTGATGCTGTAGGTAGATGGTTGAAAATCGCAATGATTGCAACTCTTTTGACTACCGATTTCCTGTTCGACATCCCAGAGGTTTTCTGTTTAAGGCAAATCGTTTATTATTTGCCGTTTTTCACGGCTGGGAATCTTCTGGCTGGCTGGCATAGAGAAAGAGAAGTCGTTCCCAATTCAAGTAAGTATCTGGGTGTCATTGGCATGGCTTTTTCTTGTGTTTTGATTGCGAAGCAGTATATTCCTATACCACAGTTTTTCTCTCGTTTTATTGATGCGACATGTGTCATGGGAATAATTGTCGTGTGTGCGCGCTTCATTTTAATTCTTGCCGATGAGACAAAGGATATTCTTCTTGGGATCATTATTTCGTTGACATCACTTTGTGGCAAATATTCTCTTCAACTATACTTGTTTAATGGTTTCTTGTTGGTGATTCTGCGCGTATTATTATGTTCCATTCTACACGTGTCAAACCCAATCTTAATCGTTGGCGTTATTTCTTTCGTTGATATAGCAATATCCATCTTGATATGCGTATACGTGTTGCCAAAAAGTAAGTTTTTGTCATATATATGTGGAGTGAAATCTTCAAAGTAGGGGAATGATATGGATTTGCCTCTTTTTATAAGAACTATTGGGTACCTAAAGCCGATACAGGTGTTTTATCAAGTGAAATATCGCTTGTATAAATCTAGGTATAAAGATTTGATAGCACCATCAGTTCAAGTACCGAAACAGAGAACAACACCAATTGCAAAACAGAAATGCGTTGATGGCAATAAGTTTAGGTTTTTAAATATGGAGCACCAATTTGCTGGGTGGAACTTTGCTGATTATGGCATGCTATGGGCGTATAACCAGAATTATTTTGACTGGATTAATCAAGAAGGGTTTTCCTTGGTGGATGGATGTAAATGGATTGATAAATTCAATGAGGAGTTGCCTGTGAATAAAGTGGGGCTGGATCCATATCCCATGGCCCTGCGTTGTATTAACTGGATTAAGTTTTTTTGTCGGCATCCAGAGAGCGCCACGAAACCACGTCTTGACTCTTTGTATTCACAGATTAGGTTCCTTGAATCCAGGCTGGAGTATCATCTTCTGGGTAATCATCTGTTGGAAGATGCATATGCCTTGTACATTGGTGCTTCTTTTTTTTGCGATGACAGGTTACTGAAAAAGGCCGAAAAGCTACTTTTCTCTCAGTTACAGGAGCAGGTGTTACCGGACGGAGCGCATTATGAACAATCGCCTATGTATCATTGTATCCTTTTAGAAAGACTTCTGGATTGCTTAAACTTTAGAGAATCAGATGTTTTGGCCAGATATGCAACTCTTATGCTTGGCCATCTGGATGCTATTATTTGGAAAGATGGTTCGTTGCCACACTTTAATGATTCCGCGCAAGGGATAGCACCGGCAGCTAATCAATTGTTTGATTATGCCAAACGACTTGGTCTGGAGTGGAATTCTATCCCTATGATAGAATGTGGCTATCGGAAGTATCAGGACGATCATTTGGAATCCATTGTTGATGTAGGGAGCATTGTGGCAACATATCAGCCGGGACATGCTCATGCGGATACCTTCAGTTATGAACTCCGTATTAATGGTTTTCCTTTTGTGGTAGATACTGGTATCTCAACATACAATAAGACGAATCGTCGCCAACTGGAACGATCAACCATTGCTCACAATTGTATTTCACCAAAGGAAAAAAATTCTTCTGAGGTTTGGGGCGGATTCAGAGTGGGAAAGAGATGTCATTGCGTGATTACAGAAGAAAGAGATGATTTGGTTGAGGCGAAGCATGATGGTTTTGACAAAATGTGTCGCCGCAGGTTCGAAATGAAGGACGGGACCTTTTCTGTTGAGGATTGGTATAACGGAGAGGCCGTCAGCTATATTCATTTGGCAGAGGAGGCAGACGAAAACCGAATCAAGATAGAAGGTGCATTAAGTGTGGAAATCAAACCATGGTTCTACTCCCATGAATACAACATTTTCCGTGAAGGGAAAGTCGTTGAAATAAAATTCAAAGAGAATTGCAAATATACTATTCAGTAAGCATATGAGACTATTGTTTTTAACATATTATTTTAGACCCGACCTGTGTGCCGGATCGTTTCGTAACTCATCGTTATTTGAAGCCATTTTGGAGCAGATTGGCGAGGGGGATTTCGTTCACGTGATTACCACGATACCTAATCGTTATGGTAGTTATAGTGTTGAGGGCCTAAAGGAAGAGTCCGGGAAGAAATATAGGATTGACCGATTGACCGTTCCAATGCACGCGAGCGGTATGGTAGAGCAAGCCAAGGCCTTCACTTCCTATTATAAGGGTGTAATGAATCTAATCAAGAAAGAGCAGTATGATATGGTGTATGCTTCTTCTTCTCGTTTGTTTACGGCCTATCTAGGGAAGAAATGTGCGGTATGGAATAAGTGTCCGCTTTATCTTGATATCCGTGATATCTTTGTGGATACGATGAAGGATGTCCTCAAGAATAAGAAATACATCCAGATTCCAGCCGTTTGGGCATTGGGACTCATCGAGAAGTACACTTTCAAGAACGCGAACCATATTAACTTGATTTCCGGAGGTTTCCGCCCTTATTTTGAGAAGTACAAAAAACCGACGTATTCTGAATATACGAATGGTATTGATGATGTGTTCATTGAAGCGGGGAAAGAACCGACAATGAATAGCGGAAAGCCGTACATAATCACATACGCTGGCAATATGGGAAGTGGCCAGGGCTTGGAGAAAGTTGTTCCTGAAGCAGCAAGGCAATTGGGCCCGGACTTCAAATTTCGGCTTATTGGAGATGGCGGGACCAGAAAGCTGCTGAAAGCAAAACTTGAAGAGCTTGGTGTTGATAATGTGGAATTGTTGAATCCTGTCGCCCGTAAGGAGCTTATCCATTATTATAAGGAATCTACTTTCCTTTTCTTCCATCTGAATGATTTGGATGCCTTTAAGAAGGTGATGCCTTCAAAGATGTTTGAATATGGTGCTTTTGATAAGCCGATCATTGCGGGTGTTGGTGGCTATGCTGCACAGTTCGTTGAGAAGAACATTCCCAATCATATTATGTTTAAGCCTACTGATGTGAATAGTTTCGTGAACCAAATGCGAAGTTTTCAGTTGAAGTTTGAACGGAGAGATCGGTTTATAAAGGAGTTCTCACGTAAAAGTATAGATACGCAATTGGCTGCAAGCATAGTTGGACTTTTGAAGAAGCGGGATTAATATGGTTATACTTATTACTGGCGTTCATGGATTCGTGGGCTCCAATCTTGTTGAGTATTTGGCGCAGCCACGCTCTTTGTATGCCTCAGATCTTATTATTTATGGCCTTGACATCATTTCCCCGGAGACGCCGGGGGTGGTGAAGACCTTCTCCTGGGACGACCTGGACGCCGGACGGGTGCCGGAGGTGGATGCCATTATTCATTTGGCCGGCAAGGCGCACGATACGAAGAACGAGGCGGCCGCAGAGACGTATTTCGAGGTGAATACCGGCCTGACGCAGAAGATCTATGATTATTTCCTGGCGTCGCCGACGGCGCGCAAGTTCATCTTCTTCTCGACGGCGAAGGCCGCGGCGGACAAGGTGGACGGCGTGCTGACGGAGGATGTGGTGCCGGTGCCGGTGGGGCCGTACGGGGAGAGCAAGATCCGGGCGGAGGAGTATATCCTGGCGCATCCTGCCGAGGGGAAGTCGGTGTATATCCTGCGGCCGTGCATGATTCACGGGCCGGGGAACAAGGGGAACCTGAATCTGCTGTACAATGTGGTGAAGAAGGGGATTCCCTGGCCGCTGGGGGCGTTTGAGAACCGGCGGACGTTTACCTCGGTGGAGAATATCTGCTTTGCGGTGAAGGGCCTGCTGACGCAGGATGTCCCGTCGGGGATCTATAACATGGGCGACGACGAGGCGCTGTCGACCAATGAGCTGATCGAGGAGATCTGCAAGTCACTGGGCAAGAAGGCGCACATCTGGCGTTTGTCGAAGGGCTTGATGAACGGTGTCGCGAAGGTTGGCGGCTGGCTCCATCTCCCGCTGAACCCCGAGCGCCTGCGCAAGCTCACGGAGGACTACGTCGCCTCGAACGCGAAGATCAAGGCCGCCCTGGGTGTCGATCGGATGCCGGTGGATGCCCGGGAGGGGTTGAGGAGGACGTTGGGGAGTTTTAAGTAGGGAGAAGGGTTTAATTCTAACCTAGAATTGCGTGAAATGATTGTACGTTATCTGGTTATTCTAGCGCTTTTGGTTGTTGCGGAATTGTTGTATTTCCGCATTGCGGATCATTTCAATATTATTGACAAGCCCAACGAACGCAGTTCGCATACGCGCATTGTGCTGCGGGGAGGGGGGATTATTTTTGTGATCGGACTGTGGGTGTGGAGTATATGGCAGTGGATTTCCGGGAATGACGGGTATCCTTGGTTGCTGGTGGCGGTGACGCTGGCGGCGGGGGTGAGTTTCTGGGATGACGTGCATTCGTTGCCGGACAGCGTCCGGCTGGTGGTGCAGTTCGTGGCGATGGGGCTGATGTTCTGGCAGTTGGATATGATTCACCCGAGCTTGTGGTGGGCGGTAATCCTGGCGCTGATTATTTGCGTGGGCGCAACGAATATTTATAATTTCATGGACGGGATCAACGGGATCACGGCCGCGTACTCGTTGGCGGTGCTGGTGCCGTTGCTGCTGTTGAATGGCCGCGCGGAGGGGTTCGTGGATGAGAGTTTGATCGTGGTAACGATCCTGTCGGTGCTGGTGTTCAGTTTCTTTAACTTCCGGCCGAAGAATAAGGCGAAGTGTTTTGCCGGCGATGTGGGAAGCGTGGGGATTGCGTTTATCCTTTTGTTCTTGATCGGCTGTGTGGTGATGAAGACGGGGGATGTGACCTGGCTGGTGTTTATGGTGGTGTATGGGGTGGATGGCGTGTGTACGATTATCCACCGGATTATGCTGCACGAGCATCTGGGCGAGGCGCATCGGAAGCACGTTTTTCAGTTGATGGCGAATGAGTTGAAGATGGGTCACGTGACCGTGTCGCTGGTGTATATGGTGCTGCAGTTAGTGATCTCGCTGGTGATGGTGTACTTGATCCCGAACACGGTCGTGGCGCATTGGATCTATCTGGCGGGGGTGATTGTGGTGCTGTGCCTGGGGTATGTGGTGTTTATGAAGAAGTTTTATCATTTGCATGAGGAGTATTTGGCTTCGCTGAAGGCGTAAGTTATGGATAAGGTTCAATTGTTTGATCGAGATCTGCTGGCGGCGTTACACGGGGCGGCTC
>JAEEGL013969423.1_pt1 | contig 20301 bp, 38 predicted proteins | sample 9134231 | NCBI WGS metagenome assembly JAEEGL01 (sample SAMN16246548, study PRJNA631951) | gut metagenome | biome: gut microbiome; feature: rumen; material: fiber-attached | host: Bos | place: Iran: Karaj | collected 2018-10 | reverse complement strand
GGGAGGAAGTTGATTATGCTCCTGATAAAATCTTGGTCAACGGAGATGAACATATCATCGAGTGGGATTGTGTTAAATGGTATGAAGGAGATTTCGAGGATGTAGATGCGATCTGCAAAGTCATGGACGAACTCGATGATCACGTTGGAACTTCTAATGACGGATACGGATATAAGTTTATTCGCTTAGGAGAAAGTGTTGGCGATGAAGAAGAAAGAGACAATGGCCATGATGTTGACTTCTATTGGTACAGAGAATTAGATACAGATGGATTTAAACCAGTAAAGGAGGAACATCAATAAATGATAACAATAACATTTGAACCTTACGAAGGATATTTAACAGAAGAAGAATACTTACAGATAATGGACTTACTTAACAGTATTGGCAGCGAAGTAAAAATTGAGGAGGGTAAGTAATGTATAACGGAGTAAGAGAAGAGAGGCAGAAATGCCTTGACTTTTTATGCAAAGCGATTATGGAAACTTCTGCCAATGGAAGTGAGCAGCACAATCACATTCAGGAATTAAGACTGCTCGACAGAGAGAACGATCCTAACCTTAAATACGAGGAGGTTGTTCGTCCTATATGGAGTGACAACCCTGATAGAAGCGATGGGTACTATGACATCAACGTAACCGGAGATAGCGCATGGGGAATGATTAACGATGTAATCAGTTCTCTGCGTCATATACTTTAAAGGAGAACATATATGCCACGGATTAGAGTCACAATGAAAGAGATGGAAGAGATACTTAAATGGCCCGACACAAGAGAAGATATATTCAGCGCATGGAATCATATCTTAGAACATGGCTTCTTGTTTGATTACTTCACTCTTGTAATAGATACAGATGATTATGTGTATGAAAAGCACTTAGGGATTCAGGGACGCATTACTAAGCACACCTATAAAGTTAAAATTATAGGTAACAATGAGAACCAGAAAATCCAGGTAAAGATTATTTGGAAAGCATCTGATAATCTTATGCGCAACAAGACAATAGAAATCACTGTTCTTGAATGGCTTGATGGTATCAACAAAACACTTCGTGATTGTGGCTCTAAGGATTGGCAGGAATGGGACGTAATGAAAGCAGATGTAGAGGTGTTATGCCCCATGATGTTCATGCAATACGCTCTGCTTAGGAGTATGAACAGAGAGGTAATTGAAATGCCGGTAACTCAGAAGAGATATAAACCTATGAGCGAACGCAAACCGAGTAAACCAAAGGAAGAGTACAAACTCTTCGAGGTTATCAGAAAATATTCCAAGCATATCAATCATAACAAACATCACTTTACTTGCGAAGCGTGGCAGGTCAAGGGTCACTTCAGAACTTACAAGAGTGGCAAGAAAGTCTGGATCAAACCCTTTCAGAAAGGTAAGGGCAAAATTAAAGAAAAGGAGTACAAGTTGTAATGGATTGAAGGAGGAAGTTAAATGCCAAAGATAAACTTAAAAGGTCGTAGGTTTGGGCGATTGGTTGTTCTTGACAGAAGCGAACACGACCATATCTTCCCAAGTGGAAAAAGAGCGTGGATGTGGAAATGTAAGTGTGATTGCGGAAATGAAACCGATGTAATGAGTTGGTATTTGCTAAACGGAGATACTCAATCATGCGGATGCTTATGTAAAGAAATCAATGGTCAACGAGGTCGTGAACAATTAAGAAAATATAACACATATGATTTGTCTGGAAATTATGGCATTGGATATACAGAAGAAGGTGATGAGTTTTGGTTTGATCTTGAAGACTATGACAAAATTAAAGATTATTACTGGCGCTATGACACCAATGGTTATGTCTCAACATCACCTGCCAATGGAAGAAAACATTTTATAAAATTACATAGATTAGTTATGGATGTAAGTGGAGCAAGAAAACCTATTGTTGATCATATTCAACATCCGCATGGAAAACTTCATAAGATAGATAATAGAAAAGAAAATCTGAGAATTGTGACAGACAGTCAAAATTCTATGAATACAAGTTTATCATCTGCTAATACAAGTGGATATAAAGGGGTGAGTTGGCATAAAGGAAAGAAAAAATGGTGTGCATCCATTGGATATCAAGGCAAACAAATATATCTTGGTGCTTATGATAATTTGGATGATGCTATTAAAGCCAGAAAAAAAGCGGAGAACGAATATTTTAAAGAATATTCTTATAATAATTCGCAGAAAGGACTTACAAATGGATAAATTGTTAGAAGAATTTTTTTCTCAATCGCGCTGGGAACAAGCGATAGATAAAGCTGTTGATAAAAATATTTCCAAAACGGAACTTCGTCAACTGTGTTTGTCTGAAACACGATTACAAATATATCAAATGATAAAAAGCAACAAATATATGATTGCTCCTCCAAGAGAACAATTGATCCCCAAAGATAATCCCGGAGAATATAGGACAGTTTATATCAATGAAAATGTAGACCGTATAGTTTTATCAATTTTAAATGATATGATTATGGAACTTTGCAAAGATATGATTCATTCGTCTTGTAAAAGTTATCAAAAGGGAATTGGATGTAATACAGTAATAAAAGAATTGTCTCAAAAACTTAAAGAAAATCATAATGCAACTATTGGATTTAAAGCTGATCTAAGTAAGTATTTTGATAGCGTAGCAATTGAACATATTGATAAGATATTCAATCAAATAGAAACTAGATGCGGCGAATCGTCTTTAATTGCAATGCTAAGAAAATATTATCATCAGGATTTATATTTTAATACTAATGGAGATTTACAAAGCAAATATCAATCATTAAAACAAGGGTGTTCTACCGCCTCTGCATTGGCGGACATGTTGCTCTATGACATGGACGAGGCGATGTCAAAGCTCGACGGATTTTATGTAAGATACTCAGATGATATCTTGTATCTTGGAAAAGAAATTGAGACTGCTGAAACAATCCTCAAAACGTATCTCGCAATGAAAGGATTAAAGCTTAATCCTAAGAAGTTCGAGCACTTGACTCACGACAAATGGTTTAAGTTCTTGGGATATAATATCAAGGCAAATAGCGATGGAAATGTCATGATAACTTTAAGCAAGAGCAGAGTCAAGACATTTCAAAAGGAGATTGAGAAAAGGACAATCAAGGCAAAGAAAACACGCATGACAAGAGCGGTCAATCAGGTAAACAACTATCTTTACAAAGGAGAATATCCGTGGGCTACTTCAGTTCTTCCTGTGATGAATGTCGATCATGACATTGATACTCTTAATCAGTTTGTTATGGATTGTATAAGGGCATGTGCTACACAGAAAAAGAAAGTTGGTGGACTTGGTGTTGATATGAATGGAGCTGAGTATACCATACTGAGAGGAGTTGGTAAAAATGTAAAGAGCAACAGACTTAAAACTGAAAAGGAAATTGTAGGCTATAAGTCATTGGATTGTATGCGGAACTTGCTTCTCATAACAAGGCCAGTGTATGACACAATAGTGAGACAAATGTAGAAAGGAGAAAAGTAAATGGCTAATGTGCAGATTTCATTTAATGCTGAAGTTGAAGATCATTATGTAGAGGAATTAAAAAGGATTGTAGACCATCATTTAGAATACTTGATTGACTTTGATGGCAATCCTGAAATCATAAGCATTTCAAATGCAACTATTAAAGTAGACTAAGACAAATGTAGATGTCACTAAGGTCAATCAAGGTGGATAACTTCAGCAGTGCAGGCGCAAATATGTCGCTGCATCCTGGCATACAACCGGTTCATCACCGGGTATTCCAGGATGCAGCCACATCGGGTGCCTGCCCTACATGAAACTATTAAAGAGATGACACACATCCAATGAGATTGAAAAGGAGAAAAGATATGTTAATCATTGATTTCTTAGAAAAGGTCGAGCAAGGTTACAGAGCAAGCATCGACCTGGTAAATAAAACAGTTAAACTAAATGGAAAGGAGATAAGAGTATATGCAACCCCGGTAGCTGATGCGTATAGCGAGATTGAAAAGCTGTACGCTAATTTTAAATATAGTTATCCGAGTGAACGTAGTTATTGTTCGCATGATTATTTCAAGGCATTATCTGCTGAAGAGTTGTCGTTAGAAGAACTTGTTGATGGAGAGGAAAGGACATTGGCAAGAGCGAGACTTGAAATCAGCTTATTATGCTGGGTTCTCAACGGAAGCCTTAAATGGCAAGATGAAAGTAAATGGTTCTGGCAAAGCAAAGTAGATCCTGAACTAATAATATTAAAGGAGTGGGTAAAATGAGTAGAGTAATTTGTCCTAATTGTGGTTCGGAAGTAGTACTTCCTGAGAAGTCTGAGGTTGTTGTTGGTACAACAATTTCAAAAGAAGGTAATAACACATATGTGTTAAACATGGAAAATAAGGAGAAGAAGGTAATGAGCAATGCGGAAGTAAGAAAGACAACACTTGAACAGAATGGTATTTCAACAGATGGGTACTTTGCTCTCAAGCTGCCAAGTGGCAAGACAGTTTACGTTGACGAGAACGGAGATAAGGTAGACATCAGCATTGTTGGCAACAACATAGGCAATGCAAAACTTTATAGAAGATGGGTAATGGCTCAGTGGTTCAGACAGTATAATGATCCCAAGGGATATTCATATGTTGTGTCCAAGCTGACATATGATTATCAGTGGAAGATGATTGCGAATGAACTTAAGACCCTTGCAAGGCTTCAGAAAACAGACAAGGAGTTCTTCGAAGAGAGAATTCATTTCTTTGGTCTTCATCATGTAACAGCAATTCTTAACGAGTATGTTTGTGATCTGAGGAACACTGTCAACCACCTGAAAGTTAGGAAGTGTAAGGGAGTTCCTTACTATCATATCGCAGGAAGGGATATCTTTGTTGCTGATATTGACAAGAAGCTGCTTAATCCTCTTAAGAGCGAGATTCTTTCCTTCGAAAACAGTATTGATTATGATACTGCATACAAAAGATTCGTATCACTTAGAACACGTTTCCTTAAAGTGTTCAAGCCAGATATGAAGTATGCTGGTCAGGTCTTCAAAGATCGCTATAAGGGAGCTGGTGCTTACTATACTCTTCAGAACATGGTTCTCTATCATGGCTGCACTCTTTGGGAGTATAGCGAAGAGTATGCTGGAAGATGGAAAAAGCAGAAGGATTATAAAGGCATGGACGCTTATAAGTTCATGAAGTCCTTACTCCATGAATATGAGTATGAAGGATGGAGATGGGTTGGTGTTCTCAAACAGTGTATCGAGGACAATAACTTCTCATTCAGAAAATAAAATTATATCTCGATATGCCGAGTATATTTCAAGGCAATTCACTTTCACACACGATGAGTAAATGAGGACTGGAGTACTCCGATTGGGTCTTCAGACCTCCCTCAGCTGGAACTCCGCCCAAGTTGAGGAACACTTGGAGCGTTTTCCAGCTGAAGACTAACTCATCTGCATGATGAAACCATTACAGAAAGCATACGGAATTGTTGAGAAATATAAATACTCTATATGCAGAGTGTGCTTTAAGATAATTTACCTTTACTTCAGGAGGAGCAATGGGATGTCATGAAGCCGATACCCCGGCCATGACATCCTCCTTGGGCTGGAAACAGCTTGAGGGACAGCTGTGATACGCCCAAGTCTTGCCCTCGTTTCAGATGAAATCATTACAGATAGCATACAGAATTATAGAAAAGCACAGTGCTATGTTTGGCATCTAATCCAAGGCAAATAGATTTACCATGACGGGTTGAATAAGCCCAATGGGACATGAGAATGATCCTTACTAGGATCATTCTCCCGTCCCATTGTGCTTCTCACAACCGTCATCGATTGAAAATATTAAAGAGAAAACACATATTTGATGAGGATTAGAGTTAAGGGAGCTTCCCCTAATAAAACCAAGTTGGCTACATTTACGATACCAGTAATGGATCACTGCAATTCAGGTAAAGAAAGGCACTACCAAGCCTTCTATACCTGAATTATGCAGTGACGCAACTGGTATACAGATTGAAATTATTAAAGCAAGAAGCCAAAGTCAAAGAGGTTTGTTATGCCAAAGTTGTTGGCTATACATCAAGGCAATTGTCTTCACTCGTAATCCGGTAGAGTGATGACACGACGCTTCCTCGCAGCAATATTTGACTGCAATTAGGCGTCGCGTCATCCCCATAGGATTCCAAGATGAAACTATTAAAGAGACAACTCATGATTGCAGAGATGTATAATCCCTATGTTCGGGATAAATATCAAGGTTGCATACTTCACTATACCAGACTCAATGCGAGTACAGGAGGCGAATCTCCTCCTGTACGCCACATATCTGGTATGCCCGATGAAAAGATTAAAGCGAGAACACATAGCAACAGAGATATTCTTACAACTTCATATCAACTATCAAAAATGCAAAACGAAAAGGAGAAAAGATTATGTCAAAAGCAGTAGTATGTAAAGTAATCGCAAAGTACGCAGTATTATCAGAGCACGAGTTCGACAGAACAAGTTGGGAAACAAAGAAGAAGGAACACGTTATCAAGAGAAAGGAACTTCGTAAGGTTCAGTGGGGTGACAACCCAGCAAAGCTTGAGATTCGTGAGTGGGAAACAATCAATGGGGTTGAACGTGCCGTTAAGGGTTCAGGCGTAACCTTTGACGACGAGGAATGGTCAACACTTGATTACATTCTTAGTCAGGGAGTAGAGGCAACTGCATAATGTGTTTGTATAAATTTTAAACGGGGGGATATTATTTTCCCCCGTTTAATAATAAGGAGGATTTAAAGATGAGCAAGAATGATTTTGCTGAGAAGTATCTCAAACTTAAGCCTATCACAGAAGCTCAGAAAGAATATGCACGGAAAAATGCGGCACGAAATATTTATATCATGTCCAAAGATGGAAGTGGATTCTGTAGTAGATGTGAAAAACCTGTGCTGATTAAAGCAAAGCACAAGGAAATAGTTAAGTGTCCTCAGTGCAAAGCAAAAGCTATGATTCAGCACACATGGCGCATGTCAGAGAATCAGGAAGAGTTTAGATTCCTTGCAATCCCCCAGGTTCTTGACTCTGAAACTTATGTTATTAGATATGTAATTGCATCTCGTTGGCCTAAAAGAAAAGATTTTGTTATGCCATTTAAGTCAGGTGCAAAAGGAACTCCTTGGTTCATTGACGAGGTTGCTAGGATATATGGAACTGAAAAATATGCACAACCTGTATATTATGTCAGATGGGAAAAATATAATAAAGAAACAGATACATGGGAATATGAATGGAGACAAGGCAGAACCTCGTGGTTTAGGCCTGATACTTATTCAATCTTGTGCCGTAACAAACATTGGGTAGATTATCATGATGTCTACCCTCGTAACTTGTACAGAAATCTGGATAAGCTTGATTGCTTCAAGTATTACTCATCTAAAAATTTGTTTAATGTAAAGGATGATAACGTTAGAGGTCTTCAGTTCTGTGTGAGGACGGCTCGTATCTCAGAGAAGTTAGATAAGATGGGGCTTGGTTTTCTTATTGATGAGAACCGTAAAAGGTATTGGTACTCGGCATGTTCATACGGTCATACTCCTTGGATAAGCGGAAACAAGTCTGTTCAAGAAACTTTAAACATGAACAACTGGCAGCTTAGGTTGCTAAGAACGCAGCCTACAATGAAGGCTTATAAATACCTTCAGAGTAATCCGACAGTAAGTGAAGACACATTTAATAAGGCCGCGTTCCTCGGATTCAGTAATGACTTCGATAACTTCGTAAAGGAATTTAATATCAAATATGGCAAGACATTCCAGTACATTAAGAAGCACGCTAATAATGCCGGAGATTTTGTCGTTGATTATAGTGATTACGGAAAGACATTGGGTAAACTTGGTTATCCTATTGATAATCAATATCTCTATCCAAAGGATTTCCGTAAGGCAGACGAGAGGGTACAGAATGAACTCAGAGAAAGAGATGAGCGCAGAAGAAATATGACTCCTCTTGAGATAGTTAAAGAGGAAGCTCAGATTGACGAGACAATATATAAGATTTCTAAAGCGCTTATGGAAAGCAAACGTCTCAAACTTTGGATGGGCGGTTCACAAGGTCTTAAGGTTATTGTTCCTCGGTCAGCAGGAGAACTTATTGACGAGGGCATCAAGCTGCATAACTGCCTTAAAAACTATTCTAAAGACATTGCTGATAAGCAGGCTCTTATATTCTTCATACGTAAAATAGATGAGCCAGACAAAGAATATATTGCAGCTGAATACAGAAATGGAAAGATAAGGCAATTGAGAATTGACAACAACGTATCGGTTAAGGATGAAAAGATTATCCAGTTTGCGGATCATCTCGCTGATGAACTTAACAAAATGGATATTATCAATCGCTTGAGGAGAGTAGTCTGATGTCAGGTTATAAATTGTTTACGCCAGAATGGACGGCTATTAAAGGTAAGGGTGGCACAGTTCATCCGTATCAGTATGAAATAGGAAAGTGTTATGAAGAACCTAATAAGCCAAAGGTTGCAAGTACTGGTTTTCACTTCTGCAAGAACTTATTAGATTGTTTCAATCATTATGGTATTGATGTACATAATCGTATTGCTCTTGTTGATGCATATGGAGATGTAGACGAAACATCTAATGCTTGTTCGACTAATAAGATAAAGATAGTTAAGGAAATTCCCTGGCGCGAAGCAATTAAGATATGTGAAGAACAGACAAATGGAGGAAAATAATATGAATTTAAACGGTATTGAGTTTGATTTAGAAGAATCAAATGGTAAGTGGATGTTAAAGGCAAAAGAAAACATGCCTGTTGATGAGTTCAAAAAGATTCTTGCTATGGCAAAAGCCATTGGCGGAACGTATAATCGTAAGGGTGGGTTTGTATTTGATAGTAAGCCTGTGTTCGATATATCAACTCAGCCTGAAGCTCCTGCTCAGTCAGAGGCAACAGAAGAAAAGCCAGCTTCTGCTAAGGAGAGAGGCAGAAGGAAAGCGGATAAGCCTAAGACGGTAACAGACATTGAAAAGAAATATGAGGAAAGTAAAAGGAAAGACATCTCTGATAGCGAAAAGAAGGCTATTAAGGGAGTCGAGTTCGAGGTATTTCCAGTTGCTTCTATCGAAGAGTGCGAGGCTTACCTTAATGCTTGGAGGCTTGCATTGCAGAATCGAGATCCTGAACACCAGGATATGCTCGACCTTCTCATTGATGTTTGTAAGGAAGATGAGGAACTTAGACAGTACATCACGCACAAGGATTACATCACTGTGTTCACTAAGGCTGGTGCGAAATTCTGTAAGGATGCAGGACGTATTCAGGACGGTGCGGCAGAGGCAAGCGCAGAGGAAATTCTTGAAGATGTGATTGCAGAGTTTAAAAAGCCTGTGAAGAAAGTTACAACGAAGAAAAAGGAGGATAAGAAATAATGTTGCAGTGGGATTGGGATAGCAAAGTAGGCGAGGTTGAGATATTCAATTATGACAAGGTTGTTACTTACAACCTCTATCAGGGAAACGCTTTTCTTATCATGCTCTATGAATATGAGGAAAATGGAAAGAAGATGTATTCAATGCACAATTTCTTTGCTGATGAAACTCATGCAAAGAGAATGTTTGGTCTGGATAAGAAATGGAAAGATACTTATGGCAAGAACAGTTTCAATCAGCCAAAATATAAGATGAATAAAATCAGAATTGATAAAAACAAATTCAGCCATACAAAAAAGCTTGTATCTATGTTGATTGAAGCATTTGATGAAATTAGTATTGAGCTTTATTCAGAAAGCTAAGGAGGATAAGTAATGACCAGAGGAACATTATTTTATTATCAGTCTGACTCTAAAGTTTGGGAGTCAACAGAATTTAACGGAGATATGTATCATGGTACTCCAGAAAATCCTGAGGGAATAGGAGATGAAGTTATTGAGCTGATGACTAAACTTAATAAGCTTGATGATTTCAAGGAAGTGCTTAAGGAAATCAATGAGCATTACGAATACAAAGAGGGGAATGAGTGCTGGTCTATAACTGATTCGGCAATCAAAAAAACTTTTGAAAAGAAAATTAAGTGGATTGACGAAGAGCGTCCTGCTCTCAAAGGTACGGACGATGATCCTCGTACTTGGAAAACTTATCCGACTTTTAAAGATGTAAACACTTGGCAGTTCTGGGGAGTGCCTAACCTTTCCGACTACTCATATGTTTATAATGCTTCGAAGCATACGCTCGTTCTTACTACAAAGGGTGGCACAATGGAAATTCCAAGTGGTGCATTGGGTGTGTTGAACTATGGTCACAACGATTGTCTCTGTAAGGATGGTAAAATTATAGATGGCATGGGTAATTATGAAGTTACTCCGGAGCTCACCACCATGAACAAAAAAGAATTTTATAATTACATCATAAAGAACTTTACCCTGGATGCCACAACAAGAAATCTTGTATTGAACATCTTGGACTATGTTGAGCTTCAGGCTCTTAATGAAACAGATACTCAGGAGATGTTGGCTCAGCTTCTTGATGGCATTGGCTTAGACGATGAAGAGATTAAGAAAGTTAAGTTTGGGTCACTCTAATGAGTGGCCCTTTAATAAGAAGTCGTAGAAATAGAAAGCGTATAAAGGAGAATAGCAATGAAAAGAGAACGCAAGTATTTTAGAGTAACTGTTCGCAGGATTCCACCTTATTATCCTATCAACAAGGATTACACTTATGAGGAAGATATGTACGCTTTCTCAGAGGAGGGAGTGTTGAAGTATTTTGAAAACTACAACAAAAAAATTTACGGACACAATGAGCCTATAAAAATACAAGAGATAACAAAAGACGAATTTGCTGGTCATCATATAAGAATAAAATAAAAAGGAGAATAAAATTATGCAACCAAAAGTGTTTCACTTACCAAATGACTTCCATCACATGATGGCTATGAGGATCTTCAAAGAAGCTTGCGATGAATACATGGCAGAAAACAAAAACTTCAGATTTGAAATCAACATAGAAGATATCTACTTTGATTTCGGACAGGATTGGAAGTATACAAGCTTTATTACATATGACAGCGACAAGAATATGTCATGGCAGAGCTTCTGTCCAAGAGATTGGGAACTCATTGTTTCCTGCATGGATATTGCAAAACTGATTGATATGGCTTGGTACTACATGGAGCAACTTACATCTGGAAAGAAAGACATAACACTTTATGAAAAATTTGAGGAGGAAAACAAATGAGAGATAAAATTATAACACTTGCAAATGAGGCTCTTAAGGCAAAAGACCATGAGGGTACATGGTTTCATACTCTTGAGATTAAGGACGGAAAGCGTTGGGCGATTTGTTTTGCTTGGATGGATTGGGATAATGACAACACTTGGAGATTATATGGCAAGGTAGCTTATCAGCCAGTTAATTCAATAATGCAATGTGATTATGATATTGATTGGCTTATGCCCTGTGACAAAATAACCGGAGAAGTAATCGACACAGAAACTCAGATAACCAATGTTGACTTCGACATAGATTGGCTTCTTAAAGAATGGGAGGAAATAAAAAATGATTTTGACATTTGAATACACACCACAAAAAGATAAGCGATATAGTTGTGTTGATTATATGCATTTAAGAATCAACACAGAGAATAAAACATATTGCTTCTATGAGGATGCAGAGCCGGGGTTTGGTATTAAGCTGGCAAGGAAAATAGATTTGGCAACACTGTTGGATAAATTCAGAACTGACGGTTATAGGGAGGAAAGCAAATGAAGAAGCACTGGACGATGTGTTCGATATGTTGAAAGGAGAATGAAATATGGAATATCAAAAAGAATTATGTATTTCAAAAGAAAGTGCAGAAGAGTACAAGAGATTACTTACTGTTGAACCAACCTCAGAAGATGATTGCTTTGGTGAGGATTTAAAATTCAGTAATACAGTGAGGTTTGACGACGGGACAGAAATGGATATCGAATTGTGTGGAGTACAGTTCGATTCAAATAATAAGAGCAATCTTCCTTGGACTCAGGCAGTATTATTCAGAGGCGGCGTAGAACTTGGATATACGGAACCTTCTGATGAATATGAAGGAGAATGGTATTGTGAGGACGGTGACGGAAATACTTATACAGTAATTGTTGTGGCAAGCTAAGTTCTTATTTGGAAAGGAGAAATGAAATTATATGGTAGTAACAAATAATCAGATATGTAAAACACATTGTAAGGTCATTATAGAAGATGCAAAGGAAATAAAGGCATTATTAGATTATGATGATGACCGAATGATTGGATTAAACTACACAAGGTTAATGGCTGATATTGAACAGATTAAAAATTCAATAACAGAAATCGAATTAACATGTAAAGAGAAAGAGCATAGCGAATGGAATGTTTCACCTGAGTTGGATTTGCATTATCAAAAGTTAGCTGATGAAGTCATGAATAATCCCAAATAAAACTAAATTTTTATTGGAAAGGTGATTGTATGGAGTGGAAAAAAGAATTACAGCATATGCTTACAGTAGGATGCTCCGATTCAGTTATTGAAGATTATATAGAAGAACATCCAGAAATAAGTGGAAAAGATATTTGGGATTATGTTTTTGAATCTAACGCTCCAAGTGTTTGCAGGGGATGCAAACATATACAAATGAGAGGGATGTTTCCTTGTACTGAATGTTCAAGACAAAAGCAAGTAAAAGATTTTTATGAACAACGATAAAATCTATTTTTATTGGAAGGGAGAGGAAAATGAAATCAGAGCAATACATTCGCAAAGAATATGAAAGAAAACTGAAGCAATTTATGAGAACCGGTAGAGATATATTTCTTTATGAGAGTGAAGCACTCAAGGATATACTTGAGATAAGTAATAAAGAAGAGGAAGAACTTATTGCTGAATGGGAAAGGAGTGGTCAACTTGACATTTGATTATTTAGAACCAAGTAAGTATGAAGGCGTCAAAAGGAAATTGTCAGAATTAGATATGGACATTCCAAGCAAGCTTGCTTGTATCTATGATTTGTGGCAAGAGAGAGTTTTATCAGACGAACAGGAAGAAGAGTTATATGCACTTGTAGATCCTGAAGAGAAGTATAATAACGTTTACGATTATTGGTATTATATGGATTTCGACAATCCATTATGGGAGGTACTGAGATGAACGAAAAATCTAATTGACATTGTAGTGCATTGTAGTACAATTAAATAAAAAAGGAGGATTAAATATGTCATTTTCTTTGAGATTGTCAGAAGAAGAACGGAAATTAGCAGAAAGTTATTCAAAAATGCACTCCATGTCATTAGCAGAAGCTTTTAAATCTGCTCTCTTTGAAAAGATTGAGGACGAATACGATTTAAAGATTGTAAAAGAAGCTCACCAAGAATATGTCGATGATGGTTGTAAGTCTCGTCCAATAAATGAATTGTGGGAGGATTTAGGAATTTGAATTATCATGTAGAAACCACAAAACGTTTTGATAAGGAAATGAGCAAATTAGATAGATATACTCAGATAATGTTGAAGGCATGGATATTAAATAATATAGAAGGATGTGAAGATCCCCGTAGTCATGGCAAAGGACTTACCGGGGATCGTTCTAATCAATGGAGATACTGCATTGGTGATTACAGGATTATTTGCGAGATACAAGACGATAAGTTAATAATTCTTGCTTTAAGTGTTGGGCATAGAAGAGAAGTATATAAAAAATAATTGAAGGGAGAATAATGAAACTAATGCCAAGATTTAATGTGCGGCATCCTAAGACTGGTAAATGGAGATGCTTCTCTTCGATCTCCGATGATTGGATAACTGGTTGGATGTCAGAAGAGAAATATGAATGTTGGAGAGAACGTGAGTATGGTATCAACTGTGGGCCAGTAAGGGAAGCTAATCAGATGACACTTGAAGAAGCCGAGAGAATCATTAAAATTAGAGAGGAGAGTGAAGAAGATGAAGATTAAAGTAGAAGTTCCCGAAGAGGTAACTGAGATTACCGATGAGGTTTATAATCAGCCTGGTATGACTGAAGGAGAATGGTACAGATTTGTACATAACATTAAGGAGGAAGAGAAATGACTTGGGTAAAAGGAATTCCGCCAAAAATGATGCATGAGCAGTTAGGAGTATTTAACGGACAGTGGATGCCAGAGATGGATCGCTGTTGGATGGATTACGAAAGAGGCTATGATGTCTGCTCACGAATGATTTATACAAAGCAGTGGGGAAATGTAGAACACGTTACTATATGCAGGATAACAGATGATGTAATCAATATGGGTGGCACAGCTGCAATTGGTTGGGCTGAGAAGATGATGATAAAGAACGAACTGTTTGGCGAGGATCGTTTTGCCATCGAAGTCTATCCAAAGCAAAAGTTCCTTGTTGATGTTACTGACACTTATCATCTCTGGGTATTCGGAGCTAAGTATGATATGCCTTTCGGAATCCACCCAAAGGAATATAAGAAAGCAATCAACCGTGGTGCTACCTTCTATGAAGAGGATATGGTTGAACTTCAAAAGCATATGAAACCGCATAAAAATTGACTGGAAAATAATCATTGCAAATCTAAATGCCAATGATTAAAATTATAAAATCAATTTACAAAGGGGATTTTTATAATGTACTACAATTATCATGCTAAGGCCAAGCGGCTTATTGCCGAAGGGCACTTAGTAAAAATGGAAATCGTTGAGCGTTGGAATTCTATATCTCCAGCGCTCGTACTTTATTTTGATGACAATAAACCTATGCCCATTAGAGAGTACAGATGGGACTAATACCTGGAAAGGAGTGACTGATATGAGTGTAAGAAAATTTGAAAGAGTACTAAAAGATAATGGATATGAACCTAAACGTTGGAATGGAGATCATAGAGTATGGTATAAGGGAACGCAGCATATCAGCGTCCCCATTAAGAAACTGAATCCTATGTTCATTAAAAGATTGATAAAGCAATATGACTTAAAATTATCCTAAAGGAGAACCAACAATGGAAAAGAAAGAAATATGTACATTATGTAAAAAAGAAATTACTAAAGAACAAATTTCTTATGAAGGCAGCGTCATTCTTTGTAAAAGATGCGATAGTTATTTGAACCAGAAATACAAAAGAAGAAAGAGGTGTTCAGATTGATTGGAATCTTATTAGGTCTTATAACATTCGGAGAAAGAGTAGTGGACAGTGCCCATAAAGCAGTTCAAAGTTCTCAGGGCTATAAAAGAGGGTTAGAACGTAGAGCTAATGGCATAGATAATACAAACACTTACTTTGATTGGCGCGGAATGCGTAAAGATTTAGATACACACGAGTATAGGTCTGTTGATTTGAAAATCTGCGAACGTAACGGAGAAGACCAATGCATAAGAGACATACGTGGTAATGTAGTAAGGAACCTATCTGAAGAGAGAAGAAATCTAGCTTTTGAACGTGCGAAATTGAACTCTAATAATACAGTTTCATTATATAGAAAATATGGAAATGGAGCGTATGGTTCAGGAGAACATCGCAATTTAGGTGGAGATGGATATTGCGAAGGTACTCAGTACAAAGATCTGAAAACCGGAGAGATATATGTTGCTAGATATTTTAAAGGGGTAATTGTTTATATGGATTTTAATGGTAGGCTCATTAGAGAATCAGATGAAACCAAAAAGGCAAGAACAGAAGGAGAAGAGTTTACTCATTCTGCTTCGGAGATTCAAAAATATATAAATGAGTATAACTTAACTAGAACAAAAAAGTGTGATCTGGGCGCTCCAAGATATAACAGTGGGCTTTATCTTTATGATTTAGACAAAGTTTATATGAATGATTACAAGGTGTTGTAAAGAGAAGGAGGTTTATTATGCCAGCAAGATATGAGAATGAGATTAAGATAGATTCAACGACTGATACAAAGTTAAAGGAGTTGCCCTCATATGTAAATGAGTGGCATACAAAACTTAAGGCTTCTTCAAAAACTGCTTCTGCCAGATATGATATGGTCTGCAAGATAAATAAGTTTTTATCATCAATAGATGAGGATGTTATGAATGTAACTCCTGAGATGATAACAGATGAGAACGTAACAAGCTATTATACATCTGTTGCAACTAAGGTGAACAAAAAGGGAAAGGTTGTTCCTACATCTGATTCATACAAGCAAGGTGTATACAGTGCTCTAAAGAACTTCTTAGGGTTTATGTCATCTAAAGGATATATAGAAGATAACTATATCTTATCTATTGATAGGCCATCTAATCACGATCTCGACAGAATAAATGAACATAGAATAAAAATGACCAAGGATACGTTCAAGGCGGTTATAAGAGAAGTTAAGAAAGAACGTAAAGATATTCTGAGGTGTAGAGATGAAGCGTTGCTTCGTGTGTTCATGGGAACTGGCATGAGAGAAACTGCGTTGATGATTCTGAATGTTAGCGACATTGACTTTAAGAAGAAAAAGTTACAGACGATTGATAAGGGACATGGTGGAAAGAACCAGGTGTATTACTTGGATGACAACACATTGGTAGCGTTATATAACTGGATAAAATTAAGAGACAAAATGTACGGTGATAGTCTTGATGCTCTGTTTGTATCCCAACATAACCAGAGAATAAGTATTAAAGGCATTTATAAGATTGTTGATAAGTATTTTTATAGAGCAATTGGAAAGCACGTAAGCCCTCATAAGATAAGAGCCGGTGTCGCAAGTATACTCTATGAACAGACTGGAAACATAGAGTACGTAAGAAGGGCGCTTGGTCAGGCAAAGACAGAAACTACTCAAAGGTATATTGTAACTGATAATTCAGAGAGAAGATCAGCTGCTCAATTATTAAAGTTGTGATTAAAATTATTGCTAATTTTGTATTTTTGGTTATAATAGTGATAGGAGGTTAAATAGAGTGAACAGTCGTGATAAATATTACAAGGAACTGTCCAAGAAGATTACAGTAATTGCAAGTGACAAGAAACAAGTTACATTACACGCTAAGACAATCAGCAAAAAGCATAGCATACCCTTCGAGCAGATCACGGATTTGCTCACATTAAGGGTTCCAGTATCAATCTCTGATGACACTATTGCTTACGCATTAGGAGAAGAGTTTGATGTACCGCTTGACAAGTATTTCTCCAAAGATGAAATCACTAAGTTATCCAAATGGAAATACAAAGCAGCCGAGTTTAAATTCCCAATCGAGTTTAACATGGTTCAGGTCAATGACCAGCAGTGGACTGGAAAGATAACAGTTGCGGAACTCATGAAACTTCGTGACTCTCAGATTATCAACTATAATACAAACACTCAGAGAGTAATGAAGCGCATAGTCAAAGGCAATGAGGAGTTCTATCAGGTTGTCGTAAACGAAAAGGCCATCAAAAGTATGATGGAGATGTTCAAAAAGAGAATCTTTATCTCGAACACCATCACTCTGAATATGCCTGAAGATACTGTTTGCGAGTTTGAAGAGACAGATAACGACACCGGCATGGGAACACTTGTTATCAAGAAAATGGAACATTTCGACATTATAGACGGATACCACAGATTTCTCGCATTGTCAGAGCTTTACAATCTTGACAATACATTTGAATATACAATGGAACTGCGTATCACAAACTATTCTGAAGACATCTGCCGACAATTTATTTGGCAGGAAGACCAGAAAACAAAGATGTCAAAGATTGATTCCAACAGTTTAAACCTTGAATCATCTGCAAATAAAGTTGCAGCCAAGTTAAATGCCGATCCGATATTTAATCTCAGTGGTTCAATCAATTCAAGCGGTGGATGTATCAACCTATCAGAATTTGCTGAAATCGTCAGAGCAACCTACTTCCAAAAGTCAAATATCTTTTCAAAGCAAAAAGAATTGCAAGACATTATTAAGGCAGAAAAAGACCTGAGAAACGGAATCAACCTAGTTACAGAAGAGCATACAGAGCTCTTAGAAAAGACCTGGCCAAGAACATTCCTATATTCTCTTGTCTATAACATTTACTGTGGAGAAACGCACGACAGGCTTTATGATGAGACTATCCGCATGGAAAGTCTTGCACTAGGAAAGAAGATGTTTGTATCAAGAGAACTTAAACGTATTGATATGAGACGCCTGGCAGCTATTAAAAAAGGGGAGAGTTAAATGTTTAATGCCGAAACCAAGCAGGATTACATTGTCCTAAATCCTAATAATAATGTCCATTTTGAAAGGGTAATGCACAACTATTTTGACCGTGTAGAAGATACGGAAAAAAGATTTGGAAAGGATCTTGGGGCGTTTACCGTCTCAGAGATTATAGCAATGTATAAGAGTCTTTGCACACCATCACTAGATATGCTTAATGTAATTAATAATCAGTTCCTAAACTACACAAATTGGTATATGCGCAACGTAGAGAACAAAGACAACCAGAACCATTATAGGGAAATCAGCACCGATGTTCTTCTTAGCTGCATATCATATGCCGGATTCAATAGCAACATCCTTACAAGGGACGAGCTACTTGCCATTATCAGAGATTTTGCTAATCCTTATGAACAGTTTCTTTATCTGGCTTTGTTCGAGGGGATTAAAGGGGAACAGTTCTCTGATTTTGACGATTTAAAATTAACGGATTTTAATAAGAAACAAAAAGTGGTACAATTATCTAACAGGACTGTTCCTGTTAGCTCTGAACTAATCCACTATGCGGAAGACGCAGCAACTGAATATCAGATGTACAATATCAACGGAGAGCCAGTAAGAAGAGGTAAGCTCCTCGCAACAGATGATAGGATTATTAAGTGTCCCGATGAAGTCGGAATGGAAACTGAACGATCTGATAGGGTCAGACTTATTTATCGTATTATCAGAAAGACAAAGCGATATGATTTTGTACCAACAACAATCTCTATTACATCACTGATTGAATCGGGGAGGATCAATTGGGTCAGGGAACGCATGAAGGAAAAGGAGATGAGCGCCGAAGAGGTACTGAGGGGCTGCAAGGAAGAGATGGAAAACATCTACGGAGTTGTAGTATCAATACCGAAGTGGCTAAAAATGTATGAGGAATTTTGTAACAGATGACTAGAACCTTTCATGAAGGGGGAGGAAAACTATACAAATGAATATCCAGGATTTTCTTCAACGAATATCCGAGATGGGTCCCATCGCAGTTTTCTTTGATACACCTACATTCTCTGGAAACGCGGGGGGGGGGTTCCCGAAAAACCTCAGTAACTATGCGGTTTACGAGGAAACCATAGAGATATTTCTTGAAAACGATGACAAGTTTAATCTTAAGAAAGCAAACATTCAGTCGATTGACTATCAAGAAAATTGTGTAACCGTTGTAATGACAGACGGATCACGGATAATTTTTGAGGCCGACTGAATTTTGCTGTCTTTAGGGAACATAGCTTTTATGTTCCTGGTCTAATTGCTAAAATTATATATTGACTCCAATTCTTAAAGAGGTTTATACTTAGAATAACAAAGTAAAGGAGCGTGATGTGTATGAACGAGAACGATATTCAGTGCATCTGCTCACGATGTAAAACCTCTTTCCTATGGAAAGACGCCGTGATTAAAAAACGAAAACTCTATAGTGTAGAAGTTGAAGAACATACTTGCCCGAAGTGTGGTTACAGGGGAATTAGTCCTTTAAGAGATATTCATTTCATGGCACATATGGCAAGTAAGCATACTTCAAACGGAAAAGATTGAAAAGGAGATATAATTATGCGATTCAATTTTGTTGGCGAAATTACCGCTAATGGTCTTGAAAGTAAAGTTCCCTACATTAAAAAGATTGAAGGGTATGATGGATATTCACTCAATCTTACCTGCGTTGCAAGTTCTAATAACAGAGCTTTCTTAGAGTGTGCAGGCTTCAAAAACGACAAAATCAAGTATTATGACAGTGATAATAACGAACATGAGATCAAATGGGAAGACAGAACTTCAGAAGAGCACGTAAAGAAATGCTCAAGGAAAAATACTATCTCATTCCTGGATGAGACAAGGGAAGAGTTCATTTCTTCTTATGATTTTGTATGCTACATTGGTGACAACATTGATAAAATTAAAGGTAAGAGATTTGTAGTTACCGGCAGAGTAACAAAGAACGAGTATAAGGGAAAGATTACTGATAGATTTCTCATTCAGAATATGTATGAGATTGAATCCACTGACGAGCGTAAGAACCAGCTCAGAGTATCAGGAGAGTTTTTCTTTAATAAGGAAAGTATTGACGTTGCCGAGTGGAAGAATAGTCATAAGTTTTATATCAACGGCTGGACAAAAGAATATCTCGACAAGGATCACAAGGATGTATACATCGCAAAGCAGGTAACAT
>JAEEGL015494835.1_pt1 | contig 20302 bp, 14 predicted proteins | sample 9134231 | NCBI WGS metagenome assembly JAEEGL01 (sample SAMN16246548, study PRJNA631951) | gut metagenome | biome: gut microbiome; feature: rumen; material: fiber-attached | host: Bos | place: Iran: Karaj | collected 2018-10 | reverse complement strand
GTTCAATGAACTTCAGAACAAAGGGCTCCGCGATCATGTGACGACCGGTAGCGCGCAACGCGAAGACGGTGATATTATATCGATTGACAAGATCAAGCAACTTCTTTTCTTCTTGCTTGCGCCGTTCCTCCGAGCCCTTGATGTGAATTGTTTCCGTCGCGAGAGGATTGCCAAATTCGTCAAGCGCGGCGACTTTTCCCTGATTGTATCGTCCGGTATCGAAGGCGAGAACGCGTCGCCCGACGATGGGACGCCGCATGAGCTTATTGGTCAGCGCGCGCTGTAGGTCGTCGAGTTCGGCTTCAACGGCGGAGTCGCGGAGTTCGCGTCGCAACTCCTGCGCGAGCGCCGGCACGACGAGTTCGAGCGCGGCTTTTTCCGCGCATTGAAGAAGCGTCGCGGCGTAAGGCTTATTGTCGCATTCAAGGGTTTGACGCGCAATTTTAACAGCTTCTTCGCGATTGAAGTCTAGGGTAACGGCGGCGTATTTGCTCGCTTCGAGCGCGTCGATCTCGAGCGTGACGTCGCGCGCGGCGAACCGTACCTCGTACTTTTGGACGACGGCTTCTTTAGACGTCGCGGCGGTCTTTTTGACGCGACGAGCGTCCGATTTTTCATCGGTTGCGTCAAGAGCTTCGCCTCCGTTAGTCGCTTCGTCCGTTAGCGAGATCGGGACGACGGTTGCGTCCGTCGCGTCGACCGCCTCCGACGTTTTCGGCTGACTCGTCTCTTGAACTTGTTCGACCGTAACGCTCTTTTCAATCGGGGTAACGACGAAGACTCCGCCGCGCTGAATCAAACCGCGCAGATTTCGGCGCAGGTCGAAGTTTTCGGAATAGCGATCGGCGATGATTTCGATCGCGCCTTGGAGCGCGGCGTCGGGCGCAAGGGTAAGCTTCTCTTGCGCGACGAAGTTGGCGGCGAGTTCTTCAACGGGCGTAGCGGCGTCGGTCGCCGTCAGAATGGCGTCGGCGAGCTTGTCGAGCCCTCGCTCGCGCGCCGTCTGCGCCGCTCCTTGCGTTCGCGCGCGAAACGGCATATAGAGATCGTCCAGACGGTGTGGCGCGCGCGTGTCGAGAATGAGACTGTGCAACTCGGGCGTGAGCGCGCCCTGCGCCTCAATATTGAGGAGGTAGGAGTATTTTCGATCGGCAAATTTGCGCTGCTTTTCGTACGCCGCCGCTATTCTCGCAACCCTTTGCACGTCGTTGAGACCCGTTTGATCTTGGCGATAACGCATAACGAAAGGAGCCGCGAGCCCGCTTTCTAGGAGAGCGATCGTCGCCTCGACTTTCTCCAGAGGCATTGCGAGATCGCGTGATAATGTGGTGGGATTGACCTTAACCGTTTCGACCATCTTAACGTTCCGCCAATTAATTGGGTTCCTTAGCGTCGTAGCGCGCGTTCTCAGCGCCGAATTGTCGCTGCGCGCGGTTCCGACTGGTTACAATAGTTGCAAGCGCCGCGACGGCGTAACGCAACATGACTCCATATAAGAATCTATAAGAAATCGCGCCTCTTGTCAAGGGAACGGACGCATTTATTGATAAAAAAGCTGCCGTTTCATCCCAAGAGACGACTTTTTAGTCCCCGGTCGCGCAAGTCGCTACGGCGCCCCCCCTTGGTTTTTACCAGAAGGATCTATAATAAGCGCGATATTGACTCGTCGTCGCGCCGACGCGACGGCGGCGCGCGCGTCAAAGGTTGGCGCGCGCGCGAGCGTAAGCTTAAATCGTCGCGCCTATCGTTGAAAGGATCGTGTTTCATGGCAGAAGAACGCAAGTATAACTTTTCCGCCGGTCCCGCCGTTTTGCCGGCTGACGTCTTGAAAAAAGCTCAAGAAGAACTCCTTTGCCTCCCTGGTTGCGGCGCCTCTATTCTCGAAATTAGCCATCGATCCAAGCAGTTTGGCGAAATTTTGGCGCAAACGAAAGCGAACGTTCGCGAGCTCCTCGGCGTTCCTGAGAATTATCAGATTCTCTTCCTCCAAGGCGGCGCGCTCACGCAATTCGCCATGATTCCGATGAATATTATTCGCAACACGGAGAAATCGGCGGACTACATTCTGACCGGCAACTGGAGTAAGAAAGCGGCGTCGGAAGCGAAGACGCAGGGCAAGGTCAATATTATCTGGGACAATAAGGAAGAAGGATACGTTCGCAAGCCGACGGACGCGGAACTCACGACGACGCCGGGCGCCGCGTACTGCTATATTTGCGCGAACGAAACGATCGAAGGTATCCAGTATCCTCGCGAGCCTCAAGTCGATCTTCCGCTCGTCTGCGACGCGTCGAGCGAAATCTTCAGCCGTCCGGTCGATATTGAGAAGTACGGGATTCTGTACGCGTGCGCGCAGAAGAACGCCGGTCCTGCGGGCGTAACGCTCGTGATTATGCGCGACGATTTCGTCGCGATGAGCGGAGACGACCTTCCTTCGATGTTCTCGTATAAGAAGCTCGCGGAGAAGGATTCGATGCTCAATACGCCGCCGACCTTCGGCATTTATATGATGAAGCTCGTTACCGACTGGCTCAAAGAGCAGGGCGGTCTGCAAGCGATGTACGAGAAGAACGTTGAGAAGGCAAAGTTGCTCTACGACGTGATCGACGCGTCGAACGGGTTCTATCGCGTTCACGGTCAGAAGGAATATCGTTCCTTTATGAACGTCTCCTTCCGTCTGCCGAGCGAAGAGCTCGATAAGAAATTCCAAGAGGAAGCGAAGGCTTACAATCTCATTAGCCTTAACGGCCACCGTAGCGTCGGCGGCGAGCGCGCGTCGATCTACAACGCCATGCCGCGCGAGGGCGTCGTAACGCTCCGCGATTTCATGGTCGACTTCGCGAAGAAGAACGCGTAGTTTTAACGTTCCAATATAAAGATTCGGCGAGCCGGGGCGGACGACTCTGCCTCGGTTCGTTTTTTTTATTTCCCGACGCAGTGAGGATTGTGTCATGACTCGACCCGAAGACGTGCAAATCAGTAAATTCCTCTCCCTCATTCTCCGACATAAGCCGGACGCCGTCGGCATAACGCTCGACGAACACGGCTGGGCGGACGTCGACGCGCTACTCGCCGGGCTCAGTCGTACGGAGTCGTGTGATTTAACGCGCCTGGAACGGATTGTCGCCGAAGATGAGAAACAACGCTACTCCTTTAACGAGGACCATACGCTCCTTCGCGCCAATCAAGGGCATTCGATTCCCGTCGACGTTGAGCTTGAGCCGCTAACGCCGCCGCCGGCGCTCTACCATGGAACCGGCGAGAAGTACGTCGCTTCCATCGAATTGCAAGGGCTGCTGCCCAAGTCGCGCCTCTACGTTCATCTCTCCGCCGACGTAGAAACGGCGACGCAAGTCGGCGCGCGGCATGGCAAGCCGGTCGTCTATCGCGTCGATTCAGAAAAGATGGCGGAGAAGGGGTATGCGTTCTTTCGATCGGTCAATGGGGTTTGGTTGACGAAATGCGCGCCGAGGGAGTTTTTGGAACGCGTCGATTGAACGACCGGCGCCTATTGCGTTACGCTAACGTTCTCGCCGTAGTCGCTCGTCTGCTGCGAGGATGAAACCCGCCTATCTCCTTCGGCGGGTCGCTTCGCGAGGAGACGTAATATGAATAATCCCGACGCCCTTGCGCAAGCTTTGCTTTTTCCGTACAATGAGCGGTAGTCGTTTCCACGGGGTATTGACGTCCCCACGTCCCCGGGCGAGACTTTTGACGATCAATAATGAAGACGACAACATATGGCGTACGAGGTCAAAATGAGGGCAGATTCTCATCGAGAGTTCAACGCAAAACTTATCGCATGGCGCGTTGGCGCGCGGTTAATAGCGAGCGTTGCGCTCTTTTCACTGGCGCTGGCGTTTGGACTCGTTTATGATTCGGGGACGTTTCGTAGCGCGCGAGCGCAGACGAGCGCGGAGGATTTACCTTTTGCTGAAGGTAAGGAGGGGACCTCTCGCACGGTAACGATCAACGGCGTGGAGGCAGTCTTTCGCTGGCTCCCGCCGGGCGAGTTCACGATGGGTAGTCTGGAGAATGAGGAATATCGCGACGACGACGAGACGCAGCACAAGGTGGTGATCACGAAGGGCTTTTGGCTGGCGGAAACGGAGACGACGCAGGCTTTTTGGAAGGCGGTGATGGGGCAAGACAATAACCCTAGTTTCAACAAGGGCGACAATCTTCCAGTTGAGGGCGTCAGTTGGAACGACTGTCAAGATTTTATTAAGAAACTGAATGAGAAGACTAAGGACAAGGGGCTACGATTTAGGTTGCCCAGCGAAGCACATTGGGAGTACGCTTGCCGAGCTGGCACGACGACGCCTTTTTCTTTTGGCTCGATCCTTAACGGGGACAAGGCGAATTGCGACGGAAATTATCCATATGGCACGAGTATGACGGGAAAATACGTAGAGAAGACGACGCCGGTAGGTAGTTACGACCCGAACGTCTGGGGCTTGAAGGATATGCACGGGAACGTATGTGAGTGGTGTTCAGACTGGTATGGGGACTACCCCGTAGGAACGGCGACTGACCCCGAGGGGCACAAAGGCTATCCGATCCGCGTGATTCGCGGAGGCTGCTGGATCTTCGAAGCCGGGGACTGCCGTTCGGCGGACCGGAGCCGGGATACGCCGGACACTCGGAACGACGGTCTCGGTTTCCGGCTAGAGTTGTCCGACGTAGAATAGCCAGCGATTCGATGCTAGGACGGCGCCCAGGATCTTCTTCCGATGGGGATTGTTAAGGGGAAGCAGAAATTTCCCTTAACTAGCGTGTGTAACGATTGGTTGGATTAGGCAAAATGTGAGAGAGCTAAAGTTGGCGCTTTGTAAAGATTATACAAAGTTTACGCCCCATCAATGAATTGATTTCATTGCCGTGGCGTTTTTTGGGGTTGGGCGCGCGTAATTTGCGACGCATTGCGACGTCTGGCGCCAACTTTCCCCATGGGCGCGCCATATTGTTTTTCCACCCAAATGGTTTTCACGGTGCGCGGATATGAGAGCCGAGCGGCCTTGCGCGTATGGCGGTCGGGAATCTGATGACGAGTCTCTTCGCGAAGGTAGACGTTGGAGCGCGACGGCGTTCGGCGCTAGTATTCGTCTCGCTCGGGGTTAGAGACTTTCCTAGTCCCTCGTTTCCTTTTTTCGATACGCTTCTACGACGTCGAGAATCTTCGGATCCTTCCAAGGCTGATAATACGGATCGTCCATGAGCGAAAGAGCGCCAGATTGAGCGAGGATCGTCGTGCTTAACGAATCCAATAAGTCTCCTGCTTCTTCCCAGTATTGATCGAGATCGATCTTACAGAAAAGGTAGCCGATGAAGTCGTAAGGCTCGGGTAGAGGATGATCCTGCCCTCCGTAGTAGTAGAATAGATTACAGAAGTTAACGACCTCTTCAGGCGTAGAACACTTCGCGCGTAGAAAGTTGTTCCACGCTTCAAAGACGTCTCGCCAGGGGTGGGACTGAATAAGTCGTTCCGCACGCTCTAGCCGTTCTTCCGCGCCCTCGGGATCATAATCCTCGGCGGCGAAGTCGCAATTGAAGAGGTAATCCGTCTCTCGTTCTATTAAACTCGTCATGCGTTACTTGGAGGTCGTTTTTTTCCAGATTTCAACTTCGGCTTTGATTTTCGGATCGAGGTCGGGAGAGTAGCAGGGATTGACCATGAGGTCGGCTTCTCGAAATCCACAAATTGGAAGAATGGAGATTGCCAGCGAGTCAAAAATAACGTCGCCGTCGTATTTTAGCGGATTGCAATCTACGCGGAAATATAGATAGCCGAGAAAACGATGCGGCGAGGGAATCGCCCTCTCGTTCCAGCTGAATTCAAAATAAAGGTGGGCAAAGTTGACGACAGCTTCTGGCGTCGTACAGTTTTTTATGAGAAACTAGAACGTTGCCGCGTATACTTCCTGCCAACCGTATTCCTGGACGACGGCGGACGCTTGGTCGCGAAGCTCGTCTTCTTGTTCCTCCGTTAGTTCTTCTTCCCAGTTTCTTTCGAAGAGGAATCGGAGGATTTCAGATAAGCGATTTTGGGCGTTCATTGTTTTTTCCATAACATTTCCATACGTTATAAGGCTGACGCTCTATTGTAGCAGTCCTACTGCGCCGCGCTCTTCGCGCGCTCCACAAGCTCGTCGATCGATTTCGCTTCCGTAACGGCAAAAAGCCGCAAATTAATGAGCGCGTCGACGTCGCGAATTTTACCAAGCGCTCTCTTCAACGTCGTCGGACAGGAACCGAAGCGATTCAGAATAGTAGCGCTGAGCGTCTGACGCTGTGAGGAGAGAATTTCCTTTCTTTCCTCTTCCCTTCCCTTTTCAATCCCCCACTGTTCGGCTTTAGGCGCAAAAAACTCATATAAGACGTCTTTTCCCATCTTTTCCTCCAGATTAATTGAACGACACAACGTTTCGAATCGCTCGCGCCGCGTTTCCGGCGGAAGGTTCTTAACGCGCGTCGAATACAGTAGCAAAAGCGAGTTCACGCGACTTTGCTGTTCCGGCGATAATTTGTCGGGAAGCGCGTTCAACGGTTGAAATTCACGTTCTTCAAACCCGTCAAGGTCGCGAACGCTGTGACGCGTCATGGTATTGTACAGGACCCTAAGGAAGGGATTCGACGGTAATTTACCGTTGAGACGCATCCGCGTCATGTTAATGAAGACCGGACGGAAATCGAACGCGTACTCCGCAAGTTCCGACGGTAGCGGGAACGCGTCGCGCCAGCGAATCGTTTCAAGCGCGCTATTGGCGCCGGTATAGACGATTACTGGGATTGGTTGGGGAAGCGTCTCTTTCGCCGTTGCTGCGCGCGCCGCCTTCAAACATTGGTTGCTCACATAAGCGAGCGCCTGCGCTATTGCCACGCGATTGACCGCCTTCGAACTCTGACCTTTGTGCTCCAGAATAATGAATAGCTTTGCATATCCCGGCGCGTTGCGAAAGCGAACCGAATAGACGACGTCGGAAACGCGCATTCTCAACGCGTCGTCGTAATAATCGCCCTTTTCGACTTCTAGTTGGTCAAGATCCACTAGCTCGGCCAACTGCGGAAGGTACTCTTGAATCCATGCGATCGCAAACTCCTTCTCGGTCATGAAGACCTTAAAGATGGAATCGTCCGTCGGATTAAATCGCTTGGAGTCGTTCGGCGAATCAGAATTCAAAACGCCCTTTGCATTCGTCGGTTGCGCAACGCCGACGGTCTTTTCCGCGTTTAGCGACTTGGCATTCTCGTTAACAGACCCATTTTTCTTTGGCATGACGTTTATTCCTGCATTTCCAGCCGCGCTACGAACGCGCCGCTCCTTGACTCCGATTATTATAGCTCAATACGCGGATAATGCAAACATAGAACTCAGCGGAGTTTTTTAGCGAACGTCGACGGATCGCCGTTTGGCTTATCCATAGCAAACGACCGCCTTCAGCTTGCGCTAAAAGCGGTCGTTGCTATTGGAGGTTCAAATGAACGTAGCGATTAAACTACTCGTTTCCGCCGTCGATGAGATCGGGCGAGAAGAGGGGACCGGCGGATCCGCCGAGACCGCCGCCGAGATCCTCGGGATTCTGTAGCGTGCGGGTAGCGGGCGCTTCTTTAACCTCTTCTTGTTGCTCTTCGTCCTTAGCGACGGGCGCTTCGGCTCGCTTGCGGGAGAGACCAATCTTGCGATCGACGGGATCGACGCGAAGCACCATGACTTCGATCTCTTCGCCGACCTTAACGACGTCTTCCGGATTCTCGACCTTGTGATCGGCGAGTTCGGAGATGTGAAGCAGTCCTTCGAGATTCTCTTCCAGGCTGACAAAGACGCCGAAGTTCGTGATCTTGGTAACCTTGCCCTTGACGATCTGGTTCGGTTTGTACATCTCGGGGATGCGCGTGACCCACGGATCTTCGGTGAGTTGCTTGAGGCCGAGCGCAATGCGACGAGCTTCTTTATTGACCGAGGTAATAACGCATTCGATCTTCTCGTTCTTCTTGACGACTTCGCTCGGGTGCGTGATCTTGCGCACCCAGCTCATGTCGCTAATGTGGAGTAGCCCGTCGACGCCCTCTTCGAGCTCGATGAACGCGCCGTAGTTGGTGAGATTGCGCACCGTACCGGTAACTTTGGAGCCGACCGGATAGCGCTCTTCGACCGTTTCCCAAGGATTGTTCGTCGCTTGCTTGATGCCGAGCGAAATCTCTTGTTTCTGCTTGTTGATCGAGAGGACGACGACTTCGACTTCGTCGCCGACGTGGAGAATCTCGCTCGGATGATTGAGGCGCTTGACCCAGCTCATCTCGCTAATGTGAACGAGACCTTCGACTCCCTCTTCCAACTTGACAAACGCGCCGTAAGACATAACGTTGACGACGACGCCCTTGACCTTGGAGTTGACGGGGTACTTTTCTTCGACCTTGTCCCACGGGCTCGGGGTCATTTGCTTGAGGCCGAGCGAAATCTTTTCCTTCTCGTGGTCGATATTGAGGACGACGACCTGGATCTTCTGATCGATGGAGACGACTTCGCGCGGGTCGGTAATGCGTCCCCAGCTCATGTCGGTAATGTGAAGCAGCCCGTCGATGCCGCCGAGATCGATAAAGGCGCCGAAATCGGCGATGTTCTTGACGGTTCCTTCGCGGACTTGGCCGACTTCGAGTTCCGCAAGCAGCGCGGCTTTCTTCTCAGCGCGATCGCGCTCGACGAGCGCGCGTCGGCTAACGACGATGTTGCGTCGCGCTTCGTCAATTTTAAGAATGACGCACTTAATGGGTTTGTCGAGGAAGTCGTTGATGTCGGAGGGACGACGAACGTCGACCTGGCTGGCGGGCAGAAAGACGTTGACGCCGATATCGACGAGCAATCCGCCCTTGATCTTCTTAACAACCTTACCTTCGACTTCGTCGCCTTCCTTGACGGAGTTCATCATGTTGTTCCAGGCTTCAATGCGCGCCGCCTTACGCTTGCTCAGCACGATCATTCCGCGAGCCTGTACGTCTTCGCTCGTCATGGTGTCTTCGGTCTCTTCGACGAGCACCTTAACTTTGTCGCCCTTCTTAGGCGGTTCTTCATCCTCTTCCCATTCGGACAATGGGACGGGTCCTTCGCTCTTGGAACCAACGTCGACAATGACAAATTCCTTTTCGACGCGCACGACGACGCCTTCGACGATCTTGTCGCGCTGAGGCTCGACGTCTTTGCTAATGTATTCGACGAATTCGTCTTCGTTCAAAACAACGTCTTCGATGTTGTTATCCAACCCGCGAATGAGAGTACGATTGACCACAGTAAAATCCTAACGGAGTAGTGTTACCGGGCGAGAATTACGTTCGGCAAGCGAACGCTTCCGCCCCCAATAAACAACAGGGGTTAAAAACGACAAGCGACTGTGATTCGCCGAAGCCGACCTTCGCCGAGCCGCCTGCAACCTAAATCCAGCGCGCGAATCGACCGACGTCGACTGCCGCGCGCAATATCAAATCAATCACGACGAAGTCGCAACTGAAATCTATAAACCAAGGCTTTCAGATTATAACTAAAGGCAGCAACGGGTCAATAGCAAAAAGAACGGGTTTTTATTTTTTGTCCAATTTTAACGTCGGTTCCAGTGAGAACGGAAAGAAATCTGCGGCGCGACCATTTGCTCTTGACGCTCGTTCGGAAAAAGATTATACGTAGCCGGAGGGCGTTACAAGACGCTTTTTGAAAGAGAACATGGACGGTTCGAGCGCGAGCTCGCGTGGACGCGCTTGCGCGCCTGAGTTTTAGGAAAGAAGGATGCGACGAATTTCGAGATTACTTTACGCCGCCGCGTGCGCCGCTATTATTGTAGCTTTTGCCAACGCGTCGCAAGCGCAGGTGAGCGTATTCTCCTCCGCCTGGGCGCCCGACGCGACTCTTCGATTCGGCGGCGGCGTTTTTTCTTCGGCTTTGCATGAAGAGGGCGAACTCTCAACTCAACGCGACTCCGCGCTTCTTTGGACGACGGAGGACGAACTTTCCGAGCTTGTCTGGTACGACGACGAGGAGGAAGCCCGTCTCGGAGTCTATGGCGCCTGTCTGGACGAACCGGTTCTCTATCGCGGGCAGTCGGACGCGATTCCCCCGGTGGAATCGCCGTCGCGCACGACGATAGGCGAATCGTCGATCTTTAGCTCGACGACGAACGTAACGGTTCCTCCGGTTGTCGGCAACGATCGACCTTTCGAGCCTGTCCAAGCGCAGACGACGAGCGAATCGACGACGCTTCAGAAGGTGTTTAAGAACAGTCAGAATATTTCCGGGTCTTACCTATTCATGCCGCGCGGTAAGAAGAACGGATTAGGCGTGAACGAGATTGAAGCGCGTTTGCTTTTTGCGTTTCCCTGTAAGGCGATGCAGAATCTGAACTCGACCAATAACGGTTATTTCCTTCTGACTCCCAGCTTCGTCTATGATAATTTCTCCCTATCGCACACGCACAATTCAGCGATAAAATTACCGACCAACGTCTTCGACGCCGGACTGACGACCTCGTTTATGACGGCGTACAACGATCTTGAAGCGAAGGTGGATTTTTCGATTGGCGTCGCGTCTTCTTTCAAGAAGATTCACGGGAAAGCGATCTACTATCGCGGTCGCGCCGAGATTTCACTTGCGGTCGACAATGATAAGCGGATTCGCGCGCTCGGCGGCGTCGAATACCTCGATCGCATTCGCTACAAGCTCGTGCCGATTTTCGGGGTGAAGTGGAACCCGAACGAACAGAACGTATTCCGCCTCGTCTTTCCGAATCCCGAATGGTATCACTTCCTTACAAAGGTGAACGAGACGGATTGGTGGTTCTTCCTGAAGGGCGACATAGGGGGCGGACGCTGGTACATGAGCGATTTGGACGCGCCGGTTAGAGGTAAGACGTCGTATAACGTCGATTACAACGACTATCGTTTCGGGGGCGGGGTCGCGTTCGATTGCTCGACGCGCTTGAAGGGCTCCTTTGAAGTGGGCGGCGCGTTTAAACGCGAGTTGCGTACGAAATTTGGCAAGGAGTACGCGCCGAGAAATTCCGTCTACTTGAAAGTCGGGCTGTTCTATTAACGGATTGGGACCCGTCCTATAGATAAGAGAAGCGCCGCCGGTCGCGAACGACGATCGGCGGCGCGTTTACGTAGTTTTGGGCAAAAAACGCTCGAATTACTTATCGGCGAGGTAGCGATCCCACGCGGCTTGCGCAAGTTTGGCGCCCGCTTGGCGACATTCTTCGAGGACTTCTGGCGTCGGACGCTGCTTGGAGCGAATTGGCGCGTCGGTAATAGCGGGGTACTTGAGGATTTCAAGTCGCTTTTGAATCGCTTCTGGTCCGCCGACTCCCCAGCCGTAAGAACCGAAAGCGAGCGCGGTCTTTTCGCGGAATTTGAGTCCTTGGAAGTAGTCGAGCACGGCGCCGAGTTGCGGCATGAGGTGCGCGTTGAGAGTCGCGCTGCCGAACGCGACGGCGGCGGCGTCGAGCGCTTCGGCGGCGACGCGCGTGAGCGTCGTCTTGCGCGCGTGCATGAGTTGAACGTCGAGCTTGCGTTCGCCCGGATTTTCCGCCGCGAGCTTTTGGCCGTATTCGACGGCGCCCGCATAGATTTCTTCCGCCATCATTTCCGTGCTCTGCCACATCGTGTCGTAGACAATGAGAACTTTGGGCGCGTACTTTCCAGACGCCCAGTCCGGATAGACCTTAACGATATCGGCGATATGGGAGCGCCAAATGAGCCCGTGCGCGGGCGCGATCATTTCAATTTGGAGCGTCGCGGCGGTTTCGAGCGCCTTGAGGGTCTGCTTGCCGTAAGGCGCGACGATATTGGCGTAGTAGCTTTTGGCTTCTTCGAGAATCTTGGGGAGTTCGTATTCGTCGTCGAAGCGTTCGGACGTCGCGATATGCTGACCGAAGGCGTCGTTTGAGAAGAGAATCTTCTCCTCCGGCATGTAGGCGATCGAGGACTCGGGCCAGTGCACCATAGGAATATTGACGAAAGTCAGGGAGCGCTTGCCGAGCGAGAGGGATTCTCCCGGCTGGAAGATTTGGAATTTCCAGTCGGAGACGTCGAAGAACCCCGCGAGCATATCGCGGCACTTAGCGTTGCACACGACGACGGCGTTGGGGCACGCTTTAACCATAGCGGGGAGCGCTCCCGCGTGATCGAGTTCTGAATGGAGGCAGACGAGGTAATCGACCTTTTCCAGCTCGACGAGGGACGCGACGTTGCGTTGGAGCTGCGCGGCGTAGGGCGCTTTTACCGTGTCGATGAGAGCGACTTTTTCGTCGCGAATGAGATAGGAGTTATAGGTTGCGCCGAGTCTTGTGTCGTAGCTGTGAAAGTCGCGAACATTGTAGTCGACGTAGCCGACGTAATCGATTCCAGCGCTTAGTTCCGTCGTTAGTTTCATAATAATCCTTGTTCTTTCTAGCGCGCGCGTTCCAAATCGCGTAGGCGGCGTTTAATAATGACGCGGACGCTCATCGCGCCGCAGATAGTTTGTAATTTAAGTAGGTTTTGACGTCTTTTGAGGAGAACGCGTAGAAGCCGCCGCTCTTATACTTTCCAAGTAGCGCGACGTATTCTGCGAATTCTGAAGTTCGAAGCGCGGCGGCGACCTCGTCGAGCGGATTTGTCGCGCTTACTGCGTACAGACCGCTATATACGCCGGCGCCGACCGGCGCTCGCACGAGTTTAAGATCGCGTTCGTCTCGAATTAGCGTGTTAATCGTCAGCTTCTCGCGCTCAACGTCGGCGACGCCTTGACTACGTCCGTAGGCGTACCAGTATTTTTTCGCGGTCGGTTCGGAGGCGCGCGCGTCGAGTTTGGCGCGATTCGCGGTTAAATATTCGTAGAGGCGCGCGTCTTGGCGCAGCGCGTCTTCCGAGACGGGTCGCGCGTTGCGGTCGTATGGGAAGATCATTTTTTTCCAGACGCCTTTCGACGCTTTAACGACCGGAATAACGAATTTGGATTCGAAATCGAGCGCGTCGACGTATACGGAATCGCAGAGCGTGGCGAATCCGTTTTTAACGTCGACGTCGCAGACGCCACGATTCGCCACAATTCTGCGCAACGCGTCGAGCGACTGTCGGCGCGCAAAGTAGAATTTTCCCGCCTGATAAAAATCCTCGACGTTTAACGCGTCGACGTAGTAAGGACCGGTTTGCGCGTCGTATTGGTAGTACTCCACGTCGCGCCGCGCGGAGGCGCCCTTTTGCAACGTAACGATCGTCGTGTAAGTCGACGCCGCGTCGAACGGGCGTTCGTGCTTTAAATCGACGACCTTGCGCAACAGGTTCTTCTCGACGAAAAAGGAGCGCATTTTTTCCCCGGCAACGCTGCCGAAGAACGAGCTTGGCGTGATGTACGCGAGCGTTCCGCCCGGCGCGAGCATGTCGATTCCAACTTCGTAAAAAACGATGTAAAGATCGACCATGCCCGACTGCGTAAACGCAAAGTTCTTGACCGAATTCAAAGAGCTTCCGAGGTTGTGGACGCGCACGTACGGGGGATTGCCGATAACGAAATCCATTTTCCCGTCGTATTGACGTTCCGCAGTCGCGTCGCCGCAACGTAGGCGCCAGCGAACGTCGCGAAGGCGGAACCCGGCCGCAATCTCGTCGAGACGTCGTCGGCAACTTCGCAACTCCGATTCGTCAAGCTCGATACCATAGACGCAACGTTCGAGACTGGCGCGCATTTCGTCGCGCTTCAGCCCGCGAGCCACGCATTCTCTACAGTAGCGCTCGACGATTTGCGCCATAAAAGCGCCGTCGCCGCAACTGTTCTCCATAACGCGTTTTTCAAAGATCGCGGGACCGAAATACCCGGCGAGATCGAGGATCTGCGTTACGAGTCGTTGCGGCGTGTACACCTTGCCGCGCGTCTTTTGGGGATTCTCGAGCTCCATGCGCGCCCGCCGAATTTACGCGTTTGCCGCGAGATCGCGCCCGAGGTAGAACGCTTTCAGATTAAGGTCGACGAACTTCGGCTTAACGCACGTCTGAATCGCCTTCTGCCATGCGTCGTCGGCGATATTGTCGAGTTTCGTGGAGAGCGCGCCGAGCAGAATGACGTTCGCGGCGCGCGCGTTTCCGAGTTCGAGCGCGCGCTCGACCGCGCTCACGTAGACGAGACGCGGAAAATACTGCTTCAGCGCCGCTTCGTCGAGTTCAGGATAGGCGGACGTGCCGGAGGAAACGGTAACTGGTATGATGATCTGGTCGGAGATCACGGCTAGACCGCTAGGCGCGAGGTAATCGACGTATCGCAACGCTTCGGTGCGTTCTAGAGACGCGAGAACGGACGCTTCGCCCTTGGGAATGAGCGGACTATAGACTTTTTCGCCGTATCGAACCTGCGCGAGAACGGACCCGCCGCGTTGCGCCATACCGTGGACTTCGTACGTTTTGACGTCGTACCCGGTGGTTAGCGCCGCCTGCGCGATAATAGCGCTCGCGAGCAGAATACCTTGTCCGCCGACGCCGACTAGCACGACGCTCGTCGATTCGTTGGGTTTAGCTTGAGCGGTCATACGAGTCCTCCTTTCGTCGAGACGAGATCAAATTCTTCCAGCGCGTTAAATTTACAAACTTGCGAGCAGAGACCGCAGTCGACGCACAGCGACTCGTTTACGGTTACCGTCTTATCGGCGGCGCGTTCGATCGCGGGACATCCGATCTTGAGACAGCCGCCGCACTTTTTGCACTTCTCTTGATTGACGCGATAGTTCTTTTCGAGCTTTTTGCGATACGCGAGCGGGCAGGGCTCCTTCGCGACGATTAGCCACGGCTCGTCCGATTCGATCGCCGTCTTGAGCGCTTTCGACGTTTCGTCAAGCTTGCGCGGGTTGATTTCGACGACATTCTTGCAACCCATCGCCTTGGCAATTTCCGAGACCGACGCCGCAAAGGTTTCTTCTCCGAGAATCGTCCTGCCCGTGCCGGGATTCTCCTGATGACCCGTCATCGCCGTAATGCGGTTGTCGAGAACGACGAGCGTCGATTTCCCCTTATTGTAAATAACGTCCATAAGTCCGGTCATGCCGGAATGGAAGAAGGTCGAGTCGCCGACGATACCGACGACCGGCCGATCGTTCTTCGCGCAGTCCATGCCGTGCGCGACGGTGAAACCGCCGCCCATGCACAAGACGGTGTCCATGCAATTCAACGGCGGCGCGACTCCGAGCGTGTAGCAACCGATGTCGCCCGAGACGACGACGTCGAACTTGCTCAGCGCGTAGAATAGCCCGCGATGCGGACAGCCCGGGCAGAGTACCGGCGGTCGATTGGGCAGCGTCGGGATTTCCGGCAGATTAGCGGCGACGTTAGTCGCCGGGGCGTCGGGGAAGTATTTCGCGGTCGCGGGATTGGCGGCGAGTTGCGCCTTGACCTTACGCAAAACGTCGACGTCGAGCGGTCCATACTTCGGAACGAGTTTTTCGGCGCCGAGTTTCTTACCGATCGTCGCGACGCCCAGTTCCTTAAAGCGACGTTCCATGAAGTCTTCGAGCTCTTCGATAACGAGGACGCGTTCGACCTGGTCGGCGAATTCTAGGAAGAGATCGTCTGGGAAGGGGAAGCACCATCCGAGTTTGAGAATATTCGCCTCGGGAAAGACTTCTTTGACGTACTGATACGCGGCGCCAGAGGTAACGATCCCGACGCTTTTATCGCCGGACGGATTCCATTCGATACGATTGAGGGACGAGATGGAAGCGGCCTTTGCGAGCCTTTCAACGCGCTCCTCGAGTCGAACGCGCATGCCGCGCGCGAAGGCGGGAATCGGCACGAAGCGTTGCGGATCCTTTTTGAAGGAGTGAGGACGATTGAGGTCGATCGGAGCGCTCAGTTCGACGACGCCGCGCGAGTGGCTCGTCGTGGTCGTCGTGCGCAAAATGACGGGCGTTCCGAACTGCTCGGAGATTTCAAAGCCGACTTTGACGAATTCCTTCGCTTCTTGCGAGTCCGCCGGTTCGAGAACGGGAACCTTGGCGAAGTGCGCGAAGAGTCGCGTGTCCTGCTCGTTTTGGGACGAGTTCATCCCGGGGTCGTCGGCGACGACGGCGATAAACCCGCCCGCGACTCCGGTGTACGCGAGGGTCATGAGCGGGTCGGCGGCAACGTTTAAGCCGACGAGCTTCATAGTCGTGAGCGCTCGCGCGCCGGTAGTCGTAGCGCCAGCCGCGGTTTCAAAGGCGACCTTTTCGTTAGGCGCCCATTCGCAGTATATCGAATCGCCGTGCAACTTACTGATATTTTCGAGAATTTCAGTAGACGGCGTTCCAGGGTAGCCGGTGGCGACGGACGCGTTCGCTTCATAGGCGCCGCGCGCGATCGCTTCATTTCCCGAGAGCAGTTTCTTCTCCATAACGGTTCTTTCTTAACACGAGCGAATCTTAGTTGCGCGCGGTAGAAACCCGCCGCGCCGGAATCGAGCGCGCTCAACGTCGATTCCCCTTTCGCATACCATAGACGGTGAATTATACCGAGATTCCAGATAATTTCAAGCGAACCGGAGCGAGGCGTCCGGCGACTTTGGCGCGTTGCAAATCGTTCCTAGCAAGAGATCCTCTCGCGCGCGTTCGAGCGCGACGTCGACGAGATCGCCAGGGCGAATCGTCGCGCCTTCGGGAAGCGCCGCCTCGACTTCGTAATACTGGGCGTTTTCTCCGCGAATAATCTTCGCGTCGCCGTCGGAGTCTTCAACGACGATTTGCGCGACGGTTCCGACGAGCGTCTGCGCGAACTTCTCGCGCTCTTCGCGCGCTATCTGAATGAGGCGCGCGGCGCGTTCTTTTTTCACCTCGGGCGGAATTTGATTCGGCAAGTCGGCGGCGACGGAGCCCGGGCGCGCGCTGAAGCGAAAGACGTGAACTTTTGAAAAATGAAGCGCGCGCACGACGTCGCAGGTTCGTTCGAATTGCGCGTCCGTTTCACCTGGGAAGCCGACGATGACGTCGGTCGTAAGCGCGGCGTTTGGCACGCGTTCGCAGATGGAACGGCACCTTTCGAGATAGGGCGCGCTGAGCCAACGTCGTTTCATTGCGCGCAGAACGTCGTCGTCGCCGCTCTGCATTGAGAGATGGAAATGCGGACAAATTTGTTCGCGGCGTTCTCGTACGAGCTCGACGAGTCGATCGGCGACTTCAACCGCTTCGAGACTGCCGAGTCGAAAGCGTAGACGCGGTAGTTTGAGATCCGTTAGCGCTTGCAAGAGCGTCGCGAGATCAACGCGTTGCGCTTCAGGAACGCGCGCCTGACGCGCGAGGTAGGTTTCCAGCGGGGTAGGGCGTTCGAAATCGACGTCGCCTTCCTCCGGCGTCGGCGGGTAGAAGTCGAGTCCGTAATGTTCGAGGTGAATTCCAGTGAGGACGATTTCTCTATAGCCTTGCGCGGCGAGTCTTGTCGCCTCGTCGAGGACGTCGGCGATAGGACGACTCTGTAAATAAGGTCGCGTTTGAGGAATAATGCAGTACGCGCACCCGACGCGGCATCCGTCCTGGACCTTAACGTAAGCGCGCGACCGCTCCGCGAATTTGTCGACGCCGGTCGGAATGATTTCCAATCCGCGTCGTCTCAGGAATTGCGGCAACTTTCTTTTATCGGGTACGACTTCGCCGACGTTTGGCAATTTCTTGACGCGCTCGGGATCTGAAGCGGCGTAACATCCGATAACGACGATTTCCGCGTTGGGAAACTCCTTGGCGAAATGAGCGACGAGCTTTCTACTTTTGGCGTCGCTTTCCGCCGTAACGGAACACGTATTGACGACGACGATTTCCACGTCGTCGTTCCTTCCTTTTTCATCGTCGGCGTCGAGCCATCCGTTTGCGAGGAACGCGGCGCGAAGCCATTGCGTTTCGTACTGATTGACTTTACAGCCAAGAGTTGCGGTTTTAAAGATCATCTTATTTGTCTTTCGCGCAAAGAAACGCCGCGCGTTCGATTTCTCGAGCGCGCGGCGCTATGCGATCGGCGCCGATTGCGTTCCGTGAAATTACTTCAGCATGGCGTCGAGAATGTACCAGTTGAGCTCTTCGTAGTCGCGCGTTCCTTTGAGTTCTTCAATCTTAGCGTCGTCGAAGGATCGGCTGATCTCGAGGAGACGCAGGAAGATCTTGCGGCTGTATTCGAGATGCTTGAGCGCGACGTCGTCCTTTTGCGTGCGCAGGACTTTAACGTCGAGCCCGACCCATTCGCCGGTCTTGCCGTAGTCGTGCTTGTCCAGTACGCGAACCTGATTGAGCGCGCGGCGCGGGTCGACCATGCCGAAGGTTTGGTCTTGGTCGAATTTCAGACCGTTCTGGTCGTTGAGGTGGACGCTCCAGAGTTTCTTGTGCGCGAGCGCGAATCCCATTTCCTCGGACGGGCAGAGGTTGGCGAGAATGGCGTGCGCGGTTTCGATGAGGCATCCGACGCGTTCGGGCGCGTTGGTGAGGAGTCCCATGGCGATCGCGTGTCCGATCGTCGGAATGAAAGCGTGATCGACGGGTTCGTTCGGCTTCGATTCGATCATAACGCGAATATCTTTGTTATAGTCGAGAACCGTCTGGAGCGCTTCCGCGATTTGTTCGGTGGCGACGTAGGGGTCTTTTGACTCGCGAATATAGGTGCCTTCGCGGGCGAGCCAGAAGACGATATTCTTGGCGCCGATCGCGGACGCGATATCGGCGGTCGTCTTCAGACGTTCGATCGCGTACTTTCGGCATTCGGGATCGTTGGACGTGAAGCCTCCGTCGATCGTTCTGGGATCCATCCATAGTCTCGGCGCGACGAATTCCGCCGTAAGCTCGTGAGCGTCGAGAACCTTCTTGAGTTCTTCCGCTTCTTTGATGATTTCCGATTTCGACATATTGTTGAGATTCGGAACGGCGTCGTCGTCATGGAATTGCACGCCGTCGAAGCCTAGCTTTTTGTAGGTTTCGAGCTTATCGCGGAACGCGATCGTTTTACGAACTTCCGGGCCGAACGGATCGGCGCCTTCGTGGATGTTCCATGGACCGAAGGAAAAACGAAATTCGCCTGCCATATTAAACGTCTCCTAAATGTATAACGTCCTAAACGCGGTTTTCGCGACGCGTTCGGCATAGGAATCGCGTCGCAAGACTTTTCAATGATGAACTATTGTATAGCGCGAATCGCGCGGCGTCAAGAATTTTCAGAAGTCGCGACGAGTTTATTCCAGCGCGCGCCAATGCGCAAAGAATCGTCGCTCGTTGACTTCGATTTGTCGGAAGAAATCGTCGACGTCCATGTTGCGAATCGCCGCTATTTCGCGTCCGGTCGCGAGTACGGACGCGGGCTCGTCGAGTAGAAAACCTTCTTGTCCGCGCGTCTGAACGACTTTCGTCTGCCAGTTGGGATCGTCGACGTCGTATCCGTTTGGCGGAACGGGAGTCGGGCCGTCGGATTCGAGTAGAATTTTGTCGCGCGGTACGAGCGCGACGGTCTCGCGTCCCCTTTTGGCGTGCGGGGACACGTTTCTTTTAGAGAAGGAGAAGAAGGCGCCGAGTTCGCAGGCGCGTTCGACGTCGTTTGCAGTAGCGTTCCATCCGTGCAGCAACCACACGGGCACGTTGGAGAACTCCTTCATGCAAGCGAGAACGCGCTCGTTTGCGCGCACGGAGTGCATAACGACGGGAATAGCGCGTTCGTCGGCGAGTTGGAGTTGCGCGCGCAACGTTTCCTCTTGATTCTTTTTGACGTTTTCGTCGCATTTTCGCACGACGAAATCGAGTCCGACTTCTCCTAACGCCGGTCGCGCGTTGAAGTCGTTGACGAAGGTCGAATCGAGGAGCATTTTAAGGGGCGCGAGCCAATCGCCTGAGATTTTATCGTAGAACCAGGGATGCACGCCGAAGGTTGGGATAACGTTAGAAAAATGTCGCGCGATTTGCGCGGTGCGATTCCAGTCGGCGGGCGAGGTCGCGGCGCAGACGCATCGGACGACGCCTCGTTCGCGCGCGCGCTCGAGATAGCGCGCGGTTTCGTCCCAAGTCTCGCCAAAACGTTTGTCCTGAAGATGGACGTGAACGTCGGTTATCGCAAAGGTTATAGATTGGTCGTACGTCATGTCAATTTCTTTAGTCGCTTGTTTACTTAGCGGCGGTCAAGTCGATTTCTAGGAAGTAGGGACGATTATTACGAATCAGGTAAATCTTGGCCTTGCCTCCGCTCTCCCCGACGTCGTTGTCGAGATGCCCCGCGATGTAACTGAGCTCGTCGACCGATTTAATTCCAATCTGCTTGGCGCGCGTGGCGCCGACGCCAAGCCCGAAGATAAAGTCGCCCTTTT
>JAEEGL013027662.1_pt1 | contig 20302 bp, 43 predicted proteins | sample 9134231 | NCBI WGS metagenome assembly JAEEGL01 (sample SAMN16246548, study PRJNA631951) | gut metagenome | biome: gut microbiome; feature: rumen; material: fiber-attached | host: Bos | place: Iran: Karaj | collected 2018-10 | reverse complement strand
TCGCTTCTGAACACCATCTTGGGCAACACCAGATCATGCATGTTCATGCACATACCATCCCTGTATACGACATCTATCCTCTTTGAATCGTGCAACAGCCAGATTGACATCGTTCTTTCAAATTCCCTAACGGCATTCGCAATCCCGTAGAAGTCTTTGACGGAGTTCGTGCCTACATTGGTGTTGATCAGCGTGTCATAGAACTTGCCCCACAACTCCATATCAGATCTTTTATCTCTGTCTTCTTTGCTCAACTTCTCTTTTCTCTTTCCGAACATATCCCTCACTCCTTACCCTCTCCTGACGGGAACAGGATACTCACTCCCGCCAAAGCGATCACGATGGTCCAAAGCATAGTCGGATCCACATCCAGATTCGCCCAGTCACAGACCATACAGAGCACGAATGCGATGCATATCCCGATGAACACCCTCAATGCGAACCAGCCGATGTATATCAGCAATGTCAGGCCCAACATACACCCATATTCCATTGCGTCATTCATTGCCTTCCTCTCCTTTTTCGTCAATGTCTGGAGCATCAGCGCACCCCCCTTTCTTGAACGGCGCAGTCCAGAGACCAAGATCCCTCATCATATCTCTTATCTCCGTACTCGCATCCCATTGCTTGCAATCCCCCTTACAGGCAAGCGTGGGTCTATCATGGACCACACAAAATCTTACCTCGCATTCCATATCGCCAGCAATGACCTTTTTCTCATAGGCGTGCCTACACGTCGAACAAACCCTTATCGGCTCGAACAGATCGCATCTGTCCCAAGACACATGGGCCTTTCCAGTATATGCACAACACGGGAAGTAACGGACGCAGTTGGAACAATCATACTTCTTGAGAGGTTTCTTTCCGATCATAGGATCCCTCTGCAAAGATACTCCATCTCTCTCTTCATGACCCACTCGAAGTCTGTATATGTAACAACGGCAACCCCGTCATTGGTCTTCCTGTCCACAAGCAGATACTCGTCCGTCCTATGTGCCTTCGCAGGATCCTTCTGGATTGCCAGAACCGTGAAGTAATCACCGTACTTGGCGTGTAACTTCTCGTCGGCATCGATCTCCTTGCAGTTATCATCACGGTAGAAGACGCATTTATCATTCTCTCCGATCTTAGTCCTCATACACTGCTCTCCTGTTCCATATCTCTGTGATCTCTTTCTTTGTCCGATCGACGTTCCAAAATAATGGGTCAACAGAAATCATACAATGGTTGCACGCAATATACCACCAATCATCTCCGTTGGCCTTGTAATGCTTCACTTCAACATCCTTCCCGCAGAACGGACACGGCTTGAGTTCCCTCTTTGCAAGCAATTCTTTTTTCAGATCGCTCTCGTAATCTTCCTCTTCGTATTCCTCTATGTCTGTCATATCTCTTTCACCTGAACCTGTTCCACCCAGAAATGCTTTGAACACATCTGACATACGCATTCATATACGACAATCCCATCAGATAATATCTTGAATCTGACCAATTTGGTTTGATGATTTGAACAATATGGGCAATACGTCATTCCTCCTTCCTCCTTTCAGCCATTCTGACTATATCGCACTCTTCTTTCAGATCATCCAGCATGCACATCTTCTTGAAATCGAATTCCTCATTGCCTTTCCATGTGGCATAAGGGTAGCCAGTCTTGACGCTGTATACGAAGTACATATGGGACTGATCCTTCTTATTCACCCCGTAGAGCACCTTGAACCGACCCTGCAACGTGAAACCGTTGAGTGAGTAACTGTCAAGTTCCCTCTGATACAACTTGGTCATACTGTTGATATACATGGCCCAGTTCTCATTCTCCTTTACCAGAATGTCGTCATCAAACATCTTACCCCTCCATCGTACTGTCAAGTGCTCCGTCGATGTCCTTCCTCAGTTCGGAAACGGAGTAGCGCATGAACACCTGCCCGCCAGCGACGGCCATATATACCGTTCTGCACCCCCAGACCGTTCTGTCGATCCAGACGCCTCTGTGACGGGAATCGTGAGTGAACATGTCCCTCCGTCAGCAATGCACCTCACATGCGATTGCCCAGAACTCCTTGCCGTTCTCCTTGAATCTCACGGCGGTCTGGTCATAGTTCCCGAATGTCCCGTCAAGATACTTCTCGGCACTCTTACGGTCAGGGAATGTTCTGGAAGTCCAATAGATCCTCTCCCTCGGCCCTTGGGGTCCGCACTCGTAGAGGTCGGCATTGTACAACTGCCACTCGTAGCATTCCTCCTGTATCTCATCCTTGGTCATGGATACGGGAAACATGAGAATACTGCATGCGTGTCCCATATTCACTCCTCCACGGGGGTGATCGCAAAGGACATCTTATCCACGTCTCTAAGGGACCCGACAAGTACCTCGTCGTCACGGAATTTCAGAACGGAATCGTTCCAGACCTGTATATCCGTACAGTACACTTGGAATCCGCCGACGGACACGACTACACCAAACTTGAACTTCGCACAGTTCTGGATGTAGTATACTGTCCCCTTCTTGTCCGTTATCTCAAGCACCTCGTCGGGACAAAGCGTCTCGATCACATTCTTGACGTCCTGTGCTGTCTGAATCTCGAACATTCACGCCACCTCTGGAACATAGTAGTTGCGACCGCTGTACACGTCGAGAATAGCGGTCCCCATCTTGGCATGGCTGACCCACTCCCACGTATGCGCCTTGTAATCACGGGCCTCGTGGTTATAGATGGAGTGCATCACAGACTCGGCGATGTCCTCTGCCACCTCGCACGAAGCGTTCACCAGAAAATCGGGCAGAGCGAAGTGGATGGAGGTATACCCCCTTGCCCAATCGATCTTGAACTCTCTCGACTTGATGACCTCTACCGAGACGGTCTCGTATCCATATCTCTTTGCAACATCCGTGAAGACGTTTCTGAGTTTTTCCTGCGCTCTTGCGAACATTTCTTTTACCTCGGATGATTATGTACGTTTGTATATATAAATGTATTGAAAAATATCGAAAAAGGAAATAAAGGAATTGAAAAGAAAAAGTTTAATGCGCCTTGATGGTCACTGATGTGATCTTATCATAAGAACAGAAATAATAGTTCCCGTTCGCTTTATGGATAAGCAATCCGCTCTCCTCTACGGATACGGAATCCTCTTTTGCGACCTGCACATTGGATCCGTTCACATTAAGCGATCCGCCATAATCATCCAGTTCCCTTGCGACGTCTTCCCACCCGTTATGATCGGGATCTGCACTGACAAAGTTATCGGCAACAAAGATTGCAAGGAACACCGCTGAAAAGACGGCAAGGGCCGTGAATACGATCACCACGATTGCTTTCTTATAGCCAGCCTCGGTAGGCATCTGCCATTCCCCAACACTCATTGTCACACCTCATATCGGTCTTCATATCTCCACCTATCTTGGAATGGACTTCTTATTTATAAAGGCTTATACACGCTCTTCTTCCCATCCAACACCTTGATCGGCCTTCCGCACGACGGACAATACCTCAAGGGCATACAGTCCCCGTCATCCCACCATATATCCAATGTACCGTCCCCGTTCTGGATGATGCCCTGCCTGTAAGCGTTCATCATGACAGCATCGCCCATCTCGTCACAGCATATCTCAATGCTGATCCTCAATCTCTCGGATTCGGGGGATTCTTTCATGCATCCGCCTTCCTATTGCACTCTGGACAGATACATTTCTTCCCGATGGACCACCCGTCTCTGCGGACCTGTTTCAGGATGATCTTCACAGAAGCGCTTACAGGATACCATATCGAGGTCTTATCCCCGCATCTGTCACAACGGAGTTCGATGATCTTGGATATATCGTACATATCACTCAAACCTAACCAGATGAGGTGTGACGCCGAACACGTACTGGCCATGAGGGTTCAGTAACGTCGGGTATTTGTTCTTCATGGACGCACGGGCCTTCTCGCACTCGGCATCGGCTACCTCCCTTTCGCCGAACACGGAGATTATCGTGCATGTGTTGGCGTCCCTGTCGGTGATCTCGTAGAAGACCTGTACGGGGAACGACCCGTCGCTCTGAATATCCATACGCTTCCACTTCTCCAACGGGGAATCGAACTCCAACAGAGGACAATCCACCTCTTCGGGGAATCCGAACGTTTCAGACTCCTCTTTCTCGGTTATCTGGATGTAGGGGTAGATACACAGTTCTTCCCCCTCATCGTTGAACCTGTGATACGGACAGTTGAATCCCAACTGACAGACCTGTTTGTATGTCATGCTATCACGCCTTGTCGTACACGGCTCCGACCGATTCGTCCCCGCTGATGTACCTTGTAAGGAACAAAAGCAGTTCCTTACCAGTCATCGTAGTGTTCACCTGCACCATATCCCCGCAGACCTTCACGTTCCTTACGGGAAAGGTCAGGTAGATTATGTCATTCTCTTTGCTCATTTCTTTTCCTCCTTGTTAATTTCCTTGCATTTCTGTATCAGTTTCAAAAGGTCCTCTACAACGTCCATATCCAGATGGAAGATGTACTCCCCCTCCACGTCGAACTCCAATCCACCGTCGATGATAGATACGATCATATCACTGCCGTATGACCCCGACGCTCTCTCTCCGTAATTGAATGTGTCAAACTCCCCTCTGGAAAAAGCATCAGCGATACGGGGTTCATTCCTGTACGGAATCTCCATCTCCTGCACCTCCATGATCATCGTCCTCTGCGAATATCTCCTCTACTATCGCTTTGACTCTCGGATCATCCGTGAACCTCAACGCTTTCGCCAACACCGAAGTAGGCGTGGTCTTGGCATCCAAGGAGAGGTTGATGGAGATGTTGATACGGTTGCACCACCTTATCCGTTCTTCGACGTTCGGATCGTCCTTGGTGTACCCTCTTTCATTTTGATAAGTATCCCATGATTCGCCGTTCGGATACTCTATCTCCGAGAATCTGACCTCACCATGCGCCCCATACCCCCAATGACACGGAAACCCTGTCACATAGTCGAATGCCTCCGCATCTTGTCCGTAGTTGGTAGGTGTATGGTACATTAAACAGTATTGCACCAATTCATCGGTCATACCCAACCCTGTCCTTCTATGGACCAAAGCATAGTGTTTATCCCGTCTGAGATTCATATCCAGACACATAAGACGAACACGCACCATATCTGGATTATTACAATGAATCTCGTAACTCACTGATCCATCGGTCGAGCACATACCGATTCCTTTTATATCACATATATGCGGAATAACGCCCCCCCTATCTGGGTTGTATTCCGTCAGCGTGACATACGACTCGTCCTTTGACAAATCCACTCTCCAAGAATACTTCGGAGGGTGATTCCTCATCCAGTCCACCATATGTTTGTCATCCGAACTCCATAGGTGGGTCTCGCCAGTTTTACAATCTTTCCAGTATTCCAGCATATCCGCTCTCATCCCTGCCATTCTCAGTACAGCCCTTTTCCGTACCTTGTCAACATCCTCTTGTGTGACCGTCCCAGATGCTTCCACTGTCGATAGACGCTCCCCCCTCAAGACGCTGTGGATGGCTTTGAATTCCCCCCTCTGTCCCCCGAACTGGATCACCAATACGCTTGACAGACCTTCCTTACTCGACCCTCTGTATTGACGAGGGATCCAATTCAAATTAGTAACTGTTATGATAGGTATGTGCCCTATTGTGGTCAGTTCACATACCTTCTCCACAAATTTGAACTTCAGAACATCCTCCATAATATGCGCCCTCACATCAGAATCACTGCGACAGCATTCGAGACGCATGAGGTCCGACTGCGTGTCGATATAGGACATATCATCACTGCCGTTGATGGATTTCATAAGTTTGAGAGCCAGTGTGGACTTCCCGCACCCCACTCTCCCGCATATGATGATCAGCGTGCCCTGTCTATCCGCCTTGATTTGTTCGATTAATGTATCAAAATCAGTCATCGTACAACCACCTATCTCAGTTCCAATCCTTGCAACAGTCGTTCTCATCTACAATCTCCCAGTTGTGTTCGGCACAGCGGAGTATCATATTGCCGTTCTCATCGTCATCACTGAATGACGCCGAACAATTCAGACAATCATGGGACTCTTCAGTCATTCACTCACCCTCTGATTCCATTCCTTGATGATGTGCCTCTCACTGTACCCTCTCCAATCGAACTTTTCAAACCACATGTGACATTCGGTACAGTGGATAAAGAAAGTCTCGGCACTTCCGTCGGTTTTATCCCGCAGTTCCACTTTCCCTCCACAGAACGGGCACGACGCCAAACCCCTTTTACTTCCGCCAGTTCTCCATATGGAAACAGCATCCTCTTGGGATCTCATGCTTTTGACCGTGTAGCCACACGACCCGCACTTGACTCCCCAATAAGTGATTTTTCCTTCAGACGCCATATAACTCGATATGCGCTCATCCTCTCCGCATCTTGGACATTTGCCGTAGATCATATCAACCTCTCCCATAGTCCTTCCCCTCTTCTTGCCGTCCTGTTTTCCGTGATGTGTACGACACGGATGTTCCTGCGAAGATATCCAGCAACAGTGCGGGTGGTGACGTCTGCCGTAATTAATTTACGGATCTGGTCGGTAGTGAATACCTCCCCCACACGGAACATGGTAACTGCATTATCCACACGATCCGCTGTGCTTACTCCTGCCAAACTCACTCCTCCCGCTTGACCTTCAAAGGACAGTCTGGCCTTATCCCATCCAATGCTGTCATGTAATCGAAACCGCACCCGCTACATGCAGGAGCATTAGGGTACTGGCAATATCCAGCGCACTCCATCTCCGTGCTGTAGAACGGGCATTTCGCACAGCATACGACCTCTATGATCATCCCGTCGATACGTGTGTGCCTTACGTCCTTTTTCACCGTATCGGTCATACCTTCACCCTCAGCGGACAGTCCTCTGGAACGCCCACGACCTCAACGGCATGCCAATCATAGATATGGCGCAGGATCTCGGACGGCTTATGGGGATACCCACAGACCGAAGAACAATCGTCGCCATCATACGCATAGAAAGGACAGCCGTGGCATCCTTCGACCTCAACGTATATGCCGTCAATCCAAGTGTATCTCATCCTTCGACATCCTCCGACAGCAACTTCTCCATGATCTCATACAGATGGCGGTATGTGAACACGGTCTCCTCACGGGAAAAAGACCATGACGGCTTGGACCCGATCTCCTTACACGCCCTTTTGATGTATGCATCCATACATTTGACGCAGATGTGCTCCCCGCTGTCGGGATGCGTGGGGAATATATCCTCCACAGGCGTCTCTTTCTCACATTCATCGCAAAAGAACTTCACGGTCATATCAATCCCGCTCCGCAAAGACAGTAGATCCAACCCCACGCCACCATAGAGAGGACGGAAACGATCGTGAGAACCACGCCGACGTTGAATGCTCTGAACTTCATCGTATCCCACGCCGAATCGCAATTATCAACACGGATGACAACGGAGTCGTGCTCTTTGGCACACCTGCTGGCACTGTCGTAGTCATTGAAGTCCGCTCTCACATACGTACCGTCCTCAGTTGTGTACATCACTCTGTATTCTGCAAATTTCATTCGCTCACCTTCGGTTTATTGTTATCCCTTCTGTTCAGTTCCTTTGAGAACGCCTTGCGTTCCTCCAGCCCGTCATAGTATTCGGCCATCTTACCGACCATGTTCGCCAGACGGGGGATCTCGTAGTCCAACGCCTTTCTGAAATCGGCCATCAGCCTGTCGGCGGTGATGACCCCGCCTGTGGCGAGGATGTATCCCCTCATGAACTCGATGGCCATATCCTCAGAGGGGCCTTTAAGGATCTCTGGGGCGTCAATGTAACTCTGGACCGCACGGCCATTGAGGAACTGCGTATCCGCCTCCATCACCGCCAGAACGACCTTGCCGTTCTTCTTCGCATTGAAAAGATATCTTTTCAGAGTAGGCGAGCAGACTTCGGTCACTGTAACGCCCCCTTCGGCACATAGTCGATTCCCATATCCTTGGCATACTTGTCATAGATGTCCAGAAGACTGTCCTTGAATTCCGCAATGAACTCCCAACATACCCTTCTCCCCAACAGGATATTGATCCATACGCCCTCATCGGACAGATACGGCTCAATGGACAACCCTCCGCCGTAATCATGGCAAATCCTGTTCAGCACGCCGATAGGAACATCCGCTTTAAGTTTAAAACAGATCTTATGCGGTCTGCTCACCTCATTCTCGGACAGCCATGCAGGACAGTCCCCGTTGCCGTCGCACTCTGGAAGTTCGGAATCGGGAATACAGCAGATGTACTCTCCGACCCCGTAACCCTGATCATCCCATCCGACACAGTTCCCGCATGAGGAACAAGTCTTATCGCATATCTTACAGCACATAGATATTTACCTCGGATGATTATGTGCGTTTGTATATATAAATGTAATGAAAAGTAATTGATTCAATTACTTTGTAAATATAAGAAAAAATACGGATTCAACGAGGAAGACCGTACCTCTCTAAGATAGAATTCCAATATCTGCGGTATCCGATCCTGCTCTTGACATCCTTGGTTTGCGGGAGAACCGACTGCCATAGCGCCGACCTGATCCTCGCTTTCTCAACGTCGAACCCTTTGTAGTTCGGCCCAACGAACATCCACTTGGAATGGTATATCTGCGGGTTTTCGGGGTTATACCTGCGTATGTTCGGCGGTAAGAGATCGCCACGAGAATCGAAGTATGCGCCAGCCTTCCAGCGATAACTGTCGCCGACGGTAGGCTCATTCTCCGTATTCCAGTCTGGCGAGTCGATAAGGGATACGTTGCCTTTCTCATACTTCACCACTGCGAATCTATACCTCTTATTCGCTTTCATGAGAAGACGGAGAAGAGCGTCATAGTCCTTAGATGGCATATGCTCCGCCAACTCGATGACATTCGACCTATGGACATACAACGCATTTCCGACCTTCTTCATCCTGTCACGCCCTGCTCACTTTCATCAACTTGGCAATCCTGCGTGATGCTATCGCACCGATCGACCAAAGCAATACCACGTAAACGACTACCACGGATAAAAACCCTACGGACACGTAGAAGAACGACATGGCCAAAGACTCTATCATGACTTCCCTCCTGCGAACAGTTTCTCGATCTTGGACACGCTCGACCACTTGTAGCGGATCCTGGGGTCATTCTCCATCTTTTCCTTCATCATATCCGCCTTGTGTATCGCCAGCCCCTTATCCAAGAACGCCTCTATCTGGCTGGTCAGTTCCCATTTGCCATCCTGCTCGAACTCCCAGACCGTCTCCACGATATACACTGCTTTCACATCCATTCCTTTACCTCCTTATGTCTTTCCTTTACTCTTTCGATTATTGCTTTCGACATGGTTTCGATGTACTCGGAAACCTCGTCATTCATCTGATCCGCAACATCGTTCGCACAATCCTCTATGTCCCAATCGGAAACATTACCTGCACCAGCGAGCCTTTCCACCGCTCTATCGACTATCTCGTCTACAATGAGATCATAAATGTCATTCATCCCCATATCCTTCCTCCTTTTCTCCGTCTTCATGGAATTCGGTATATTCACCCATATACGGGCATATGATGTCTATAATTTCCAATTCCCCCCACACGTCTACGAGAATCCCCATCTCACGCATCTTCTCCTCGCTGTGCATACAGTTCTCGTTACAGCCGTAACAGATATAATCGGTCATTTGCACCCCTCCTTTTCAGCCTGTTTCACCACATCCGAGAATGCATCCGATAATGCTTTCAATTCCGCCAAGGACCCGTAAAGGACCATCGAATCCCCACCTTCACCAGCGAACGTGACCGACCATCCCCTAAGATGCTCTGGAAGAGCCTTCGGCCCCTCGCTCATGATTGCCTTCTGGGGAGTGAGACATATGTACGCCGACATTTGATCCATTTCCAGATATGCCCTCATTCGTATCCTCCTACCTTGGCATATATGTCGCAATAAGTGGGGTCGAATGCATCCAGACAGCCGTCGAGGAACCAAGGCTCGTTGCGGTAATTCTTCCATCCGCTCCCGCACCTGCTGTGGATATACAGCACGCCCTCCTTTCCTGCGTATGCGTTCCAGCATCTCGCCTGTTCGACGATACGCCCCCTGAGACAGGAGATCTTGTGAAAAAGACCGATATTACGTTTCACGTAATCGCCTTCGGGATCCTTCTTATCGGGTTCAAAATCAAAGACCCTGTTCCACGTAGGCGGACGGTAGCCTTTCTGGTATTCCTCGCACGTATGCTCTCCCCAATCGGGATTCTCCGAGGACTCCATCCACCAGTACGTACCTTCCAGATCCTTCCTCATCTTCTCGATCTCCTGCTCGGTCCAAGGTTCCTCTCCCGCCATCAGACGGTATCCCCTGAGACGTGCGACCTCTATGCCGTTCACCTTGGCCAGTTCGTTCAGATTGCCATCCTTCTGCACATATGCTCCGAGATCCATACCATCACCTGTTAAGCACCCTCAAATCCCTGACGGCCTCCGTGCGGGGACTTCTTATCGTCATCTCGTCCAGTTTTGTGTTCATCTTCTCAAGCGCATCCGCTATCCTTTTCAGTTGATATGCCACATCGCTGTTGTCCCCGTACATGCTCATACCTCCTTTACGCTAAGGATTCTGTACTCGCAGTCCACACCGAGTCCGTATATCCTCTTGCACTCGCTGAGATCCTTAACGATACACGACTGACGGGACCATCCCCCGTGGGAATATGCGTCCCTGTACTCAAACTCTATCTCCTTCATCTCAATCCTCCCTCCTTATCGACAGTTCGTTGACCTTCCTCACAACACCGATCTTGGAACCCGCGAGATCATAGAGCAGAAGACTGTTCGGCAGTGCATCCGCTACTTTCATCAATATGACGTATGTTCTCATCGGACCGCTTCTGAATACCCATCCTCCGCCTCCTCTCTGCACATCCACTGTGACCCCGTTGGGATCGGTGATATACAGCGTGGACGTTATCGACAGGTCCTCGATCTCCCCTCTCAGTTTCTTTGCATCCATACCTTTTACCTCACACACATGATATATGATTACTCACGCCAGCCTCGTCACTTCACCATGGAACGCAGAAGTGAAGAAGATCCCCTCCTGCCCATGATATCCGATGTTCATCCATCCGAGTTCCTTACCGTCCTGCTCATTGACTATGAGCAACCCCTTGTAAGGGGGCACTCCGTATGTCATGACGTCTGTTAGTATCTTTACACACCTTTCCTTTGCGATCTTTCCATTAGCAAATCCCGATTCGAGGACCTTATCCTTGAATCCGTACTCATCCAGAGTGTATATCGACCATATCATATTACTCCCTCACATCCTTTGCGAATATCTGGAAATCGCATGAGTACCAGCATGACCTCGGATTCCCTGGCCCGCTCTTGTATGCGTATTCGGAGTCATCCCCCCACGGGCGGATCCTCACGCGCTCGATAACGGGACTGTCCGACCCGTCTTCACGTATGCGGGCGAGCCAGACGGTCTTCTCCGTCCTCTTTACGCACCTGTACAGGGTCACGACCTCATCCAGAATGACCTTGCGCCTGTACTCGTATATCTTCCCTGCCTCGAACCTCATATCCTCACCTCAATAGGAATACCCCACGTCCTCGATCACACAGTTTCCAGCCGAGACCTTGAATCCATCTTCTGCATAGAGGTAGACGGACGGATCCGCATACCTGTTGAATGTGTATGTGGAGACCTTGCTGACCTCGAAGACCTTGCCGACCTCCTTGCGCCCTTTGACGATCTTCACCGTGTCGCCCACCCTGGACCTCTCGCCAGATTCTCCGATGAGTTCCTTGTTCTTCTCCCTCGTCTTCTCGTCGCAGAATCCATACGCGAGATTGACTGCATTGACGATGAGTTCGGGCATGCCCATCTCCACGCCCTTGCCCGCACTGGCATAGCCGTAGATGTTCACATGACCCTCGGAGTCTATGAACACCTTTGTCTTATCGAGAATGTTGCTCTCGATTATCTCACGGACACGGCCACCGCTGGCACGCATCATCTCATAGTCGTAGTAGGAGCATAGTTCACGGTTCGTCGCGGAACGGTAGTCGGAAATGAGATAGGGGACGTTGTTGATGTAGTATCTCTCTTTCCCCTCCTTGTCCGTCCAAGGTCTGATCTTCGACTTGACAAGAGCCATGTTCATCTTCGTATCGGATACGTAATCCATCTTTTCACCGTAGTGTACATACGTATGTAAGTATATAAAGATATTGAAAAAGAATGAAAAGGAATTGGGAAAAGGTTTAGGGTGGTCTCAGTTCTTCATTCTGAAGAACGCCACGGCACCCAATACCAATCCGACGGTCATAACGAGGGGAATGACTGTCAGAGTAGTCTTGAGGGTGGGTGAGATACCGTTACCGCTGTTGCCGTCATCACTTTCAGCGCCAGACTCTTCCGCCACCTCAATGGGAACGATGAACATGTAAAGGTCAAAAACCATTCCGTTAGCGGTTGCCACACTTACTGGGGATTGCCCTTGAGGGGGGATAGGCACAGTGTATAGCACACCATCTATCGTAAGTCCTATGGATGATAGGATGTCACCTGTGAATGTAAATATGGCTGTATCCCCACAATCGAGATCCGAGTCCACCATGATATTGTGATTGGTAGAACTGCCATAAATATAGAATGAAGCAACATCATCTCCATAATCCCCTTCATCATCTACATAGAAGTCTATCTCTGCATAGATGGGAGTATCCTTGAACATATATGCCGTACCCATCGTACCATCATAATAATCCGTTTCCTCATTGTATGTATATCCTATATTATCAATATAACTTCCGAGAGGATCCATGTAATACAGAACCTCGCTCCCCCCAAGCACCATAGTCGTACCATCATACTTATAGCCTGTCAGAGTGGTTCCCGTGATGGATAACATCGTAAACGTCCCCCCGAATAGCATCACACTACCACTATCGCCAATATGCTCCCTGATTCCGTACTGCGCACGATCTCCCAATTCAGTAAACCAGATCATATAATCAGAAACAATCTCGTATGTTACCCTATTCTCAACAGTATCAGGTTGCAGACTTATCACGTGTTCCGCAACAGGGTATACTGAAAAATTAGTATTCTCGTCAGCGAGAGAATATCTGTCAGAACCGCCTGTATTCGTATGGGATTTAGCAGACCCCCCGCCGTCAGAGGACACGTTCGCTATAACAGGTGCAACAACTCCCGCTATGAGCATGACCCCTACGACAAGGCCGACCGCCATGGCCATGAATTTATTGACTTGCATGATTACAGATAAACTACGGGATATATAAGATAAAGTCGATATGTTTGTATAAAAAAGGAAGAAAGGGGTTTAAGGTCAGTGTCTGAATCTGAAGAACGCCACCACTCCGAGAGCCAGACCGACCAAGAGGATCACAGGGATAATTCCGAGAACGATGGGCAGAGGACCGTCCTTGGGGGTGTAGATCGTCTCTGTCTTCTCTGGCTCTCCGACCTCCTGCAACATAGCGACCGAATCGAATCCTTCCGATCCAGTACGAACCTCGCAATCAAAAAGGCCGTGGGAATTACTGCCGAAATCCACCGAACTGAGGTTGAGCACCTGTTTGAGGGAACTCTGATAGAAAACATCCGCTCCGCCTATGCTCGCAGAAGCAGGGATAACAAGAGAAGTCAATGACGTACACCCTCTGAAAACATAATCATATGAGAAACTTACCGAGGGGTTAGAGAAAGTGATGGATGAGATATATGGGTTCCCTTCAAAACGTTCGATGGAGGTGACTGATTCGGGTACGGTGTAACTCGAATCGGTCTTGCCAGCAGGATACTGTATTAATACTGCTATCTTACTCGAATCACTGTATGCACGCATGAGCAACACACCGTCCTGCGAAACAAAACGTTCATTGTTCTCTCCGACGTATATTGCAGAGAGATGCGTATTCATACTAAATGCCCCGTCGTGATTTATAGATGTTACTGAATCGGGAATCGTATATGTAGGATCGGTCTTGCCAGCAGGATATACCACCAACTTAGTCTTATCTTTATTGAACAGAACTCCGTCCTCGGATGAATAGTTGGCATTGCTATCCCCGACATTGATCGCCGTGAGGTGGGTACATCCAATTAAGGCCAGAGCCTCATCCATAGAGGTGACTGTATCTGGCAGGGCATATACTGAATCCGTCTTTCCTGCGGGATATTGCATCAACTTGGTCTTTGCTTTGTTATAAAGCACACCATCATCAGAAGAGAATGAGTTGTTGTTGGAGCCTACATTTATCGCCGTAAGAGAGTCACACCTTGAAAAGGCACCGTAACTAATGGTGGTAACTGAATCAGGAATATTCACAACAACAAGAGAGTTGCAACCTCTGAATGCGTACTGGCCGATCGATGTAAGGGTCGAAGGAAACACAAGGGATTCAAGAGAGATACACCCATCAAACGCCTGTCTCCCCAAACTCGTAACGGAATCATTAAAAGTCACAGATGTCAGACTGACACAAGAACTGAATGCAAGATTGCTGACAGCCGTAATGGAGTCTGGCATAGTGAACGAAGTCAAAGACACACAGCCATTAAACATATCGCTCTGTATATATGGGTATGATCCATCAACGGCAAAGGAAGATAATGCCTTGCAATCACGGAACACTCCTGTTCCAACAGACTCTATAGAAGACCCCGATATAGAGGTAAGCGTTTCATTATATGCAAATGCTCCGGATTCCAATGAAGTGACCGTATCTGGAATGGAATAGGTAGTAACAGGATTCTTTGGCGGGCAGAGGATCAATGTGGTAATACCTTTGTTGAAAAGGATCCCGTTCTGATCAGCGTAGTTTGGATTGCCCTCACTTACTTTTATCTCCACAAGGTTACGACATCCGCTGAATGCACCTGTGCCTATGGATGTTACCGCATCAGAGATGGAGACATAAACAAGATTGGCTCCAGAGAACGCCCCATCCCCTATGGTCGTAAGTGAAACGGGCAAGTCAATGGATTCAAGAGCAGAATTACGGAAAGCATAACTCCCGATAGAAGTAACCGAATCCCCCAATGTTACACTTCTAAGTGAAGTACAGTCAGAAAAAACATTGGATCCGATAGAAGTGATAGAATCTGGAATATCCACCGCAGGTAAAGACACATCACCATTGAATGCGTAATTCCCAATGGATGTAATAGCATTACCTAAATCCAATGAAGACAAAGAAGAACACCCTTGAAACGCATTCGACCCAATGGAGAGCGGTGAATCATCAATCACTACGGACGAAAGAGCAGTACAACCCTGAAATGCGTATGTACCGATGCTCGTTACCGATTGCGGGATGAATATGGATTGAAGCGAAGTACACAGATAAAATGCCATTTGAGGGATCGATGTCAGATTATTGCTGAGTTCTACGGTTCTGAGATTTGAACATTCCTGGAACACCTTCTGTCCCATAACAGTGACCGAATCGGGGATAGAGATGGATGTGAGGGATGTGCATTTCTGGAATGAGGAATCCTTTAAATCGGGGAGATTATTAGAAAGAGTGACTTCCGAAAGAGCGTAACATGAGCCGAATACGGACGTACCAAGACTGGTAACGGAATCAGGGAGAGATATAGATGTAAGGGAAGTACATCCTCCAAAAGCAGAGTTCCCAATGGTTGTAACCGAATTACCGAGAGTCACCGAAGATAGGGAGGTACACATCTGGAATGCTTGCATGCCGATAGATGTGACCGAATCTGGGAGCACTATTGATGTGATTGCAAAGCACTGATAGAATGCCTTTCCCTCGATGGTCTGGACTGTATCACCGAAAGTAACGTTTGAGAGTGCATCTGCATGCGAAAACCACGCATTATAATAGTTGCCTACATGTGTACTGTTGATTATTGCAGTGGTAAAAGATGTGCATCCGTTGAAAGCATACGCGCCGACAGATGTTAATGCCTTACCGAACGTAACGGTCGATAACGAAGTACACCTCTGGAATGCATACGAACCGACATAGGTTATGTTATCCCCTAATACCACTTCTTCCAGATCCGTAAGTTCAGAGAAGACATAACTTTCAATGGACGTAACTGGATAATCCGTCCCGCTGATGTTCACCGTGTTGGGAATGACAACGGATGTAAGGGATGTGGAACTGACAGCCACAACGGATGCGGAATTTCCAGAAACAGAATAATACAGATCCCCTACCTGCGTACTGCCCGATGGGGGGGTTATGACCGCACCAGAGGACTCGTCATCCATACAGGACACGGCACAGAATACCAAAGCCAGCGCAAGCACGGGCAGAATCAATTTGATGTATTTCATGATGTCACCTCATAATGGACGCCTGTGACCTCCTCACCGCTTTCCTCAACGGTCGCTGTAAGTCCAAGAGGATTCTCGCCGATGATCTCACCGTCCTTAAAGGACACGGAGATTCCAGCGAAAGAACCAGTGGCGTACATGTCGCCGTTGTCATGAGTGTATGACAGATAATTGGCATAGGTACCCTCGGCGTCTGGATAATAAACGAAAGAGTAAGTGTACTCGGTAGTGTTCCCGCCTTCCAATACATACAGTTTATCCTCCATTCTGATGGTGAGCGTGTCGGTAATCGCACGGGATGTTCCATCGACCCCAAAGTAGAATGAACCCCCTATGAAACAGATGGATATGCTGTCCGATGCGAACACGATCATGTCAGCGGTCGGGGAATACTGATAATCGGCAGTCTGGATCTCCCCGTAGACAATATTCCCCTTAGAGACCGTACCGTTAGCGAGAGAAACGTACTTGTCGAGAGCGATGGCAGGCACATAGGCCAATCTAAGGTCCCCTACGGGATTCTCATTCAGAGTGGACGGGGTGATCACGACCTCCTTATCATATGCAGTGTCCATGATCGTAGGCAAGACTATACCCATGACGAGGATCACCCCTACGATAATGCAGGCTACTACCGCAAACATTTTCTGTGAACTCATGAGAAGCAAATGGGGAAGGGGGTTTTTATATGTATGTCAGCACATCCATATATATGATAAAAAAGGAGTTTAAAAAAAAGGTTTTCAGTTCTTCATTCTGAGGAACGTGATTGCTCCGAGGATGAGACCCACAGTCATGACCAAAGGTATGACAGTCAGAGTGGCCTTGATGGTGGAGGAAATCCCATTACCGCTACTGCCTCCGCCTTCTTCGGGGATAAGGTCGTAGCCGAGAACGGAATAACCTTTATCGAGAACACTATTGACCCCTGTGATCTGACCATGCAGATTGGAAACTACACCATCGGACAGGTCATATTCAAAAGAATACGTGTTCCCACCGTAGGTGCCATTGGCAAAGAATGAGACGCAATCAGACGATCCACGGACAAGACCCACAACAGGCATATCTCCTATCCTTGCAGACCCGTCTACGATTGTATATATTCCCCTTTCAAGGAAACCTCCCCAATTTGTTATACCCTCATTATAGATAGGGATATAGTACCCAAACTCCGTACTTCCCGTCGAAACATTAGGAGTAATACCTTCTTGATCCACGGTTGGTCTAAAAGCATACCTATAATTGAGAGTCACAGATGAATCTCCCTTAACAAGATAGATGCCATCGACAGGGACAGGTGGTTCTTGTGACTCATCATATTCCGTTCCTATATAATTCAGCCAGATAAAAGGTTCCCCATTTGCATCTTTTTCGACAGTGACGATACTATGCCCATCCGCATAAAGGATCTGTCCAGGATAGGCATAAAGAGGGATTTCTGCATCGAAAGATGGCTGGAAGATAAAACAGGGAACTCCGTTATCATCCTGCCCTTTGTTAAATATTATCGCAAAATCATTAACGGAAGAGAAATGGGCCATCTCTATACCCATCTTCTCTCCTGTTGATGGTACAACGGGAGGGTTATTATTACTATTTCCCGTGACACTGACGGGAAGGATGAGACAATCCAAACTGAAATACAGATCGTCCACAGGTACGCAATAATCATCATCGGGATTGTCCGACACAGCGAAGGGGACGGTATACTGTTTGCCATCTATATCGAATGAGAATGAAGACAGAACATCGTCCACGATACTCACCGTAGCACTGGTGGTTGTATCCCCATACACAAGGGTATTGGACTGGGAGTCCCCATAGAATAGCGCATCTACAGCAGGCTTGTCATCCCCCCACCAATAAAACATCATGAAAAACTTAGTATCCGCAAAAGCATGAGGTGTATGCAAAGTAGGAACATTATCATCTAAACTATTCTTACTCCACGTAACAACGTTGACACACTCCCCAATCGGATTAGTGGCCAAGAGGATAGGGTATTCATAATCCCCCCAATCAGATGAGGATAGAGCGGATCCATTAAAGGTAAAATAACTGTCATTCGGCAACACATCACTGTAAGCAAATATACAGTTATTATAATCCAAATCTTCTGTGATAATGACTATATCCGAGTAGTCATAAAGAGTCCTATCCTCAACAGAACTGGGTTGCAAACTGATCTGCCCGTCTCCTGTGGAATAGATCGAATAATCTGTGTTCTCGTTGGTGAATGAGAACCTGTACGTACCTTCATTCGTATAGGTCTTCGGAGTATTCTCACTGTCGGATGATACGTTCGCAATCACAGGTGCGACCACACCTGCGATCAAAAGGACTCCGACAACGAGACCCACTGCCAAGGTCATGAATTTGTTGACTTGCATAAGAGTATATTATAAAGACAGTAAATAAAGGTAAGTGAATACGTTTGTATATAAAAGGAAAATGATTACTTGTTTCCTTTCGCACGATTGTGAGTCTTACAGAGCATCTGGCAATTCTCGATGGAAGTAGATCCCCCGTTGCTCCATGCTGTAACGTGATCCGCATCCATCTCATCCAGCCTGTATATGCGTGTCTGACCTCCGAGAGCACACAGAGGACAGTTGGATATACCTCTGTCCTTAGCGTCCTGTGTCTGCCGTTCGTAAACTATGCCCTTAGTCCTGCCATCGAACACCCTTATATTAAGAAGACGGGGGTCGCTCTCGCCACCAAGGATGTACTCGAAGATCCCTCTCGGATTCTGTACCTGCTCGTCCTTCAGCAGTTCCTCCGTCCTTCTGGCAACGGCATCCACATCATAGGCGTTCCCGTGGAATCTGTCATACAGAGTTCCCCAATCAAGACCGCACACCTCCTTTCCAGTGTACTTGAAGACTGACCCTGCCCAACCTATGACGGACTCGAAACGATCCGTCAGTTCCGATATACTGGAAAGGTTACGGTGCTCGGACAGATAACCTTGCACATCCCCCCTGCTGACCCATTTGAGAGCCGTTTCAAATATCTCCTGCCTGTTGGGATCGCCCTTGACGTAGGTCTTCCATCTGGGCATGTTGCCGTTCTTCCTGTTGGAGAAGACCTTGCGTGCTTCGTTTATGAAGTTGCCGTGATACGATGCATTGAGTCTTTCCTGCGGGGTGAGTTCCACGCCCGTCATGTTCACGGTCGTGAACCACTCCTGTATCTCGGACGGCTGGCCTTTGCATACATAGATCGTCAGGGGGGTGCTCAGTATCTTCGTCCTATCATCCTCGTCCAGCGTGCTGAAAAGTCTTCTGACCCCCCTGTACTCGATGGAGAACGGATCGGACTCGGTAACGAAACGTGCGAACGATGTGATCCTCTGCTGACCGTCCAACACCTCATACTCTTTTCCGTTGTCGATGAAGTACATCAGACCGAGAGGATAGCCTTTCAAGATGGATTCTATGACTGGCACATCCTTTCTCTTTTCTTTGTAAACGTAATTACGCTGATACTCTGGCTGTATGACCAGTTTTCCGTTCATGCCCCTAAGACCTTTCTCCTCGGCCTTATCGTAGCAGAACCCCTTGCAGATGTCTGCTACGGTCCATTCGGTGTGAAGTTCAGTATCCATAATCTCACCTAATACGGATTAAAAGTCTCATAAAAAGTCCTCTCCCATCGATCATAGGCGCAAATAAATCAAAAGGACCGTCCATCCCATGCTTTGCCTCCCCTATAATCTCGAATTGATTGGGATTGTACCTGTCGAGGAAAGTAATGGGAACCCCCATCACCCCCCTGTAATCAGAGGGGATTGCATCCACGTAAGGAACTTCAATAATATCCTGCCCATCATATTTTGGATACACACCTAAATTACCGATCTTCTTAATCAATTTCTGATTGTAACGAAGATTGTTCTCCATAGTATCCATTACGGAC
>JAEEGL010379217.1_pt1 | contig 20302 bp, 14 predicted proteins | sample 9134231 | NCBI WGS metagenome assembly JAEEGL01 (sample SAMN16246548, study PRJNA631951) | gut metagenome | biome: gut microbiome; feature: rumen; material: fiber-attached | host: Bos | place: Iran: Karaj | collected 2018-10 | reverse complement strand
GAAAGGGAGCGTCCGTGCGTTTTCGAAGCTCGCGAAGAATCTCCATATCGTCGTGCGAGCCAAGTTTAACACGATAAACCGGCCAGTCGGGTTGCTCGCTAAACTTCTCAAGAATTCGATAGAGAGAATCCAGTCCTAACGTGTAACTAGAAAGCGGCAACGGACGACGAGGATCATGACGCCAGATACGCCAAAGCGGAAGATTATGAAGTTTTCCCCAAAGGTCGCAGGCTGCCATTTCGATCGCGGCCATAGCGGAAACGTTATCTTTAACGACTTCTGAAACCATTCGCGCAAACGCGACGGGATCAGCTAGAGCGTAATCGGCGACAAGCGGCTTGCACTTTTCAAGCACAAGACTCATATCCTCGATAGACACGCCCCAATGCGGATCCTCGTAGGCTTCTCCAAACCCCCTCAAACCGTCCTGTTCCAATTCGACGTTAATCGCCCGGATACGACTTATCGTCCCGCGAAATACGGTCATAACATGTTTGAGAGGGAGATCTCGTCTAAATATTCTTAGTCTCATCTGTTGTCCCGGCGCTCGACCATTTCAAAACGCCGAGCGTTTAAGAGATCGCTGACGTTCGCTCTTCAATTCTAACCGTTTGCTACCTGAAAATCCACAGTCATATCCAACGGTTCAGCCTAAAAACGCATTAATTAAACAGAAGATCTTTCTATAATCGGCGCATCTGTGACAAAACCACCGTCTTATCTTTAACGCGAATAGTAAGCCTTTTCCCCTAATACTCAAATCACAATCTCTTCAACGACCTAATAACAACGCCATAATGCAAAGAACGGCGTTGAGTAAGGCAAGTTCTCCAAATCATGAAACCAACATAGGGAAAACAGACTATTCACTTGATAAATTAAGAGGCGTCATTGAGATAAGTCGACGATTTTTCGCTTTCCTGCAATTGTATGTATCACGCCTGCTTAAAACCACACTTGGGCTTATTGTCCATTTTTTCAAATCTCTGCAAGAGGGGCGTTAAAAACTCATACATAAAAAATCGTAAGATATTCTATTGTATTGAGATATATCTTTTAACCAAACATATCGTCCTCCCCTCCGAGGTAAGAGTAATTAAGTTGGGAAAAGAAGCGTTAGAAACTCCAAATATCAACGTAGCGGATATAGTTATAAAACACGTTAAAGAACTCGTTCTTCGTAGACGCTGTCTTAACTGAGCCTCAAAAAGAATTCAGACAGTTTAATCCCCGATAATGTAATTCCATTTCTTAGTTTCAAACAACAAATTTGATCCTAAGTATCACTCGTGTAAGTTTTGACGTTTGTTCGATAACGAGTTACAAGAAAAACAGAAGCCCGAAAACACCAAATATGTTTCGGGCTTAAAACAGCGCTCAACGCTTACTCATTCGTCGGAACCCGGCGTCGATATAGGAAGGAGCAACCTTGTCCCTGCTTCGAAATACGTCGCGCCTGATCTTAAATTGTTGAGACGCTTAATTTCGCCCCAACGCGAACTGCTTCCAAGTTCCCGATCGGCGATTGTCAGAAGATTGTCTCCCTCCTTCGTAATATATTGACGGTAGCCAGCCGGCACGTCGGCAGTCCCCGCGACGCCGGAAACGGCGTTTGAAGGAACGCCACTGCCTGACGACATAGATGGAACGGCTGTTACGCCTGTGACTGACGGGGTTGCAATAGTCGACGAATCGATACGTACGCCAGAACTCACACGCCCAAGCGGCGACATAGAATATGAGTAGTCGACGTTCGCAGGCATAAGATCGCTCGCATCAGACGCTACATTTCCCGTCCTCGCAGTCTGAGAAGGAAACGTTGTAACAGAATCGATTCCCGAAGTCGATCCATTTTGCGAAGGGGCAAGGCGAGGCGAGGTCACAGGCGAATTTAACGCCGGATTCGACGACGAGGCTAACCGATCGCTAGCCTTAGGAGCGTCCTCATGATTCAGACCTAAAGACGTGTTATTCTGCCGTGTCGACGGGTTCTGAACAAGACTGTTCGACGGCGATCCGACGGCACGCGCCGGTAAAGATAAAGTCGTCGGAGACGGCGAGGTCGTAGTGGTAGGACTGGATGATGGAACCGCTGTAACGTTCGTTAACGGCGCGCCTCCTGACGGAGTCGCAATCGCATCGGGATTATTAAATTGCCTCTGCAACTCGCTAAAGTTGTCGCTAATGTTACTGCCGACGTTCTGTAACGTGTCCGATGCAGATTGACGTGCATTATCAAGGGACGTTGATAACGATCCTAAAGATTGTTCGATATTCTCAACGGAATTGTTAAGGGAGTCTCTTACGCCCGAAAGAGAATTATTAATCGAATTTAACGTTTGTTGGCCCTTGTTTTGGAGATTCGCAACTCCTTCATTCAACGACGAACCAAGTTGGTCTAAACTACTTAGCGCTCCTTCACGAAGGTTGTCGGCGCCTTCGTTTACTCGATCGGCAAGGCTCTCAACACGAGAGTTAAAACGATCCAACGAAGTCGTCAGAGGATTGTCAGACGTAGCCGCGCTCCTCTGAGAGGTCAAAGAAGGGGCGGTATTCCAAGTTTCAAGGTCGTCACGAAGAACCGGGGCTGCGCCGCTAAGCTCATTCAAATCTGAAGTCTCGTCCAATTGCATCGGCGCTGTCGGCGAGTCGTCGACAAAAAGAGTCATGGCGTCGTCAGAAGACGTGGGAGTTGAAAGAGTCGGCAAAGCAGAGGGTGTGGATACGTCGTCAACATTCGTAAGACTCGGCGTTTTATCAGAACTTCCTTCATTTAGGAGTGTCGACGATCCAGCGTCCAGGGTATTCGGAGGAACAGAATCCCACGAAGCCCCATTTTGAGCGAGAGAATTCTTTGTCGCGGAGGCGTTCGATGAAGAATCCGCCAAGAGACTCGAAGAATTCGCTTGCGGGGTGGAGTTGGAAACGATAGGAGATTCCCAATCTGCTCCGATCGGAGTTTCAGATTCGTCCAACAACGTTGTAGAAACTTCGTTTGAAATATCGTCGCCACTAGAAATAGACGCGTTTGTGCCAGAAGCAACAGTACTCGACGAAGAGCGAACAGGCGTGTCTCCAAATGCAGCTCTCGCTTCATCGGGATCGACGTCTAACGCGTCTCCATCGTTTTCGACGGTCGCTAATTCGTCTGAGGACTCGGAAGCGACAATAGAAAGCGGATTCGCTTCATCGTTCGATTCAGGGATTCCAACGAGAAGTTCGTCGTCGACTGCGAGTGGAACGTCCGGTTTGGCAGATTCATTATCATAAAGCTCGTCCTCAGCTGGAATCGTCTCGTCTAACACTTCGTTAACGTCGGCAATAGAAGCGCTTAAGTCGTTAAGCGCTTCTCTACCCGAGTCGACAATATCAGACGCTTTTTCATTAAGAGAATCTACCGCGTTTGTGAGTTGTTCAGAAGCGCTTGACTTCATTTGGGAAAGATCGTCGCTAAAGTCGTCAGTCTTCTTCGATAAGGCGGCGCCAACTTCGTCCAAATCATTCTTGAGAGCGTCGGCGCCCGAAACGAGCGTATCATTGAATGAATCAAGTTTGCTCTTGCCAACCTCTGTCGCCTTTTTAAGATTCTCAGAGGCCGATTTCCCCAATGTAGCAAGTTTGCTTTCTTTCCTGTCTGATTTATCAGATTTATTCTTCTCCTTGTCGCTTTCCTTTGCCATATTGGAAGAGTCGCTCTTCCGAGAAAACTTGCTCTTCAAGCGCCCCCACCAACTGGTTTTCTCAGATTTTATAGCGCCTGTCTCTGAAACGTCGGACGTCTTAGAAGCGTCGGCTACTTGCTTATCAGAATCCTCAGCGGATGTTTTCGATGCATACTTACCGTGCAAAATGCTAGTGAGGCCAGAGGTTGACTTATCGGCGATAGATTGGTCTTCTGAAACAATCTGTTGCTTGTCACTCCCATGACCCAAAAACATGTAACCGACATAACCGCCAACCAACAAGACAGTTGCGACAATCGTCACCCCAAGCGTTCGGTGAGCGAGAACAGCCCAACGACGACCATTTGGAGTCGGAGCGTCAGGATCTGCCCCGTCGTCGGACTCGTCGTTTAGTCGATCATATTCGGTATTCTGGCTGTGATCGGCGTTATAAATTTCCTTCTTTCTCTCACGCTGTTCCCTCTTCTCTTCTCGACGACGAGACTTCTCCTCACGGCGTCGAGACTTCCTCTCTGAACGCAAAGCTTCGCGTTGTTCGCGCGACGTTTCGCTTTCATCGTCTCCCTCCTCGCCGTCTGATTCTCTACGAAGAAGCGCGCCAAAAGGATTAGAAAATTTCTTACCAACAGCTTTAACGGAAGTGGCGACTGCGGCAGGAGAGAAACCTGAAAAAAATGCTAAAGGAGAACCGCTAAGCTTTCGCAATTCTGCTTTAAGTTCTTTCTTTTCCTTGTTAAGTTCGTCAATGCTACGGTTTGCCTCAAGAATATCTTCGTCCGAACCAGTGAATTGCTGATAATCGAGAATATCGTCGTCTATCTTGGCGAGACGAGTCCGAATTTCACTAATTCGGATTTCCTTCCACTGTTCTTCCTCGGATACGCCTTCAGAATCTTCCCCGGTTCTGTCGACTTGACTGTCAAACTTTTTCGCCTTTTCGCGTGCTTTATGCTCTCGCGCCGATTCCTTCTCCTCTTGACGCGAGTCGTTCTCGTCGGCGTTTTGCCGTCTGGCGAAGAAATTAGAAATTCCCCACTTCCTGGGGGCGGAATCAGACTCGTCGTCACGATCCTGATTGTCGGTTGAATTCAGGCGCTCCGACGTCTGTAAATGCCGATCACTTTCATGTCGTGGCTTCTGAGAATAGGCGTCCGGCGTTACAGAAACTCTTTTAAAACCAAACGAACTCTCGTCTTTTCGCGACGAATCGCTACGTTGTCCCTCAGCGCTATAAGGAGTTGCAGTCCGAGGCGTAAAACCATTAGAGTTCGGAGTCGCCTTAACAGGATGCATACTTCCTAGCGGAGACGGTTTGCTCTCCTTAAAGACGCTTGAACTAACCGTGGAAGAATTCTGCGCCGACGTGTACGAAACGTCAGAACGTCCATAACTGGGCTCGCTGGAGTAAGACGAAGAAGAGTCGGCGTCGTCCGTTTCATCGCCGTCCTCTTCGTGACTGTAATCGTCGTAATCCTGATCGTCGTCCTCGTCAGAACCGTATTCGTCGTAACCGTAATTACCATAATCGCTATTCGAATCGCGATTTCGACGTTTATTCTTCTTTCTACCGTAATCCTGATAACCGCCGTCGTCTGCGTCATATTCGTACGAGTCTTCGAAATCTTCACCCAGTGAACCTCTGTTTCGCCCCTTATTCTTCTTACCCATTTCGCATTCCCTCCCTCGTCTATTCCGCAACCTTTTCAGCAACTCTAAGTTTCGCGCTTCTTGATCGCGGATTCCTTTCAATTTCGGTCTCGGTCGCAATTATCGGTTTACGTGTTATCACGTTGAGGTACGGCGATTCGCGAAACGCGTTTTTAACAAGCCGATCCTCAAGCGAATGAAAACTGATAATTGCCACTCTCCCGCCTTGATTTAGGTACTCGGTGAATTTCTTCAAAAATCTTTCCAAAGATCCAAGTTCGTCGTTGACGGCGATCCTCAACGCCTGAAAAGTACGAGTCGCTGGGTCAATTCGTTGTTTATTCCAAGGCGGAGAAGGAATGCAACGTCGGCAAATCCCCGCCAAATCACGCGCCGAACGAATAGGTTTTTCTGAACGTCGCGCAACAATCGCCGAAGCGATACGCCGACTCGCTCGCTCCTCGCCATAACGATAGATTACGTCGGCAATTTTATCGACGCGCCAGCGGTTGAGTAGCTCATATGCCGGCACGCCCTCGGTCGGGTCAAATCGCAAATCCAAATCGCCGTCAGAGTCGAAACTGAATCCGCGAGAACGATCCGCGAGTTGATCGCTCGAAAGTCCAAGATCAAGTAAAAAACCGTCGACTCTTTCGACGCCTGCGCGTTCAAGCGCCGCGTCAAAATCACAGTAATTGGCAAAAAACGATTTGAAGGGTAAATTTTCGTTAAGCGCGGCAAATCGAGCGTCGACGCGATCCAGCGCTTTTGGATCGCGATCAATTCCAATCGCCAATCCAGTCGGAGACACGGCTCTTGCAATGGCAAGCGTGTGACCGCCGCCGCCAAGCGTCCCGTCGACAATCACTTTGCCCGGCGCCAAATTGAGCGCCGCAAGCGTTTCTTCATAGAGTACTGGAATATGAACTGTCGGTAATAATTCTTTTGTCATTGTCGAATTTTACCAGTTTCCACCCACGTTTCTGAGTCCTTGTCAGTAGCCTTCAAAGAAGCGCATACAAAACAAGCATAATCTTTTTCCTTCTTCGCGCCAATACCAAGAATTATCAGGCGACTATCGATCTGGACCCGTGTTCGCCTACAGCCCCCCGCATATTAATATAATGCAAAAAGAGAAAAACATACGCCGTTGAAACATAACCGTTACTAAAATCGGCTTTTCTTAGACAGTCTAATCCGCGTGTTCAGCTTATTTTCTTCTTAGCTCAAAACTTTCTTAATTTGTACATTTTTACAAAACTTACGGTTCAGCCCCATGGATAAAAAGATTCCCTATCATACGTGTAATTTCTGATTCAAAGACTTGGCAAAATACGCCAATACAGAGAAAAAAAAGGACTAACGTTAATAGCGCGTTGATGTTGAAGCTGACCAAAGAAAGACTCGCTTGAGGGAAAAGACGACTATTCATGCCAACGGCAAGATAGACGGCGGCTGTCGCCAAAATCGTTGGGGCGGCGATACGCAAACCAAGTATAAACGAATGGGAAAGCGTCGATAACAATCGGTCAATCAGTTCCTCAGAGGCAATAACCTCAGAAGGCGGAGTTAAAACAAGAAAACTTAAAAAACCGTCTGTAAACGCCTCTAAACCGCCACAAGAGGCGAAGACGGCTATCGCAAGCCAGAAAAGAAACGAAGAAGTCGCCGAAGACTCCCCGCCCAGCGACGGATCGAAACTTTCAGCGACAGAAACGCCGCCTACGCGAGCAATCGCTTCGCCAGCCAAATAGACCCCCTGAAAAAAGAGTTTCAAAGAAAGGCCAAGTACCGCGCCAATAAAAAACTCAAATGCAAACGCAAGTAAAAAACGAAAAGCTGACGCCACGCTGAAGATCGTCAGCAGCGACGTGTCGACTCCGATATTTACCGAAATTGCTGGGAAGACTAGCGCGGCAAAAAGAACGGCGCAAACAACTCGACAACGTTTAGAGAGTTCTACCCCGCAGAAGACTGGCGCAAACCATGTCAGACCCGCACAACGAGCAAAAAGTAAGAAGAAAAGGCGCGACGTCGCCAACGACGCCAACTCCAACCCGGAAATTGTCAATGTCGATTCGCCTTTCCTTATTCACGCCAGAATCAGTTTACATAAGAAACTAAATGACGTTTCCCGACGTTTGGGGAAACGTCAACGCAAAATCGAAGTTCCCGCCGCCTTCGCTGGCGATTTCGCTGTAACCACACGCGAGCTAGATCTCGTGGTAAAGAGGATTGACATCGGACGTCCGTTGCGAACTATTTCCATCCGTCCTTCTTCGCCGGGTTTTGCAAGCGCGATGAGACGAGCAAGATCATATCGATTCCTTACTCTTTCACCGTTGAATGTGAGGACACAATCGTTCACCTTGACGCCTGCTTGAGCGGCTGGGGAATTAGCGATCACTTCGGCAAGTCTCACTCCGTTCGCCTTCACGAACTCAGAAGAAGTCGTCCCGTCGATCGTGACTCCAAAATAAGAACGCTCCCAAGCGCCTGAGTCCACCATATTACGAACCACGCTCAACACGTCTTCTATTGGAATTGCAAAGCCGATTCCTGTAGTTACCGATTTACGTTGAATCGTCGCGGTAACCATACCGACGACGTCGCCTTTAACATTAAACAGGGGACCGCCGCTGTTTCCTTCGAGAATAACGCCGCTAATCTGAATATAGCGAACAAGATCTCTGAGATCGTTCTGAACTTCTCCGTTATTGAGATTTTCGTCAGACTTGATGATCCCAGCCTCTTTGAGTTCTGGGACGCTACTATACAATCTGCCGACGTTGCAATACGTCAAAGTCCAGTCCATGAAGAGAGGCGCGCCAATAGTGAAAAGACCGGAACCCGCTCTTAAACTAGCGCTCTCTGCGAGACGACATAGTTTCAAATTGGCAAGTGAAGCGACCGTTCGTGTATCGATTTCAAGAGCAGACACGTCAAATTTCGGACACGAGAGCGTTCGAATCGGACGGAACGTTTCGCCCTCATAGGTCGTAATATCGATGTCTTGGCTACTCGCGCCGCATATTACATGCTCGTTTGTCAACACAAAAATACGACCGTCATATTGAACGGCAAAGCCGCTGCCGTGCGCTTCGTCGTAACCGCCCGTCTCTGACTTTCTTCTCACGTTAATCGTCAGTACGGCAGGACGAACTTCGTCGCTAATCTTCGCTTTTTCTTCATCAAGGATTTCCAGAAACGAGCGTTCGCCCTCCGCGGAAAAACTCAACGAGTCAGTTACGCCAATTTGAATCGCATTAGCGGGATTATCTCGCCCCGCGTAGCCGACGGAACTAATACGGTTCTCGGTTCCCTTACTTGTAAAGCAAGACGGAAGTAACGCGCGCGCCGGAGTAAATTCGTGAAGCACGCTCCTTTTCTTGAAGTCAGGTTCCGACTTGGGCGCAGACGTCGCGCTCTCTGAAAAAGCAGCAGTCGCAGGGCTAGAAGCCCGTGACACGGCTACAGTGTTCGGAACTGAACGCAATTCTGAAGAAGTCTTCTCGACCGTAGAAAGGGGAAATGGCGCGACTTCTTCATTTTGGGAAAATTTCCCTTCGGACGGAGCGAAAATAGGACGCTGTTTTGGGAGCTCTCTGCGTTCAGGATCGGGCACGTAAACGCGACTTTCGGCGCGTTCGCTTGGCGTCGCATACGCAACCTGCTTCAACTCTACGTCGTTCGACACGTCGATCGGTAAACTTCCAGACACACAAAGCTCTTCTTGAACGTTTTCAACATCAGAACGAGTAGCGGTCTGACGCGACGCAACCAAAGAATCCGGGGAGACGTCGTCGCCGAAGAAAAAGAACCACGCCGCCGTAAAAACAAACATCCCGAGTCCAAAGCAGAATCGTCGCCTCCTTTGAATCGAAATTGAAGCAAGTCGTTCGCACTTCTTCAAAACGCGGGAATCCTCTCCATACTCGTTAAAAACGAAACCAGCGATACAAAGAAATGCAAGAATAGCGAGGAGAACAGAAGAAACGTAGACCGAATCCAGAGCGGTCGCTAAAAGACAGGCGGCTAACATGACACACATCGAATTACCCTCCCTATGGACGTTTTTCGCGTCGTTCCTTGACACAAAAAAAGCCGCCGCTCCCAACAAACGAGCCGACGCCAATAAAACACATACGATAGTTTCGAACAAAAACGCGTGGGATAATAATCTTTCCCATCTCTTTCGTCAAGTGGGAAAAAAACGCAACGCCCCCTGACAAACTCGTGAGGGAAAACTAGATCAAGCGTTAAAATGTCAAATTCTCTTCGAAGTCAGAAACACGTGAGGGAATCTCCCGCATGAAGACAACTTCAACAGTTTGAGCGGATTTTTCTGAACTGGAATTTGAATCGGAAGAAGAAATAGAAACGGCGGTAAAACTAGCCTTCTCGGCGCTCTCTAGAACACATCCCGTCTGGACGTCGGAAGAGGGAATGACCGGACTCTTCGCGACAAATTCATTTCCAATGAAACGAGGGAAAATAGAAATGAGAGAACCGAGGGCGGCGACGAGCGTAGCCGTCAAGAAAAGACAACATCTAACGCGATCAGACAAATAATCGACGCGAGACAACCTCCCGCGACGCCTCGTTCTGCCAAACAACTTCCTGTTATGGCGCGCCAAAAGTTTGAGTTCACGCAACGACGCGAACGCGCCGACGACAAAGAACAGGATAAGAGCTATCGTGAAAGTACGTGAAGATTCCATAAATAAAGAGCCTTAAAAACAACGTCGCCTAACTGTAACGCATTACCGTCATAGTTTGCAATGCCGTAGTCTTTGCTACGGAGCCGTGCCGCCCCGCCATATCCATATGGCGGTCCCATCCATGTCGCTGAAGAAACTAACAATCTACGATCAAGAACGCGCCGTTCCTGAAAAACGTAGAGCTTCGCCCAGCTTTCCCATACAGCTTACACGAAAAAAATACAAATACAATAAAAAAAACTTTTTTTATGAAAAAATTCTTTTTCCCAACATTTGTCTTCTAGGAGTATTAGTCGGCGGCGGCGCCACAAAGCTGTATTCAACTTAAACCCACCGGCTAGTTTATATATTTTGAAGCTGTTCTCTACTTCGGACTGTTTGGACGAAAAATACGTTCCTTTAGAGAAACGCGCGTTACAATGCAAGGCGATGAGAAAAGTCAAATAAAGAATCCCCGCAACCGTGATTTGTCAAGAAACAGCGAACATTTAAGTCAACGTCATAAAACAAATCGACGCCAACGTTTAAATAGAAATTAAACATATGCGCCTGCCAGACTACTCGATCAATTAGAATCCAACGGCGGAGTCGCTTTCAGTCGGACGCGAATCTGAATCGGGGATCGTTGCCAAGCCATGTTCGGAGGATACGGAGACTTTATCGGCAACGCTCTCAGTCGGAAAAACGCTAATGCGAGGAGCAACTGAAACTGCCCTCTGTATTTGCGCGTCAAAAACTTGATCGCGGCGAGCACGTCGCACCCAGACGGCAAGTTCGCCAAAGTCAAGCCGATCATTTCTTGCAACGCCTGAAGGATGAACAGTCTCAAACCACCTTGTAAAACGTTGATTAACGTCTGTCTTTGAAAGTTCTTTAAGCAGTTCCTGCGACTCTCTTGGAAAAACTTTGGCAACACTCTGCATAACTGACGACACGGGCGCGCCGCCGCCAACGCGAACATAACTTTGCGAAAGATGAGTAGTTTCTGGGAGACGATCAAATTCGTCCTCAATCTCGCCGACGAGTTCTTCGACCAAATCCTCTAAAGTAAGAATTCCTAAGTTCTTCTGCTCGACCGAACTAACAACTACGGCAATATGTTCGTGCTGTTTTACAAGAATGTTGAGTACGTCAGACGTTTTAGCAGTCGGTTCCACCCGAATAATCTTACGCAAACAACTCGCTAATCCACCGCTGCCACGAACGTTCCTGCCGTCTTCAGACGTCGACCATATCTCTCGTCCTATCAGTTCTTTGATATTCACGTAACCAATAATGATTGTTGGATCGTCTTTATAGTAGACAGGAAAACGAGTGTGAGAATCATTTTTGCCAACTTCCAACGCATCAGAGATGGACATGCTTTCAGAAAGCATAGAAACGTCTGAGATAGGAACCATGACGTCTTCCGCCTTCGTTTGAGATAATTTTAACGTCGCTAGAATAATCTTTTCCTGTTCTGTGTCTAGCTGGGAACGACTTCTGGCGAGGGAAGTGAGCAACATGATTTCTTGAACTGCGCCTAACGAAGAAGACGCGCTCTTTTCAATCTTAGACTCGAAGGGGAGATTCAGAATCCGAAAGAGGTAGAAAAGCGGTTGAGAAAGATAGGTTATCCAATACAACGGGTAGGCGATAACGTGGGCAAGACTACGTCTGAAACGAACCCCAAGAGTTTTAGGAAGAATCTCAGTAAACTGGAGCATTAAGAAGGTAAAGACAACTGAGAACGCTCCTATCCACTTGTCGCCTGTAAGTTGTGCAAACGACGCGCCAGCGAAAGAGGCTCCTATAGTATGAGCGGCTGTGTTGAGCGTAAGAATCGCCGTAATCGGCGCGTTTACGTCGCTCTTAAAATCCTCCCAAATTTTACCTATTCCAGCGTTTTTCCTTGAAATCTCGACTAGTTCCGCAGTCGAAAGACTCATAAGAACAGATTCGGCGATCGAACACATCGCAGAAACGACTAGCGCGACGGAAAAACTTACGATAAATACGACTAACATCGTAAACGTGGAAAAGAGCCACCTCCTGGGTTTAAAACGACAAAGCGCGCCGACGCCGACGCTCCCCCCGATTTTAGCGCTTTATCTCATTGGGTCAACTCATCTTGATTTTACATAATTCGCGAGACTATTCATCGTTTATGCAGATCATAACGTGGACGTCGTCTTTTCGGGGTTAGACGCAAAAAAAAAAAACGATACAATAATAGTTGCAACGTAGGCGACGCTCAGATACGTAAAATGAAGGGCGTTATCGCGGTAAGTTAGAGAAACAGGAGGCGGTCTTGGCCAAGTCAAAAGAAGATAGTACAGCGTCGGATGAACCCTTGAACGTTCTCGTTGTCGACGACGAACCAGCGCATGCCGAGGTTGTCGCCGCGAGTTTAGAGCGAGTTAACGCCCAATGCGTTATCGCGCACTCCGAAAAGGAAGCTAAAGAAATTATAAAGCGCCAGTCTTTCGACGTCGTTGTCACGGATCTGATGCTCGAAACCAACGAAGGCGGATTGGATTTACTCAAAGCGGTCAAACAGGAAACGCCCGATACAGAAGTCGTTCTCATGACTGCCTTTAACGGTGTTGAAACTGCCGTCGAGGCAATGCTTCAAGGCGCGTTTAACTATCTTCAAAAACCACTCGATCTGAAACAACTACGATCAATAGTTCAAAAGGCTGGCGATTCCGCGCGATTACGACGCGACAATCTCCAACTCAAAGCCCGTCTTGATGAAAAATTTGGGTTTGACGGAGTCGTCGGAAGTAGTCCCGTCATGCTCAATGCAATCGAGCGGCTTAAACGAATCGCCCCCACCGATGCGACAGTGCTCATCCTAGGCGATACAGGAACGGGTAAAGAACTTTTTGCTCAGGCGTTACATCATAATAGTCCTCGCAAAAACAAGCCTTTTGTGGCGTTAAACTGCGCCGCTTTAAGCGAAAACCTTTTAGAAAGCGAGTTATTTGGCCATGTTAAAGGCGCGTTTACCGACGCGTCTGGAGACCATGTCGGGAAATTTGAGTATGCCAATGGAGGAACTCTCTTTCTCGACGAAGTCGGCGACATGCCCATTGCAACACAGGTCAAGTTGCTTCGAGTTCTTGAAAGCGGCGAAATCACGCCCGTTGGCTCTAACAAAGCAATTAAAGTCAATGTTCGTCTTGTTTCGGCAACAAACCGAAATTTAGAAGAAGCGGTTAAGAACGGCGAGTTCCGTCTCGATCTGTACCATCGAATCAACGTAGTGACATTGCGCTTGCCAAGTCTTAAGGAACGTAATGAAGATATCCCTATCCTTATCGACCACTTCGTCAAAATATTCATGAAGAGGTATGATAAAGAAATACGAGGTTTTTCCGCTTCCGTCAGACGCCGTCTTCTCATGTACGACTGGCCAGGAAACGTCCGCCAGTTACGTAACGCCGTAGAAAGCATGGTTGTCGTCGATATTGACGGCTTAATCGATGAAGACGATCTCCCCGAGTACATCCTCTCAGCCACCCCTTCCGATAATTATCCAGACTCCAATCAGTCCAAAGACGAAGACTTAGACGACAAAACCACTTCCGAAAACGGCGACTTCAAAAAAGGGAATCCCAAGGGCGTGATTCTCAGTCCCTCGCCCGATAAAGAAAAATCGCTAAAGCCGTTCGTCGGTCTTACCCTCGAAACTCTGACGCGCCTTTTTATACAGGAAACACTCCGTTCTACTGGCGGAAATCGAGAAGAAACAGCAAAAATGTTGGGCGTCGGCGAGAGAACCCTTTACCGTCGTCTCAAAGAATTCTCACAGGAAAACGAACAGGGCGTCCAACATGACGACAAATGACACAGACGCCCCGCAAAAGCGCCCCCGCCGCATCGACCCAATTCCACCCTTCTCTTCACGGCATGTGCGTTTTAACCGTGTTCATGTAGCAGAAACGGAAGGGCGAGGGCTTGGCGTTTTCGCAGACGCGCCTGTTAAACGTGGACGTGCCGTTGGACGCGTTCTTGGCGACCTAAAACCCGTTGATTTCAGGTCTTGTTACTGCGTAGAATTTGCGGGAGCCGTTCTCGAACCGAACGAACCTTATCGATTCCTGAATCACAGTTGCGATCCGAACTGTGAGTTTATTGAATGGGAGATCGAAGATCAGTTCGAGTCTGTCTTAGGCGAAGCGCCAAAATCACAGAAAACCTTTGAACTCTGGCTCCACGCCTTGCGTGACGTTCAGAAAGGTGAAGAACTCACAATCGACTATGGCTGGAGTTGGCAATTTGCAATCCCCTGTAAATGCGGTTCGCCTCTCTGTCGAGGATGGATTTGTAGACTTGACGAGTTGGATATCTGCTTGCAAAATCGCGGCGCCCCCAATTGTTTCGTCGATGAGCAATCTTAGCTTCTGCCGACATTCGTTCACGTTCATATCTCGTAAAGAATTCGTTTCTTCGAAGCGCCGTTTTAGGAGTAATTTATCCTTTTCTAAAAAAGATTTCCCCGCGAGAGGCAACTCTTTCGGAGAAAGAACGTAACACACGACCTTCGCCATTCAATCCATTTAATTTAAATCATAAATATAACGGTAGGTTAAACCATGTCGCAAGAATCGCTATTGTCAGCAGACGTCGTCAGCAAACGCAAAGAGCAGATCGATCGTCTCCGTTCAGAAATTGGCCGCGTCGTCGTAGGTCAAGAGAAAATGATTTCGCGACTCCTCGTCGGCGTCCTTACCGGAGGTCATGTTCTCCTTGAAGGGGTTCCAGGACTCGCGAAGACAACGGCAATTCGTTCTTTAGCCGTCGCGCTTGACGCGCGATTTCAACGAATCCAATTCACTCCGGACGTTCTACCGGCAGATTTGATAGGAACGATGATCTACGTCCCGTCTCAAGGAACGTTCCAAACGCGTAAAGGTCCAATCTTCGCTAATTTCGTACTCGCTGACGAAATCAACCGCGCGCCGTCTAAAGTCCAATCTGCGCTCTTAGAAGCGATGCAGGAACGGCAGGTTACAATTGGCGAAAGGACCTGGTCGCTTGACGCGCCTTTTCTGGTTTTAGCGACCCAAAACCCTATCGAACAAGAAGGCGTCTACCCTCTCCCTGAAGCGCAGATCGACCGTTTTATGCTTAAGGTTAAGATCGATTATCCGTCGCTTGATGAAGAAAAAATCGTCTTTGATCGAGGTATGAAGAACTTTGCCGACACGCCCCGTCCCGTTCTCAAAGCGAGCGACATTGTCGAAATACAAGAAGACGTCGAAAAAATCTATCTTGACCCCAGTGTCCGCGACTATATTGTCGACGTAGTAAGAACAACGCGAAACCCAGAAATTCATGGACTTACAGAATTAAAACGCGCAATAGAATTCGGCGCGTCGCCACGCGCTTCGCTATGCTTGGGTAAAGGAGCTAAAGCGCTCGCGCTACTCGCCGGTCGTGGATATGTCACCCCACAAGACGTCAAAGATCTCGCCTATGACGCGTTGCGTCATAGAATCGTATTGACCTATGAGGCGGAAGCTGACGATATTACCGCCGAAGACGTCATTTCCAGAATTCTCGACGTGGTACCCGTTCCATAACGCTTTTTAACACATCGGGCATTCTTTGAAAAACAACTTGGCATAAAGATGACGACTGAAAAAAAGGGCGACGGTTTCCTAACCGCAATCGTAAATCGCCGAAATCGACATATAAAGTTAGCCGTTGATGAAACGGAAAAAAACAAGATTGAGTCGATACTTCGCAGGATCAAACGAATAGATATTATCTCTAACCATATTGCCGACGACGTCTTTAGCGGACAATATCGTAGCGCGTTTCGAGGTCAAGGGGTCGAATTCGACGAAGTACGAGAATACGCTGAAGGCGACGACGTTCGTATGATTGACTGGAATGTCACAGCGCGGTCGAATAAACCGTATGTCAAGCGTTTTTCGGAAGAACGGGAGCGCTCCGTACTCTTCTTACTGGACGTTTCCGCTTCTAACCTGTTTGGTTCTAAAGCTTCTCGTCTTGAAACGGCGACAGAAGTCGCCGCTTGCCTAATGTTTTCGGCGCTTAAAAATAACGATAAAATCGGACTCGCGACTTTCGCAAACGGCGTACACGACTACTTTCCCCCTCGTAAGGGACGCAATTACGTTTTAAAGCTCGTCCGAGAGATGCTCCTGGCGACGCCGAGAAAAGAAATAACGGATCTCAATTCGACGTTAGAATATATAAACAAGACGTTGAAACGCCGTGCCGTTATTTTCATTATCAGCGATTTTTACGTTCCTAGTTTCTCTGAAACGCTCGCGCGTTGTAAACGTAGACACGACGTCATTGCGCTTTCTATTACAGAACCGCTAGAAAACGCTTTCCCAAACCTCGGGTTTGTTACGCTTCGCAATCCAGAAACTGGCGCGACAATCGAGTTAGACGCGGGCTCCAAACGAATTCGTCAATCAATCTCGGAAAAATTGAAACGTCAGCGGGAAAAAGTTGAGGTAAATCTCAAAGAAGCGTGCGTCGATCTAGTTGCCATTGAAAACGGCGGCGATTACGTGCGATCACTAAGGACGTTTTTCGGAAATCGACGGCGGCGATAATTGCGTGACCGTTTATTGTTTAAATCCTGCTCCATCAATTCAATCTCAAAATCATCCATGTCACGCCGGATTTCCTTCTGTTCAGACTCAGCGCAACGACCTTATCACGCCGTCTACATCGTAGTGGTTCTCTCGGCGATTTTCATTGTTATAACTCTGTTTAACAAGTCGATTCCGACCGTAAACGGCAACGAATCGCAAACCTTCGAAACAGTTCAGACGATTGAGTCGTCGCTAGGATTAATTCAAGTTGAGAAAAGCGTTTCTCCCGAGCAAACAGCGTCTTTCGAGCCAATTAATCTCTCTGTCAAGTTTCTAAAGCCTCAAGGCGTCGTTGTTGACGAAGACGATCTCGCAGGAATCTATGGCGATTTCAACGTCGAATTCTTGGGGGATGAAACCCGTGACGTCGACGAAAAATCAAACACAACGTTGCGACGTTGGCGACTCTATCCAACTCGACACGGCGAACTCGTCCTTCCCCCCATTCCGATCGCGCTCTCTTCTGTCAAATCGTCTAACTCGTCTGAAACAGAGTCTGTCGTCGCGATTATTCCCGAACAAAAGTTTACAATTCCTGGGTCTAACACGTCTCTAAAATCAGTCGATGAAATTGCAGTTAACTTGACCCCGATCCGGAAAACTCCAATGCTCGTACTGGTCGTCGTGGCGATTCTAATTATAGCTTTTGTCCTAACGTTATATTTTCTCCTGTCGAAGAAGAAAGTTGAAATCAAACCTAGAGAATTACAAATAGTATCTCCCTATGAAAGAGCGAAACAAAAACTCGACGCGCTAAAAAAATCTCAAACCTACCTCGAGAACGATCGACGTCTTTACTACGAAATAGACGAGATACTACGCGAGTATCTCGCGGCCCTCTTTCCATTGAACGCACAAGAAATGACGACGCATGAGATATTGGAGTTTCTTGAAGGGCCTATCTCAACTCCCCCAAAAGACGTGACTATAAACAGCGACATGCGTACAGGAAAAACTTTTGAGGCGCAGAACGTTGCGATAGCCGTAGCTACGCTTAAAGAGCCTGACATTAGTTCGCAAATTGAGGCGGCCCTAACAGATTTGGACCTCATAAAATTTGCGAAGCGCGACACGTCGTTTAATGACGCAACTAAAATTTTCGAAATGGTTTATAACATTGTCGAGCGTTCTTCTTCATCCTATGTAAAACGTCTTGACGAATTACGTCAAGAAATAGCGAACAGTGAGAACATGTCAAAAGACGGCCGGCCTAATTCCGTCGTAGATTCTGAGTTGTCAGCAAGGTAGCGATTCACTGCCGCGTCGCGCCCGTTTGCCTTCCGAGGTCGAACTCAAATGAACTCTTTCCAATTTGCCTCGCCGTACTGGCTGATTCTGCTCGTGCCGCTATTTATCTTGGCGATTCTTGACTCGACGTTTACTCGTAGAAAGAAGGCGACCGTTCTCTTTTCTACGACGACTGGACTAGACGAAATTCCAGCGAGTTTAGCTTCAAGATTCAAACGATTTCTTCCATGCCTCGTCTATTGCGGCGCGGCGTTTGTCGTCGTCGCGTTAGCACGACCGCAGTATGGTATTCAACGTTCGCGAATCGTCGGCGACGGGGTCTCAATCGTCATGTGCGTAGACCGTAGCGGCTCAATGGCAGCTGAAGATTTTGAACTCGACGGGAGACCGGTAACTCGTCTGATGGCTGTCAAAAAAGTTTTCCGGGATTTTATCGAAGGTTCAAAAGATTTTCGAGGCAGGACAAACGACCTCGTCGGATTAATTGCGTTTGGAGGGTTCGTCGATTCCTGTTGTCCATTAACGCTCGACCATGCGTCGCTCATCGAACTCCTAAACACAATTGAAACGCCAGTCCCGCTCTTCGATAGTCGAGGCGTTATGATTCGGACGCAAACCCTAGACGAAGAATCAGGAACCGCTATCGGCGACGCTTTAGCAACCGCTGTTGATCGAGTTAAGGATTCGCCTGCCAAAACTAAAATCGTCGTACTTCTTTCCGACGGTATGCAAACAGCAGGAGAACTTTCGCCTGAAGAAGGCGTAAGGATAGCACAAGCCTATGGCGTCAAAGTATATACGATCGGAGTTGGGAGCTCTGGTCCTGTTCCATTCCCGAGTTATCTTCCTTCTGGCGAACATATTATGACGCTACAAGAGCTTGATTTTAACCCCGAAACTCTTCATATGATTGCCGATGCGACAGGGGGTCGTTACTTTTATGCCAGCGATCTCGAAAAACTCAAAGAGGTTTATGAAGAAATCGACGCCCTTGAACGAACAAAATTTGACGCTGGATCTTTCGCCGAGTATCGAGACATATATCCTCCTTTTGCGACATTGGGAATTCTATTTCTCGTGACAAACGCGATCCTCACGACAACAAGATTTCGTACCTTTCCGTAGCGTAAACCTCGGTCAAACGCTTCCTATTTCAGAAAATAAATTCGTTTTGTGACAGAGGTTAAAGTAATGATTTGGAATCACCCCGCCGTTTTTCTAACCCTTCTTGCGTTTCCTCCGCTGTTCTATATTGTCGCACGTTCAATGATAAGACGACGTCGTAAAATAGAAGCTGCCTTCGCAGAAGATTTGCGCGTTCGGATTTTAGGATCTGGATCACGCTCTATTCTGGTCGTAAAGTATATATTCCTTTTATTGGCGCTCGTCGCTTTTGTTTGCGTTTTTGCAGGACCTCGTTTCGGCAAGAAGGAAGAAATGCGCAAGGTTTTGGGACGCGACGTTTTCGTCCTTTTCGACGTTTCCGATTCGATGCTTGCGGAAGACGTCTCCCCCAATCGCTTGACCGTCGCGCGACTAGACGTTGAAGATTTACTTGACGCGGCCGTTGGCGATAGAATCGGTCTCGTTGCGTTTGCGGGTTCCGCACAGGTCGAGATTCCGTTGACAACTGATTATGAGTTCTTTCGTGAACTCTTGCGAAAGGTCGATACCAAAACAGTTCGGTTGGCCGGCACGGCGACAGGCGACGCAATTCGTCTCGCGTTAAAACGTTTTGGGCAAGAACCAGAACGTAAACGGCTTATCTTTCTCATAACAGACGGCGAAGACCACGATTCACTCCCCCTTGAAGCGGCAAAAAACGCGGCTGAAATGGGAATCCCCATCGTCACTGTTGGAATCGGTTCTCCGAACGGCGCGAAAATCCCTAATTTCAACGTCAACGGCGAACGAACAGGTTTCAAAACGTTTGACGGTCAGACAGCTATAAGTAAGACGGACGTCGACACTCTTAAAGAGATCGCCAAAATTTCAAAAGGACGTTACTTTTATGCGGACTCTAAACTCAACTTTACCGACGTCTACAAAGCCAGCGTCCAGATTCAAGATCGCGATGAAATCTCTGACACGTCGCGCGTCGTCTTGAAAGACCGTTATCAACCCTTCCTTGCAGTCGGTCTTTTTACGTTCATGCTCTACTATTTCTGCCCGACACGATTGTCTCTGAAAATTCCCCAAACAATTGCGACGTTGATTCTTATATCAATTTGCATGTCGTTGGCGTCGACTACGACATACGCGACCACTCCGGATGACAACGACAATGAGCTCAGGTTCACATCAAAGCATAGGAGCAAAAATCAAGAAATCAGAGCCTATAATCAATCGTTGACGATCGCAAACGACAACGTCGAGAGAT
>JAEEGL014481185.1_pt1 | contig 20303 bp, 15 predicted proteins | sample 9134231 | NCBI WGS metagenome assembly JAEEGL01 (sample SAMN16246548, study PRJNA631951) | gut metagenome | biome: gut microbiome; feature: rumen; material: fiber-attached | host: Bos | place: Iran: Karaj | collected 2018-10 | reverse complement strand
TACACCAAATAATAAAATATTAAATATGGATAATAAATTATTACTTATTGTATAGTTAATAATTATTTGATAATAGTATTTAAATATTTTGATAAAAAGTATTACTTTTCACACTTTATTCATATGATTTCTACAGAGCCTGTATTTTAAAAAATAATAAGGTATATACATTTAAAACATCATATCATTAAATAGTTTTGCTTATAAAGGAAGTGTTAATATGGATAAAATAGTTCATTACTCTATTAATGATAAATTATCTTTGGATGATGTTATTTCAGTATCTATTAGAATAACTGTAAAAGATTTTCCTGTTTCCGAAATATTGGAATATCATAATGAGGGAAAATGGTCAAAAGATGTATCTACAATAACCAGAACTTATAATGATTCCGAAATTCAAGAACAATGGGGTAATTTCCAATCCAGACTCTTATCTTTTTTAGATGATGGAAATATGAGAGTTATTTTGGATATTATGACTGATGATGATAAGTATTATTCAAAAAAATATAACTTGGAAGTAGTAGTAACATCATATGAAAGACTTGATTAATATTATATCATCCTTATTTTTTTATACAATGTTTAATAATCTGATAATTTTATAAACATTGTTTTTAATATATTATATTATATAGTATATTATGAAAATTATTAATGATCAAAAAGGTTTTACAACTAGTATATTACTGTTAATATTATTAATTCCCGTATTTCTTTTACTGGTAATTACAATAGATGAATACAGTCATAATGTTAACAATACGGTTGAAAATTTAGAATCCAATCAAATTAAGAGTATAAGTGAGGATTTTGAAAATGAAATATTAATTGTTACTAAGGAATCCTTGCATAATATTACGTATGATATTGTAACTTCAAAACGATCTGTTACAGATAAGGATACTATAAGAAGATATATTCAAAATAGGATTAATGAAAAAGAGATACATTATAATAATAATTTTTTAATAGATTGTGAAATAAAGGATTTAAAATCATCAGATAATCCGTTTAAAATTGAATTATATTATTTATTAGTTGTTTCAACCAAAGATAACAAAATAAAAAATTCTAAAAATGAACAAAAATTAGTGGAAATCACTGATAAAAGATTTCCAGTATATGATCCGTTACCTACTTTAAAAACCGGAGCAACGCTTAATGGAAATTATCTTGAATACGGTAATCAGCTATCGGGGCATATAAATATAAATAATCCGGATGCATATTTAAACACAATTCAATCAATAATTATAAAGGAATGTCCATTAAGTGATTATTCGCAACATGGAAATAGTAATGAAACAATTTTATCTTGTTTAAATAATCATTACTACCATAATAGTCATGATGGTATGTGTATTTTTTGTAGATTAGAAAATAAGACAAACTGTAATCATTTTGGATTTGAAACTTTTATTATCCCAACAAAACTGTCAGATGATGCACCAGCATCAATAGATCACGTACTGTTGAATGATATTAATAATCAATATCCAGGAAATTTAGTTTCAATAGACAATAATACATTCCTCTATTTGGATAATGGACATAAATCAAAGTATGGATTATGAACAATAAAGGACAGATAATAATTACAGACATATTACTATACCTGATAATATTATTAGTAATATTTTCAATAGTAATATATGCAACAGTAACATTGAACGACAACCAGGTAACAAGAATAAATAACAAACAATTAAATAATTTATTGGAAGATAGTATATCAGCATTAACAAAAACAAGTGGAACACCAAATAATTGGGAAGAATTAAATGTTAACAAGGTTGATACAGTAGGTTTGAAATCTCCAAAAAATCAATTATTAAGTTATGATAAATTAATTAAATTAAAAAATAACCCTTATTTGTTGGATAAATATTTTCCTACCGGTATTGATTATTCTTTAACAATGTATTCTAAAAGTAATCCTAATAATGAAGTATTAATTGCCGGAAAAAGTAATTTTAATAATAAAAAACAAATTCAATCAAAAAGTACAGTAGTGTTATTTGATTATGCTTTTGATATAACATCATTCAAAAAGGAAAATATGACAGTTTATTGTCCATACAATCATTCAGAACAATGGATTTGTAAAACAATAAATGTTAACGATGAGTCATTGTCATCCGGAAAATATTATATCATATCAGATTCTGATGTTAAATATGTTATTTCCAACACATATTCTGAAAACATTACTGGTCAGACAAGAAAAACATGTATCAATAATCAATTAGAACAGTTAATGAGAAACCAAAACCAAACTATATTTTTACATATCCTAACCAATAATAATAACACTTATCTGGTGTATGATACGGATAATAAGGAAGAGTTCTTAGATGAAGTAATAAAGCCAAAAACATATGTTTTAAATATGAAAATAGCTACATGAGGAATTAAACATGGAAAACAAAGAAGTAGTTGATGCATTTAATAAAGCATCCACAGATTATGATAAATATAGAAAACAGGCAATACCCAATATGGATATCTATTATAATACAGTAGTCAATTTGACAAAAAATTATTCAGATCCGAAAATATTGGATTTGGGTGCAGGAACTGGAATATTAACAGAATTATTATATAAACAGCATCCAAACTCTGACATTACATTGGTGGATTTATCTACTGAAATGTTAAACATAGCAAAAAATAAATTTAATGATAAAAATTTTAAATATATTGAAGCGGATTATTTAACACATGATTTTGATAAAGATTATGATATAATCGTATCTTCATTGTCTATTCATCATTTAACAGATGAAGAAAAAAAGGTTTTATACAAAAGAATCTATAATTTCTTAAGAACTGGCGGAGTATTCATTAATGCAGATCAGGTTTGTGGAGCAACGGAATATACTGAAGAAATATATAAGAAAGAAGATGCCAGCCATCTAAACAGACAAAACATTCCTGAAAAAGAAAAAGATATCTTAAGACAGAGAAGATTATTGGATAAGCCTGCAAAATTATTGGATACAATACAGTGGTATGAAGATATAGGTTATAAAAATGTGGATGTTTACTATAAATATTACAGATACTTTGTAATAGCCGGTGAAAAATAATTATCCTCTTATTTATTAACATAAATAAATTCAATTATTTTATTTTTAAAAACAAATATACTACATGAGAATATGAAAAAAAATACTAATTTAAAAAATTGTTCTGATTTTAATCTAAATTGGAAAGCGGTACTAAAAAATTACACTATACTGCTTATTGGGTTATTTATCATGTCTTTTGGAGTTGCCTTATCTGTAAAATCTGATTTAGGTACAACACCAATATCATGTATTCCCAACGTACTTAAATATTCAGTTCCGTTATCTCTGGGAATGATAACCATAATATTCAATTTTTTATTAATCGTTATACAGGTAATAATACTAAAGAAAGACTTTCAGAGAAAGCAATGGATGCAATTATTAGTTACAGTCTTTTTCGGATATTTTATTGATTTTGCTTTATATGTTTTAACACCTTTACAACCAACAGATTATATTTCCCAGTGGATATTATGCATTATCAGTTGTTTTATCATTGCATTTGGAGTCTATTTTGAAGTAATATCAAATGCAATAGTACTTCCGGGTGAAGGTGTTTCACTGGCAGTACGGCATGTTACTGATATGGAATTTGGAAAAATAAAAACAGCTTTTGATTCTTCCAACGTAATTATTGGTGGTATATTATCCCTGGCATTATATGGTACATTTCAGGGAATAGGTCTTGGAACAATATTTGCAGGTATAGTTGTAGGTTATATTGTAAGGTTTTATAGAAAACTATTCGAAAATTTAAAAATTAATTAAAAAAAAGAATGGAGTTTAATTTAATCAAACTCCAATGCCATCTGGTATAAATCTTCTGCTTCTTCTTCTGCTGAATAATAAATTTTATCGTTTTGTGGACTGTAATAAGGGTAATTTTCTCTAACAGAAACTTTCTTACCTTTATATACTATGTCAACAAAATCTCCAGCTTCATCTACAGAATATATTTTTTCACTTATTTCTGATAACTTTAATGAGATTATCTCACCGGTTTTAGCATTAATTGTAGCATTACCTGAAATGTTTTTATCTGAACTTTTATTTAAAGCAGATATTGTAACATTATAGAATTCTGTGTCATTTTCACTAAACTTATTGATATTGTAATCTGATTCTTCAATTGAATAGTTTGTTTTTAATTCGTTGTCCATTATATTTTTTATTTCATTTTCAGGTAATAAATTTGATTCACTACTGTTTAAGCTATTTTTTTCAGTTTCATTAGAAGTATTAGTTGCAGTTTTAGCAGTTCCTTCATCATTTACTTCATCCCTAAATGCTCCTCCGTTAAAGGAGTATCCTTCCAGATCATTTCCTATTGGACCGTTGTCAGCATCTACTTCTAAGTAACCGTACCAACCTTGATTATCATAGATGTCTATGATATAAATTGGTTTATTTTCAATGTAAACTAATGTTGTTTCAGTGGTAAAGTCAGTATTCGGATTTTCACTTTTCAAAATGTTGATGACTTGTTTTTCAATGTCTGCTTTTGAAATTTTTGGTTGAACGTTACCGTTACTTTGATGTTTTTCTTTAATATTTTTTGATGTGGATTCATTAGCTATTTTAATGTTTCCCGTTTTGTTGACTTTAGCTACCAGAGTTTTTTCGGTAGTTTTTGTATCAGAGTCTGAATTATTTTCTCCCTGTAATACTTCTAGTGGATTATTATTTTCAGAAACATCACTTATTGATGGACTGTTTCCTCCATCAACGTAATGTATGCACCCTGACACAGATACTACTCCTATTATAAGAAGTAATATTAATATAGGCGTAAATTTATTCATATTTAATCTCCTATTATTTCTGTTTCTAGGCTTATTTTTTATATTTATTTTCTATTTCTAGGCTTCTTTATTTAAATTCTTCAAATGACTATAATTTTAACTTAAATTACTTTAAATATTTAATACTGTATTATAATCATCTACTAATGAATTGTATTAAGAAGTATAAATACTTTATTTATAGAATTTTTGAAGAAAATTTTTCAGGATTAAAAAAAGAATTTTTATAAAAATGGGGGTGATTATTTGTAAGCAGTAATCAATGTAATGTCTTCAAAGAAAATATGTTCTACGGCTGTTATTTCAGCTTTTAAACCCATTTTTTCAAAGATTTTCAAAGTCTTTTCATTGTCTGATAATGAAGATTGAACTAATTGTATCCTTCCACCTTTTTTTAAATAAGATGGTGCTTGTTCTATGAATTTATCAATAACTTCACGTCCACTTTCTCCACCATCCCATGCCTTAGAATAATCATCATCAACATGTTCTTCTTCGATTACAGGTAGATATGGCGTATTAAAAAGTATTAAATCATATTTGTCTTCAATATTTTCAAACAAGTCACTCAAAATAACAGTAATGTTTTCTCTATTGTTAAGTTTAATATTACTTTCTGCACATTTAATAGCATGAGGATTTATATCGGTAGAAGTTACTTCGATGCATTTCAAAGACGCACTTATACTTACAACTCCACTTCCCGTACCAATTTCTAAAACTTTGTCTGTATCATTGATAATTAAGTTATCTATTAATAAGAAAGTATCCTCAGCAGGAGGATATACTTCTTCACATTCATTGTATTCTATACCATTATAATTCATAACTTATCTCCTAATACTGTAGAAATTTCAAGAATATCTTCAGGACTAAGTTTAAACACTTTTTCTTCGAATAAAGGACAATCTATAGTATCCAGAATCTTTTTTAATTCCTTCTTATCAAAATTAAGTTCATGAGCAGACTGAACAAGTGCTTTTTTAGCCTTTTTATTTCTATGTTGGAATAATGCTCTTGTAACATCATCAAACAAGCTATTAATATTTACTTCTTTTTTAGGTATAAGCTCAATAACTGCACTATTAACCTTAGGTTGAGGTATAAATGCTTGAGGAGGTAAAGTATCAATAATTTTAATATCAGCTCTAAAATATAAGGCCACTGATAATCTGGAATATTCTTTTGAATTGAATTTTGCATTCATTCTCTTAGCAAATTCCAACTGATACATCAAGACTGCTTTTTTAAAGTCATATTCTAATAATTTGAAAGTAACTGGTGATGATATTTGATAAGGTAAATTGGAAACCACTTTATCAAAATTTGGAAAATCAATTTTCAACGCATCTTCATTAATCACTTCAATATTTGTAATCTTTTCTTTAATCAATCGTTGTTTCAAAATATCAGATATTATTGGATCTTTTTCTATAGCAATAACTTTTGAAGCTTTTTTGGCCATTGGTATGGTTAAAGTACCTATTCCAGCTCCAATTTCTAGTATTACTTCATCAGATTGAATATCTGCATGATAAAGGATATTATTTAACTTATTATCATCTATAAGGTAGTTTTGACTTTTATTCTTATCTAACCTTATATTATATTTATCGAGAATTTCTCTGGTATTGTTGGGCATATTAATGTCTCAATTAAGTTATTAATAGAAAAGTAAGTATATATAATTTGGAGGTTAATTCTTAAAGATAAGAAGTAGAGGATCGATTTATCGGTATTGATCCAATAAATCTAATATATTTTGCAAAAGATCTGTATCAAAGTTTCCTCTTTCTTTTGCAAATATTAATCTTAAGTCATCAAGATCTTCTGGCATCAAATCCACTACTTTTACTGCTTGAGCTTCTGTAAGATATTCTTCAAGTTTAGTAACTAACTCTCGAGCATCATCAGCATCAAGAAGTGCAAACTTACTGACATAGTCAATAGTTAAGTTTTGTTCATATGTAAATTGGCGGCCATCGACTTCGTTATTTTCATCAGCTTTTTCTTCTACTTTTTTCATTAGAATTTCTTTTGCTTCAGATATTGTAATAGGTTTGGTATCAATGACTTTTTTTCCAATCATCATAATCACTCTTGTACTTGTAATTTGAGATGTTCAGGTCTAATAATTAATTCTTTAGCTTTGTTTCCATCTTTAATAGCAACAAGGTATGCTCTTCCTTTTTGTCCAACTACTTCACCAGTTTTTCCGTGGAATCTAGGGTGTGGTTGTCCTTTTTGGAAACTTGAATCTGTAATTATATGTACTTTTTGACCATTTTCAAATACTTGTATTTTTTTACTTATAATATTAGCTCGTTTAGGTCTGATACTTTTTTTAAGTTTATATCTTGATCGACTTTTAAATCCTTTTGATTTTTTCATCTTTTATCATCTCATTTATGTTATAGAATTTAATTTTATAGGTTTTATTGTGAGTTATAGGTTTTTCACAAATAATAAGGTTTTTTTAGTCTTATAGGTTTTGACTAATAGCTAATTATTAGTATAACTAATTATTTTGAATACTAAATTCTAATTATCCTGTAATGAGTTATTTCTTCTTATTAATTTCTTTAGAGCTAAGAAAGAAATTATGTATGTATTATAACATATTTCTTGTATTAAATATTTATAAAACAAGAGTATCCTATGTTTTAATATTATATTATATTTATAATCTTCATTATTTATATATCTATACCTTCTTTTTTTCATTTGAATATTTTTGTGCAAAATTTATTTTTAATTGAAAATAGAAATATGATAAATAATAATTCTCTAATTATGTGTTTTACATTTAGGGTAATGGCTTAGGGAGGTAATATTATTAAATATATCAAATATTCTGTTTTTGTAATATGTCTCTTATTGTTTGTAGGGGTATCATTTGCTGCTGATATTGACAATAACATCAATCATATCGACAATGGACAGATTAATATCCAAAAAGATAATAATATTGAAGACTATTCAAAAGTTAACGATTCAATTTCTAAGGATGTTTCTACAAAAAATTCTTTGAAAAAGAATAATATTTATTCAAATAATATAAAAAATACATCTGTTCAATCTAAAGAATCAACAGAACCAGTAAATGCTAAAAAAATTTATGTTAATCTAAATATTAAAAATTCTAAACAGGATGGAACAATTAATAATCCATATTATAGTTTAAATTTAGCTATAAGCAAAGCTGTAGATAAAGAGAATATAATCTATTTAAACGAAGGAACTTATAAGCTTTCTAATAAAAATAACATATTAAAAAATATTAAAATAATTGGAAGCAATAGGGAAAAAACAATTATAAATTGTAACTCAAATCAGGGTTTTAGAGTTTATAAGGGAGCTAAATTATCCTTTGATAATTTAACAGTTACAAACGCTAATTATTCCCAGGGGGGAGTTATATTATTATCCTCAAATTCAAAATTAGTTATAAATAACTGTACCTTTAAAAACAATAAAGGAAATAATGGGGCAGTATTGTTTGGTTCCGGAGCAAATATAAGTGCAAATATTACTAATTCCAAATTTGAATCAAATACGGCTGTTAGATTTGGAGCAGCATTACAAATGGGAGGATATAATTCCATATATAATGTAATGAATTGTACATTTATCAATAATAAATTAACAGATAAAAACTATTTACACAGTACTGGCGGAGCAGCAATTTATGCTTCAGCATATTCCACAGTGAATGTTGATAATTCTGTTTTTAAGAATAATGAAGCAATTTGGGGAAATGCAATATTAAATGGTAATCATGCAACGTTGAAAATTTCAAATTCAAAATTTTTAAGTAATATTGCCATAAAAAATACTGCAGGTACTAACAGAACTAAAGGAGGAGCAATAGCTATAGGTAGTGGACATGCTGATATATTGAACTGCTATTTTGAAAATAATAAAGCAGATATTGGTGGAGCAATTTCTGTTAATAGTGGAGAAACTGTAAAAATAACATCCTCTATTTTCCAAAAAAATATTGCTTACTATGAAGCTGGAGCAATCAATAATTATGGAGTATTAACCATAAAAAACACATCATTTATTAAAAATTCTGCTACTATTAATGGTGGAGCATTATTAGATAAGGGATTAAATAATATTTTAATTGATAACTGTACTTTTAAGGATAATAGGGTATCCACAATTAATATTGTTGAAAATCAAATTCCATCAGGTGGTGCAATATTTATTACAAGTGCATCTTCTCAGTTTAATATAAAAAATACAATTTTTAATCACAATAGCGCATATAGGGGAGGAGCCATTTATTCTAACAAATTCGTTCAATGGATCAATATAATTAACAATAAATATCACAATAATACTGCATGTTGTGGTGGAGCAATGGTTATAACTGGAGAAACAACGGTCAATGTTGAAAAGAGTAGTTTTACATATAATCGGGCAGTAAAAAGAGGTGGAGCAATACAAATTCTTGGTTTAATACAAGGAAATTTCCTTGAAACAACATTTAAAAATAATGTTGTTAATCAATCATCAGATTGTAATGGTGGAGTAATATCTATAGAATATTATTCCAGATTAGGATTTAGTTTTTGTAATTTTGAAAATAATTATGCTAATAAAAATGGAGGAGCTATTTATTCTTCATCTGTTGTAAATATGCGTATAATTGAATCAAATATGATAAATAATACAGCTACTCTTGGAAGTGTGTTATACATTGATAACAGTAAAAATTATAGAACATTTAAAAGTCAAATTATTTTGGATGGTACTTCATTAGTAAATAATAACGGCAAATATATACTATATTCAAAAAAGATATATAACGAATCATGTAATTACAATATAATACGGGCTTGTTGGTTTGGATCAAATTATGTTCCTAATAATGTAACCAGTAATTTTAAGATATTAAATTATGTACTTCTTACCATTACCATAAATGATATTAATATAGAAACGAATTGGTTGAAATCAAATCTTAATGTTGTTGTAAATAGAACTAAGAATGTAGATAAGAATTTACTTGTCAGTACAGCAACTATCAAAGAAAATAATAATTATAGATATACTGATGCATTTTTACCTTCAAGAAAATTCATAATTAAAGAAAATAATAACAGGGAAATAACTAAAAATTTATATGTTTATTATCATTTAAATATGGATTTGAATAGTATAGTTATAAAAATGGATAATCAAAAAATTACAATAAAAATAGTGGATTAATAGAAAAATCTTTCTATTATTTTTTTTAACATATACTTAAGGTATATGAACTTTTAAAACATCTAATTGTGTACACAATGCTTTATTGTTAGTAACGCTACTTACACTAGGTACGGTTCGTCCTTCATCACCAGAGATTAATTCCTTAATATATAATCCACCCTGACATTTAATTTTTAAACGAAGTTTTTTACTGTTTATTCTTTCAGCTTCAAGTTCTTTAATCTCTCTAGTTCTGATCTTATCTGCTCTTCTATGTGATACCCTAATAGGTGTTCTTTGATTGATAACGTGTAGTTTTTCTATCTTTTTTAAATCGTTACTTGTAACTCCCTTTTCAAATTCAGCTATTGCGGAGTAGATTTTATAACTTTCAACAGAACTGTTTTTTATTGCTGCACGTCTATTGTTATCTACAAATTTCAAATCATTAATTTCTATTTTACCCTCACTATGGCTATTCACAACTCTTCTTAAAAGTTTTAAATCTATTTTTCTGACAAATGGATGTTTAACTTCAATAACAAAAGGCCTGCCTTCTCCAAGCATTAATACATCTATGTCTTCCCTACCAGAACCATGAAATTTAATAGTTTTACCTTTTGCCATTGGTAATAAGTGTTTACCTATCAGTCCTTCAACTGTTTCCTTATATTGTTGTCCTGTTCCATCACAAGATTCACATCCTTTACCTTTACATTTTGTACATGGCCATTTGGTTTGTGGTATGCCTCTGACTAATTTACGGTATTTTCCTTCTATAAACAAAGGATTAGAATCAATAAACACGGTTAAATTTTTAATTTCAGCATAAGGTGTGTGTGGAAATGCTTTTTTTCTTATTTTAATATTGATAATTACTTCGGGATTTTTATAATCAATAGTTTTACCCATCTTTTCAACTATCATAGCTGATAATTCTTTTCTTAACTGTTTTTTTAATCCGTTGTTGCCTTTATAGTTTACCTGCTTATGTATTTCTTTTTCAGCTACATTAAGTTCATTATAATTTACCTGGCAGGCTATGTGAAAAGTTTCAAATTCTATACCAAACTTATGTATCTTGTTATATATTACTTGGTAAATTTTATCAACATGTAACAGTAAATTATCACAAAGGCTACATTTTTCATCAGCTGAAGTTTTAGGGAATTTTCTACTAATTCTAGCTAAGCATCTGGAACAAAGTTTATAGTCATTAATTTCTGACATGATAATTTCCTTTAAAATTTATTAATCTAAAAAAAATAGTTAAAAAATATTTAAGATAAGATTAATCTTATCTATTCATACGTCTCATGAGTTTACCCATAGGTCCACCCATATTACGTTTGCCCATACCTTTTAGTGCTTTTTTGGTTACACTATAATATTTAAGTAGTTCTTTTACATCATCATTAGTCAATCCTGCACCTCTACTGATACGATTTATTCTGGATTTTTTGATGACTTCAGGATTTTCTAATTCATATTCAGTCATAGAATTCATTAATATTTTGTATCTTTCAAGTTTCTCTTCAGTTACTTTTGATGCATTAGCAGGAAGTTGACTACCAATACCAGGAATTAGTTTCATAATTTGTTGCATTGGTCCCATTTTATTCATCATGTTTAACTGATTTTCCATGTCTTTTAATGTGAATTTACCGCTGATAATTGAATCAATCATTTCTTTATCTGATTTTTCAGAGGTAACTTCTTGTGCTTTTTCAATTAAGGTTTCAAGGTCACCCATTCCAAGAAGTCTAGATATAAATCTATTAGGATCAAATGCTTCGAAATCATCTACTCTTTCACCGGTACCAATAAATTTAATAGGTGCGCCTATTTCTGCAACTGCAGATAATGCACCCCCACCTTTCGCTGAACCATCTAATTTACTTACTATAATTGAACCAATATCTGTGGTTTGTTTGAATGATTCTGCCTGATTTTTTGCTTGTTGACCTATGGTTCCATCAATTACCAATATTACTTCATCAGGTTCAACCACGGCACTTAATTCTTTCATTTCATCAAGTAAGTATTGTTCCTCTTTATGACGACCTGCTGTATCTACTAATATGATATCATATTTGTTTTCAAATTTTTCAAGTCCTTTTTTAGCTAAATCAATTGCATCCTGATTTTCAGGATCTCCATATACCGGAGTGTCTAATGGTTCACATAATTGTCTTAATTGTTCGTATGCTGCAGGTCTCCATGTGTCCGTACATACAATTGCACAAGTATGTCCTCGTTTTTTAAGTAATTTAACAAGTTTTGCGGTTGTGGTTGTTTTACCACTACCTTGTAAACCTAACATCATTATTTTAAAAGGTTTATGGGTGATTTTTAGTTCTTCTGGTTCTTCACCAACGAGGTTTACTAATTCTTCGTATACTATGCGCATTACGTGTTCTTTTGGACTTAAACCTTTTGGAAGTTCTTCTTCAAGAGCTCTTTTTTCAATTTTTTTTGTTAAAGCAAATACCACTTTAACGTTTACGTCTGACTGGATAAGTGCGCGCTGAATATCTTTAGTGACTTCTTTTAGTGTTTGTTTGTCTATTATTGACATACCTGCTAGTTTTTTCATAGTTTGGGATAAACTATCGCTTAATCCTTCTAACATTTTTAACCTCCCTATCTTTTATTGGTAAAAGTCTATTATTATATAATTTATATCCAATTACATTAATAATTAAGTATTTTACTAAAATCGAAGTAATATATTTATAAGTAAATAGACTATGTATGGAGTCATTTGTTATGTTAGAAGAGTTAAAAAAATCTTTAGTTGAATGTCCTGTAGTTAAAAAGGGAGATTATTTTTATTTTGTTCATCCAATAAGTGATGGAGTACCATTAGTTGAAAGTAAATTATTAAATTCTATAATGGATTATATTGTAGATAATTTTGATTTATCTAATGTTGATAAAATTGTGGGTGTAGAATCTATGGGAATTCCATTAGCAACTGCTTTATCACTAAAAACGGATATTCCATTTGTAATAATTAGAAAAAGATCTTATGGATTGGAAGGTGAATACCAAGTTCATCAACAAACAGGTTATGGAAAAAGTGAACTATTCATAAACAATATCAATGAAAATGATAATATTTTGTTGATTGATGATGTAGTAAGTACTGGCGGTACATTAAAAAGTGTTATCGCAGCTCTTGATGATATTGGAGCAAATCTGGTACATATTATTCTTCCTATTGAAAAAGATGATGGTAAAAAAATAGTTGAAGAAGCAACCAACAAAAAAATTAGTACATTAGTAAAAATTAAAATGGTAGATGGAAAAGTAACTATTGTTGAAGATTAGGTTTTTATTATGTCTACACTGGATTATGATTATAAATTCGATGTTATAATAGATAAAATAAAAAGTATTGATGCACAAAATGTCATCTTACAGTTTCCTGAAGGATTAAAGAGTGATGCAATACATGTTTCAAACACTATTCAAGAAAGTTTACCTGAGGTAAACGTAATTATTGATGCAGATCCATGTTTTGGGGCTTGTGATTTGGCTGATGTAAAAGTTAATAAACATATCGATTTGGTTGTTCATTTTGCTCACACTCCTCTTCCAATAAAAACGGACTGTCCTGTTCTATTTATTGAGGCTCATTCGTCTGCGGATGTTGAAGCTCCTATACTGGATGCTTTAGATAATTTGGACCCTGAAGTTAACACAGTTGGACTTGTTACTACTACACAGCATATACATAAATTAGATGAAATGATTGATATTATTGAAAGTAAAGGATATAACGTAAAACTTGATAATGGAAAAGGAACTTCTAAAGGACAAGTATTGGGATGCAACTTCACATCTATTAAAAAATTAGATGTTGATGTAATTATTTATGTGGGTAGTGGAGATTTCCATGCTTTAGGAGTTAAACTTTTTACACAAAAACCTGTAATCCTTGCTGATCCCTTTATTGGAAAGTCAAGAAATATTGAAGAATTTTATGATAGAATTCTAAGAGTTCGTTTCGCAAGAATAACCAAAGCAAGTAGTGCAAAATCTTTTGGAATAATAATGTCTTCTAAAAAAGGTCAACTTAGATTTGATTTAGCAATACATCTAAAAAAATTAATTAAAGATCATGGATTTGATGCACAAATATTGAATATGGATTATGTATCTCCTGATTTATTATTACCTTATGATTTGGATGCTTTTGTAATGACTGCATGTCCAAGGATAGCTATAGATGATAGTGCTATGTATAAAAAACCGGTACTTACTCCTGATGAGTTAGAAATAGTCTTAGGTTTAAGAGAATGGGATGATTATCAGATGGATGAAATAATTATACATGATGAACAAACCTAAAAAATCAATACTTCATTTTTAAGAATTTTTTTAACTATTTTTTTTTCTTTTGTTATTTTTATTGTCTTTTTTTTTAAATTCTTAATAATACATTATATTTTCATTATCTATCGGTTTTATATTGGTTTTCTTTTTTTCTATCTATTTATTTTTTTAATAATGTCTTGAAATAATATTTTTTACATGATAATTCTTGAAAAATCTAACTAACTATTTAAATATTATTAATTTATGGTAAATTTTATTATAAAAAAAGTATAAACTACAAATCAATAAGAATAGGGTGTTGTATTATTTTTAATAATTTAAAAAAATGATAATATATCGTTTAATTCAACTTAAAAAAGTATTTATTGTATGATATTGATACAACAGTTTAACTCTATTTTTGTTTAGTATGTAATGCTTTTTTAAGTATTTAAATTTAATATGATGGTGAATACTTAATTAATAAAAAAATTAGGGATAAAGATGATGCTATGTTTAATTATAAAAAGTGTTTCTTAATATTCATGATTTTAATATTATTGTTATTTGGAATAACAGTTGTCAGTGCAACAAATAATACTGATGCAGATACAACAGTTCTTGATACAAACACAATTACGAGTACTGATACGGTTTATCCAACAGATAATACTAATATAATCACAGATAGAAATGAAACAAATAATTATGATAATAGTATAGATGATACAGTTGAAACAACAAAAGCGGTGACAAAACAAGTTACCAAAGATAGAAATACAAAAACAGATTCATATAAATCAGTATCAAGTTATACTCAATTGGTTGAAGCGGTTAATAATGCTAAATTATCAGTTACAGAAAGTGGTACTTTCACGATTAATTTATTACCTGGTGATTATAATGCAACAGCTAATTTTAACTGGGATGCTTCTTTACGTACGAAAACATTAGTTATAGAAGGTAACGGTTTAGTACTTAATGGTAATAATCAGTATAGATTTATTACTGTAAGTAATCATTGTACTTTAAAATTGAATAATATTACATTTACCAATTATACTGCATCAAATGGTGGAGTAGTGTATAACCTTCAAGGTGATGTTACAGTAACAAATTCCAAATTCATTAATAATAATGTATCTTCATCTGGTGGTGCAATATTAAATGCTGAGGACTGTAATCTTATTGTAACCGGTTCCACTTTTACTGGTAATCTTGCTGAACAGGGTGGAGTAATTAATAATAGAGGTACTCTTACTGTAAGTGATTCTACTTTCACTGATAACAGGGCAATAGGTACTAATGCATTTGGTAGTGTATTGTTTAACTATGGAAATGCTAATTGCCATATTAGTGATTCTAACTTTACAAGTAATAGTGCAGCTAAGGGTGGTACAATATGTAACTACAATGGAAATCTTGAGGTGTTACGATCTACTTTCAATAATAATTATGCTCCGAATGGTGCTGTAATATTCGATAATGGAGGTAGTGTTAGTCTAACTGGTTCTTCATTCAATGCTAACAATGCAACAAAAGGTGGAGTATTATACAACCAAAATAATGGTAGGATAAGTATCAGTGGTTCTTCCTTTTCAACAAATTTTGCTGTTGATGAAGGTAGTGTTTTACATATCATAAATGGTAATGTTAACATCACTACTTCTAAGTTTAAAAATAACAAGGCCGATAGTGGAGCTATCTATAATAATGGTAATGTTTTTTTAACATCTTCCGAATTTATAAATAATACTGGAACTAATTTAGGTGCTGCAATATACAATGTTGGTATGTTTAATGTAACTAATTCTAACTTCACAAGTAATCGGGCAGCTACTGGTGCTGCAATATTTAACTTACAAGGTACTATTGATGTAAAGACTTCCAACTTTAATTCCAATATTGCTAATAGTAACAGTGCTGGTGGTGCAATAATTAACTATAATGCTACTGCAACTGTAACTAATTCAAACTTTACTAATAACCAAGCAAATTCTGGTGGTGCAATATATTGTATTAATTCTACTCTCAACGTACGTGGTTCCAAATTCACACGAAATTTGGGGAATACTAGTGGAGCTGCAATAGGTATCACTAATGGTGGAGCTGATATAAATACTTCTGACTTTATTGGGAATAATGCAAATTTCATTGGTGGTGCAATATTTAACAACAAAGGTAATGTAAGAGTAGCTGGTTCTAGCTTCAAAAACAATACAGTACCTAGTTTTGGTGGTGCAATTTTCAATAATGGTACTTTTAGTGTTGGTAGTTCTAACTTCAGTAATAACACTGCAAAAGATGGTGGTGCAATAGTAAACTATTTAGGTGCTGTTCTTAATGTAACTAATTCAAACTTCACAAAGAACTCTGTTTCTGATGGTGGAGGAGCAATATTCACTCAGGATAAACTTACAATATCCGGTTCCATTTTTACTAATAACAATGGAGGTAAAGGTGGTGGTGCATTATATATGGATAATAATGCTGTTGTAAGTGTTACAGGCTCTACATTTACTGGTAATATCGTAAGTGCTAAGGGTGGAGCAATTAGGAACTTGGATGGTAGTCTTACTGTAACTAGATCTATCTTTATGAATAACACCTCAGAAAATGGTAGTGCAATATATAACGATGAAGGAAATACTAATGTAACAGATTCTTCCTTTACAAGTAATAAAGCAAGTAATACTGGCGGTTCAATATTAAACCTACGTGGTAATATTATTGTAAATGATTCTGACTTTGTTAATAATACTGTTACTGAGAATGGTGGGGCAATAATCAATTTGATGGGTAATGCTACTATAAAGGGTTCAACATTTACCGCTAACAGAGCAAGATATGGTGGTGCTGTATTTTTCAATACTGATAGTAAATCTAAAGTAAGTAGTTCAAAATTTGAAAATAATAATGCTGAATATGGTTCTGGAATATTTAACAATCAAAATGCAAGTTCTGAAGTAAATACTTCTTCATTTATAAATAATACTGCAAGTAACGGTGGAGCTGCTATATATGGAAATGATGGGGTTAAAACATTTAATTCAATTTTCATAGGAAATACTCCAGAAAACTTTATTTTAGTAGACAGAATAATTACGTTGGATAGAAAAGATAGCTTTATTCCTGCTCTAGGTAGTATTTCAGTTTATATTGATGAAGATAACACTCCAGCTTTCACAGGTCAACTATTAATTGATCAATTGCTTGGTTATAGAGTACCATTGGGTCATAAGGTATGTGTAACGACAAATGGTTTTTTACCAGATAGATTCGATAATAATTCATTTATTATATTTTCAGAAATAACTAATTATTCTGAACTTGTACAAGCTGTTGAAGCTGCTAAATTATTAAATAGTGATTCTACTCTTTATTTAAAAGCAGGAAATTATAATGCAACAGCCAGTATGACTTGGGGTAATTGTAATGGTAGTGCACGTAAATTAACTATAGAAGGTAATGGTTTAGTGCTTGATGGTAAAAATACTTATAGATTCATGACTGTTGATGAAGGTTATACATTGGAATTGAAAGATATTACGTTAACTCGTTATACAGCATCAAATGGTGGTGCAATATACTCAATGGGTAATGTTAAATTAACAGATTCTAATTTCGTGAAAAACAATGCAACTGGTGGTAATGGTGCTGCAATATACAATTATAATAATGCTAACCTTACTGTTATTAGAAGCAATTTCACAGATAACACTGCAGCGACACATGGTGCTGCAATATTCAATCATAATGGTGCCAGAGCAAATATAACTTCATCCAGATTTATTAATAACATTGTAAATGGACGTGGTGGAGCAATACATACCAAAGATAATAGTATTACTTTTGTCAGTGATTCTTTCTTTATTAACAATAAAGCAGAGAGTTATGGTGGTGCAATTCTCAATAATATTGCTAAAACCAGTATAAGTGGTTCTTATTTCATTAATAACACAGTAAATGGTTCTGGTGGAGCAATAACTAATCATCAGTATGGTAATACAACTGTAACCGATTCACAATTTACAGGTAATGTTGCATATGAAAAAGGTGGTGCAATATCCAACCATAATAATGGTAATATTAATGTAACTGCTTCTACTTTTATTAACAATACCGCATGTGTTGGTGGTGCAATAGATACTATTAGTGGTAGTGTTAAAATTATATCTTCTGAATTCAGAAATAATGAAGCTAAACAAATTGCTAATGTTACATTTAATATCAATGGTGGTGCTATAAATAATGAAGCTACTCTTAATATAACTCGTAGTGAATTTATTCATAATGTTGCATCTCAAAATGGTGGTGCAATTTATCAAAAAGTTGGTTCTGATTATAGTATAACCGATTCAATTTTCATTGACAACACTCCAAAAAACTTTGTTAAAACTTCAGATAATATGTTATATCTGGCAAAAACTGATAATTATATCCCAAGTAATGCTACTATAAATATTGAGGTAGGTTCTTCTAGTGTTACTAAGAAGATGATTAATAATATTGTATCAGATTATACTTTCCCTATGGGAACTTACAATTTAAGTATCAATGTTAATTCAAATAATCAAAATATAAAAGTAAGAAACAATACTTATATTATGGCTATAGACAATAACAGTTTAACTTTGTATTCTGAAGATATAAATTGTTATTACGCAGAAACTATTCCTTTAACAGTTCTTACAAGAACTAAAGTATCTAATGCCAGAGTAACTGTTAGTATATCTGGTAATATTATTGGAAGTAAGGTAATTGATAGAGTTACTGATAATATTGTAGTGAATATGAATACTACGAATTTATGTGGTGTTTACACATTAAATATTCGTTATACTGATACTATAACAGGTTTTGAAGCTACAACTACAAGTACCTTGAATATTACAAAGAAAAATACATCAATTGTACTTGAACCAATAAATGACATTAAATACAATGAAAATGTTTTAATTAAGGGAATATTACAAGATAAGGATGGTAATAATTTAACTAATCAAATAGTAAGACTAATCATTGGTGATAAAGAAGTCAGTGTAACAACAGATAATGGTTTGTTTGAGTACAACACCATAATAAAAACTCTGGGTAAACAAACTGTCAGAGCAATATATGGTGGAACAGAGGAATATCAATCATCAGAAACAAACACAAGTTTTACAGTTAATAAACAAGATGTTGTTGTAACATATGAAGATATCGCAGATACTAAAGTAGGAAATAATGTAACTATAACTGGTACATTCAAAGATGCTAATGGAAAAGCAATTACTAACAGTAATGTAAGAGTTTTCATAAATACTAAGAAATATCTTGTAAAAACTGATCAAACAGGAACATACATTCTTAACGAAAAAGTTACACGTGCAGGAGTAAACGAGGTTTCAGTAGGTTACGGTGGAAATAACTACTACAACAGCTATGAAACTAGTACAACATTCTATGCTACACAAGATGTTGTTGTAACATATGAACCAATACCTAATTTAAAGGTCGGTGAAAATGTGACTATTACTGGTAGGTTTACTACTGATGATGGTAAGGCTATGACTAATAGTAATGTTAAAATTATTATTAATGGTAAGAAGTTTTATGCTAAGAGTGATTCAACTGGTACATATACTTTTACAACCAAGGTATCACGTGTAGGAATAAATAATGTTACAATAGGTTATAGTGGTAATGATAAGTACAATCCTTATGAAACTAGTACAACATTTTATGCTACACAGGATGTTATTGTAACTGTTTATCCTATTAGTGATGTTGCTTTGGGTGAAAATGTGACTATAGCTGGTAAGTTTACTACTGATGATGGTAAGGCTATGACTAATAGTAATGTTAAAATTATTATTAATGGTAAGAAGTTTTATGCTAAGAGTGATTCAACTGG
>JAEEGL016279632.1_pt1 | contig 20304 bp, 17 predicted proteins | sample 9134231 | NCBI WGS metagenome assembly JAEEGL01 (sample SAMN16246548, study PRJNA631951) | gut metagenome | biome: gut microbiome; feature: rumen; material: fiber-attached | host: Bos | place: Iran: Karaj | collected 2018-10 | reverse complement strand
CTAAAATCAGCATACACCTTGTATCCAATTCCCAATTCATCGAGCATAACTTGATACGGTTCTTTATTTATATATTATATTTATAACTATCGTTAACAACAAAGATTCTGCAACTTAAAATCATCTTGACATATTTTCGAGTAAATGTATTTTTCAATGATTGAGTATGCAACAAAATAGGCATTCAATAAATTTTAATATATTTCATGCTGCTTAGCCGGTTGTTTACAGATACTTGGCCAGTTTTTTCACGCTTTTCCAGTTTTCGCTGGTGGTTCGCCCAAATTTTTGGCTCAATATACCGGGTGCCCTCTTTTCGAACCTTTTCCCATAACTTACTGGATTTTTATAAAAATCGCCCTTCTCCGGCTGTCTCTTCCGGCTAACCAGATAGCCCTTTTCATCAGTTACTGTTTCATATTCTTTGGCAAGCTGATTATTGCTGCCCACAACCAGATAGTCACAGGCAGCACTGTTTCCGCAGGTGCCGCAGCGGATTAATTGCCCATGTATTTCGCCGATACCAAAAAAATCACTATTGCAGAGAAGCGGCAGCACATGAAGAAGATTGTGCTTTTTAGCAAACTCCGCGTTGGGACACTGCGTGAAGCTATATCTTGCCGCCTGATGCTCTTTATCATACGGGGTATCGACATTGATAAAGCCCGCCGGATAGCGGAGAATATCCCGGCGGTCTCTATTTCCAGATCTGCGAAATATCTTATCTATCAGCCACATACAGAACGGCCGGTTCAGATTAATGATCTTTCCAAGCTTGGTAAAAGGCCCCATAAAGAGAGTCTCTACAAAATCCTGCAACTCGGATATCGGCGGCTTATCCGGTAGCGCTGGATAGAGAGCGAAGATCAAAAGGCCGCCGTAGATGGCCCTAGCGTGGCCGTTTTGGCTTCCGCCGTAGTCCGGAAGATCCGGGAGATAGTTCCCATAATTCTCCTCTGTCTGCTCCCAGATCTTCTTGGCCATAGTTGCGCCGTAGCGACCTTTCAACCACTTCTGAACCGGCTTCCCATAAGGCAGCTCGGCAATCGTCATATGGCGGGCCATCATACCTTTACCCCCTTCTAGCCCAGCAGGGTTGCGCTCCCGGCTACGATTAGGCCGGCGCAATGGGCGCTGAAAGCCCCATAGGCTGAGAACCCATGTTCTCTTTCATGAGCCGCACCATCATGTCCCAGCCCTCTTTTGCTTCTTGGCAGATTGGAAAGACAGGATAGCAGTGAAACATGCCCTCACCGACGAATAGCTCGCAATCTACTCCATATTTCTTCATAGCCGCCTCAAAGGAAGGGGCGCAGGCAAAGAGCGTCTCATCACTGCCGTAGATGAAGGTGGTTTTCGGACAGTTTGTAAAATTGCCCTTTTGCAGCCAAATCATATACTCAGGCACACTGTCGTCCCCATGGCGCATGATTTCTACAGCTGTTTTCATATACTGCGCCGGGATGGCCACATCCTTTTTATCGAGTTCCACCATGCGCTGCCATTCCTCCTCCGTATCCGCACAGGTGCCCGAAGAAATTGCCATGATATAGCCGGGCATCGGCGTATCTTTATGGCCGCCGTTGATATACGGAACCATGCCGAGCGCCAGGTTTCCGCCGGAAGATGTGCCGAGCACCGAGATATTCTCCGCCTTATACTCCCGCAGCATAACCCGATAGGTCTCGTGGATCATTTCATAGGCTTTAGTCAGAGGATAATCCGTGCAGAGAGGGTAATAGGGGACGAAGAGATCCAGGCCTGTTTCCTTGGCAAACCTGAGCGCTTTTTTGATGGAAGCGGGTCTTGGAGCCGATATCATCCCTCCGCCGATCAGAAAGAGGTTGGCCTTATCGGCCTTTTTCTTGTGCATCAGCTTCAGAACGGGAAAGCCCATAATTTCGCTACGGCTGATATCAAAGGCTTTATCTTTAAGATCCGGGATCCGGTTCTTGGCATTTTGCTTTCTCCGGTTTTCCAGCAGATCTTCCGTGCTCATACCGCTCCACTTCTTTTTGATGTTCGCGGTTTTTAGCAGCCACTTCAGAATTTCATATTTAATAGACATAAGATTTTCACCTCTTCTTTAGAACACCTAAAACAACTGTCAATTCAGTATGTAAACCTTAGCGAATAATCCTTTAAACAACGCATAAGCCCAGGAAGACAAGATGCCATTATGTACTGTTCCGAATTCTTTAATAACCATAATCTTGCACTCAATATGTACGTCAGCCACAGAGGTGTATTAGAAAGGCGCGTCTCGCCCCTTCGTCCACAACCTTCATGGCAATGCGGGTGTAGAGCTTTAGCTTACGCTTCAATTGTTTTCTGGCAGCTCCAAAGAAAGGCCGTTCCTCCAGAAGCTTCATGCCGCATTTTTCTGCCACGCTCTGGCCGTTGTCAGCACTGAAATGCAGCTCCGCGTCATTATTGCCGGTCTTTTTGATGTAATTATTAGCATACTTGATGGCCTTGGCTGTCATAGCATCAAAGATTACTTCTACTCCGGGGAAGGATTCTTGCAGCTGCTTCAAGAAGCCGATAACCTTTTCTTCCTCAAAATACTGGAAGACGCCGACCACCGTGACCAGTGCGGGCCGGCTTTTATCAATGTTCTCCGCCCAGGCAAAGTCAAACATGTCTCCGGGGATCAGGATTTCGTTCGCTCTTTCTCCCAGAATCTCACGCCTTACTTCAATCACTTCCGGCAGATCCATTTCATAGAAGAGTGCTTTTTCAGGATGCGGGTTAACTCTGAAATATGAAGTTTCCAGGCCGCAGCCAATATTGATGATATTGCATTGCTCATGTCGATCGATAAAGGCTTTTACCATCTGATCTGTATTGTAGAAGCGGCAGGCACCGGCCATCTGGAAGTACTCGCTGGACTTTGCTGCGATCTCCTCATAGGGCATTTCGCTTTTCAGCGACACAGCCTTCTCATCCATGAAGTACTCTGGAAAATGCTCGGACACATAGATCCGGGCTGTCAGGGGGATATATAAGGTATCTGCAACACCGGCAAATTTACTCATCTGCTTGGGCTCGTATTTCATCATTACGGATTACTCCTTAGCGAACTCGACGTGGGCAACAAAAAACTTGTTTCGTTTGGCCTTAATATACTGCTTCGTGAGCCAGCTGTATCTCACCCCTGCGACCGAATAGCCTTCCAGATAGCTTTTGGTAATAACTTTTGCTACCTTGCTGCTCATAGCCGCCAGTTCCTTTTCTGCCTCTTCCATGCTGAATACCATGGTCGTAGCGTTTTTTGTCATCCTTATCTGCGCGTTTACGCCGCTCATACCTTTCTTACTGATAAAGTCGAATACAAAGAGTCCGCCGGGAAAGCCTTCAGCCATATCGGAGATCAGTTCTGTTACCGCATCGTATGTCAGGTAGTGCAGGACACCTGCGGCTAGGAAGATCACACCGTTATCCTTTTTAAACGGGATCTCAGCAAACCATTTGTGATCAGTAATGTCACCGGCGATATTCTTTTCCAGCATTCCGGTTGGGATATATTTCTTGCGGCAGGCGATCACATCGGGAAAATCTATGTTGAACCACGGATTGCTCTCATTCCCGATCTGCCTTCTAAGGCAAGAGAGGCCGGCGCCGAGTTCAACGATGACCGCCTGAGGATGCTCCTTGAGGTATTCCCTAATCTCGCAAGCAAAGTCATACTGGCGAATGGCGCCGGCAAGCGCAGCGCATTCCAGGTTATAAAGGATAGTCGGCGGCTTCGTTTCTCCCATTTCTTTGAGAATCCTTACGGCGTCGTGATCCGGCAAGAGTTCTGGGAGCTTTTTAACCGCTATTGCCCGGCTCCAAAGAGGGATGCAGAGTGTCCTTTCCACGCTATCTTTCTTGAGTTCGCTCATTTAGTTACCCTGCGGCTCCGTTTTTATATATTTAGCCGCATCCTTTTCCAGCTTTAGGTAAATAGGATAGTTGGCCTTAAACTCCCTCCCGGAAGCGAAGAGGTCAGCTGCCAGATTAGAGCCGATTACCCCGGCGCCGATAACCAAAATTCTCATGTTTCCTGCCTCTTGTGGAGCATCCTGTTTTCATATTCATAGACAACCTTATTAAGCACCTTTACAATCGTTAGATGCTTCTAACCTGGTTGCATTATATTCCTGTTTTCGCGGGTTAGCCACCAAAAATTTTTGGTTCAATAAGTCTGGAGCGCTTCTAGAACCTCATCTCCTAAGTTATTGAATTTTTGTAAAAATAGTCCCTCAGCCTGCGGCGCCCTCACCCCACGAGAAATGGAAATTATAGCAGCGCGCCCTCTCCATTTTTACAAATAGATAGGGCACATCTATCTGAATTTACATGCTTTTCGTAAATAACCACCGAGTCCAAGCCGGGGCGGCAGCTCCGGCACCCCCGGGCTCAGTAGCACAACGGCATGAAATTACACAATATTTTCCATCGTCATTTGTAAAATTGGAGATAGCGTCAGGTAGTTAGTAATACTAGCACCTGAGTGCCGCAATGTCGCTTGCAGAAAGGCCGGTATATTTGCTTATCACATCCACCGGTAAGCCATCGTCCTTCATTTTTTGAGCTGCCTCTAGCTTAGCTATTTTAATGCCGTTGGCTTCACCTTCTTTCAAACCTTCTTCCCAGCCATCTTCATGTCCATCTTCCCAGCCGGCTTTGCGAATAGCCTCTTCATCGCGCAGGTGCTTGGCTCTCTGGAAGGCTTTACTGGTCATATAGTCATTGGCTTTGAAATTCTCAAACCAGCTATTGGCATCGGCCACCGCCTGATAAGCTCCGCTAACCATGTAACCCTCCTCGTGTCCATGGCGGAAGAAATTGAGCCACTCGCGTAGCTCGCCGTCAATATTAGCACAATTTCTAAGCTTTGTGAGCTCCAGAAAATGAAAACCCAGGTCATCGGTCAAAACTTTTTGACTTTCTACCTCCATAATCTCGGCAAAGTGGTGCGGGCGCTTGTCTTCTTTAAAAAGCTCAAAAGCCAATACATTTATGCAAATAACCGGATGAATGGCGGAGTAGTGCCCACCTTCCGGGAGCTGTGAGCTGATATTGTGGGCAGCATAGTAAAGAATGCGCTTCATGTAATCGCTCTCTTTTAAAACCTGCATCTCAATATCGAAAATTTCGCCGCTTTTGGCCACGGCTTTTACATCGGTAATAGATTCTTTATCATCAAAAGTTTGCTTATAATTAAAAGGGCTTGTGATGGTTACCGAGCTAACTTCCGGCTGCTTGCTGTCACGCAAAACGGCATTTATCAGCGAGAGTAAAAGCTTCTCATTTTTGGTGTCGCCAAAGAGGCAGCGGAAGACGTAGTCATTAGTGACTTCGATAGATGCACGCTGCTCAGGCGTAAGGTGGGTAATGTCTTCTGGTGAATACTCTTCTGCATTAGCCATGATAATCTCCTGGTGGCTTTTTGTAAGTTATGGAATGGCTTCTAGCAGACTTAGTGAAAGGTTGGCAAGAGGAAACTTGGTGGGGTGAGGGCGCCGCAGGCCCGTTTCTGGCGAATCTTTTTCTGGATTTTCTTCTTTCTTTTCTTTTTCGGGGAGGAACTACGCTACCGGCGTTGGCCTTCCTTTTCTTAGCTGTTTTGCCCGTTTCTTACGACTCTTTTGCATGATTTTATTCTTTCTTTTCTTGCGGGCAGGAAAACCCCGCTACTTTCGAAGCGCTCTGGTTTTCCTTCCCGCCCCCTTCCTTTCCGCCGCCCGGCCGGGGACACCCCGGACCCCCGAGCATTCAATAAAAAATGGCTTTATTTATGCTATGTTACAAAATCATTCTCTTCTGGTTTGCCTTAAAAGCCAGAGGCCCCACTTGAGACCGGATATGGCTAGCCTGCCTCTGGCTTAGCCGGAGCGGTGCCCCGGCACCCCGCGGGCTCTGTGGCTAGGTGTTTGTACTTATCGCCGCCGTAGGCGGCGATCGCGCCAATTTTGGATCCATCTGCCGCTGACTCAATTATATTAGTCTTATTGTGTTAACAATAAGACTCCCCTTGCAAGGGGAGCGAAATTTTTTGGCTGAAATTGCCGGGAGTTAGCAAGGAGGAGGGACCATGTTGACCAAGCATAATTACCAACTTATCTGCTCACTATCTTTAATTGCTTTAAGCTTTTCTGCCTGTGGCACTGCCGCCCCTAATTCGGAGCCCGGCTCAGACAGCAAAGCCCAAACACCAGCCGAAGAGCCGCCGGAACAGCCCAAGGTACAGACCTGCTCCGGCGATAGCGACTGCCAAGAAAATCAAGCCTGCTCTGCCAAAGGCATCTGCACTAATAAATGTAGTTCTAATGCCGATTGCGCCGATTCTTGCCAATATTGTTCCAGCCAGACCCGCATTTGTGAGCCCTTCCCTAAAGGAGAAAAAATTGGTTCCTGTTCCGGCGAATTTCAGCAATGCGATGGCTTAGGGTCTTGCGAATGTACCGGCAATCATGCCGGAACCAGCTGTACTGCTTGCAAAGAGGGCTGGACAGGCCAGGAGTGCAACGAGTGCGATAGCCGCCACTTTGGCGCAACCTGTGAGCCTTGCAATTGCAAAAACGGCTCCTGCAACTCCGGCTTAAACGGCAATGGTTCTTGCTCCAGTTGCCAAAGCGGTTTTACCGGAACTAACTGCGACCAATGCGCCGCTGGTTACTATGGGCCGGAGTGCAAAAAATGTGAATGTGGCAGCTTACAATGTAATGATGGCATCCAAAATGATGGCTCTTGCTACTCCTGCCCAGAGGGCTTTACCGGCGTTAATTGCGATGAATGCCTACCCGGGCATTTTGGGAGTAACTGCAACGCTATAACCTGTAAGCATGGTGAGCCCAGTGAAGGCATTAACGGCAATGGTCACTGTACTTCTTGTGAAGCGGGTTATTATGGTCTCGATTGCGATAAAAATACAATTAGCTGTGTCAATGGAACACCTAAACTTGGTATTACCGGTGATGGTAAATGTTCTTCTTGCCTGGCAGGTACTGGTTGGAGTGGCGAAAACTGTGACCAATGCACTGGCAACTATTATAGCGCTGACTGCGATAAAAATACAATTAGTTGTGTCAATGGAACACCTAAACTTGGTATTACCGGTGATGGTAAATGTTCTTCTTGCCTGGCAGGTACTGGTTGGAGTGGCGAAAACTGTGACCAATGCACCGGTAACTACTGGGGCCCAAATTGCAACCAAGAGCCAACTTGCCAAAACGGAACTCCTAAACTTGGTATTACCGGCGACGGTAAATGTTCTTCTTGCCTAACCGGTACTGGCTGGAGCGGTGAAAACTGCGACTCATGCACTGGTAATTATTGGGGAAAAAATTGCAATAATATTCCCTCCTGCGTAAATGGGACTCCTTATCTTGGAATCAAAGGAGATGGAAAGTGCTTGACATGCAATGATAATTACTATGGAGAGATTTGTAATAAGAATACTATTACCTGTGTACATGGCAATCCGCATCTTGGTCCCAGTGGTACTGGGCAGTGTATAGGTGAATGTAACGACCATTTTACTGGCCCAAATTGTAACCAGTGTACAGATAATTACTATGGGTTAGATTGTAACAACATCTATGGCTCTATGACCGACCAAGCAGGCAACACTTATAAAACTGTCATTATCGGTGAACAAGAATGGATGGCCGAAAACATAGCCTATCAAGAAGATGGTATCACCTGTTATGCTAATACCAAACCAGCCCCCCAAGGGGATCCAGAGTTTATTGAACATTATGGTTGCTTATACAAATGGGAAGATGCTCAAAAAGTATGCCCAATTGGCTGGCATTTGCCTGAATATGAGGATTTTAGTGACTTATTAAATTATGTTGCTTGTTCTAATAGCTCAGTATTAAGAGCCAGTAGCTGGAATGACGGCCAAGATACTTATGGCTTTGGGGCTCTTCCAGCAGGAGTATATGGTACCTATTATATTGGCGAGACACTAAAGACAGACTACATCGATTTTGGAACAACCACATACTTCTGGTCTAATACTGTAGATGGTTCTACTAGTCATCCTACTAAAATGTATTTAGATGAAAATATTGGGTTCCATAATCTGGGGCATTCTAAATTATTTAATTCAGTACGTTGCATAAAAAATCCAGAATGCAGATCAAATCAACACTTTGATATCGATCAATTTAAATGCATCTGTAATGAAAATGGTTTTACCGGCGAATACTGTGATGAGCCTAAATGTCAAAGAGGTACTGCTGACCCAGAAACAGGTCATTGTCTTGCAGACAGTTGCGATGATGGTTGGAGCGGCGAAGATTGTGACAGAGGCACTCTTACTGCCTACGGGTATAATTACAAAACAGTGCTCATTAATGGCAATGAATGGATGGCAGAAAATATGAACACTAGCACAGCCAATGGTGTCTCTGTAGTGTGCATTAGAAATAGCCAAATAAATAATTTTTGGCAGGACTACGGCTGCTTATACTCATGGTTTGATGCTCGAAAAGTGTGTCCAAGCGGTTGGCATTTGCCAACTAAAAATGAGTTTGATGACTTACTAACTTATGTAGGCAAAATCCATAGTAATAAGATTTTAACGGCTAATACTTGGGACAACGGGAAGGATACCTATGGCTTTGAAGCACTCCCTGCAGGTTTCTGCTATACTGGTTCATCATGCTATGAGTTTGGAGATACTGCCTCTTTTTGGTCGGCCACCAAAGAACCTAATGATGAGAATGAGGCCATGTTCTTGTATATTCAAGGACAATCAGAAGCAAGTGCAGCAGGAGTTGGTAGAGGCTTAAAAAGTAGTAAGTACTCGGTTCGCTGTGTAAAAGATAACAATTAACAACCATCAATCACTAAAGAGCAATAATGCTCAGGAAATAAAGGGGATAAGCAATAACCATGCAAGATACATCAGGTAATAGCTACCAAACAATTAAAATAGGCAATCAAATCTGGATGGCAGAAAACTTACGAGACTATCCTACTAATTTGGCCGGGGGAATTTTTCCGCCAAATGGCGGCCAGAACAATGTGGCTCAATATGGCTATCTTTATACATGGGATACTGCCCGTACAATAGCCAGCAAAATTCCTGGCTGGAGATTGCCAACAAAAGATGATTTTACAGACTTGCTAAACTATGTAAAAAGACACAATCCTTCATGCTCTGAATTTGACTCATTAGCATCACACAATTGGTCAATATTACACTCAGGGAAAAATGCTTTTGGTTTCAATGCGTTGCCAGCTGGAGAGTATAATGGCTCATATTCTGGCTTTTATTTTCATGGTTATTGGTGGACTTCAACCACTGCTGCACCATCTGGTAACACTGTTCCTATTAATGTTCTTGCTATGGGAAATAACCAAGCTACAATTAGATTAGCTTTTAATCCACAATGTTTTTTATCTGTACGCCTAATAGCAGATGAAAACATCGGCTAGCATGCAAACAAGCTTTCAAAATTTTTCTCCCCAACCACAATAAACCACCTTGCCACCAAAGACTTTGGCTAATGGCACAACATAGCCCCGCCGGGGCGGCAGCCCCGGCTAAGCCAGAGGCAGGCTATTCATACCTGGTCTCAAGTGGGGCCTCTGGCTTTTAAGACAACCCAGAAGTGACTAATTTTGTAACACGCCACAAATAAAGCCATTTTTATTGAATGCCCGGGGTCAAGGGGTGTTCCCCTTGTCGTGCGGCGGAAAGGGGATTGGGGAAAACCTGAGCGCTTCGAAAGTAGCGGAGGTTTTCCCCAAAAAGAAAAGAAGAAGAAAATCAAGTAATAGAGTCGAATAAAAACGGACATTGCAGTTAAGAAAAAAAGGCCGCTCCGCTAGCAGCGGTTTCCCCAAAAAGAAAAACCAAGTGGCGAAAGCAGGAATTTACGGCATTCACCATTTTTTGCGTCCCCCGTGGATGGCTTCCGCCTTTTTATTTTCTTTTGAGCGGCGTACTTCTTCCGCGGTCGCCGCTCTTTTACTGACATAGCGGCAATCACAGATTTTCCCGCCGGTGGCTATGGTGGACTCACGCAGGAACCAGTGCTTGCTGCATTCGCCAAACAGATAATCTATGGCGCACATGGCCGGGGCAATATGGGCCATACCCCGGCTTTTTAGATAATCATATATGCCGCATCTGGTAAAAACGGCGGTATATCTATTTTCATCTTCAACTTGAACCGTGAACTGCCAGGTAAACGGGTGGGTGGCTTTCTGGCTCTTTTCGCCGATGGCCTTTTGTCTTTTGACCTCAGAAGGCTTCAGCATATCCAGGCGCTTTAAAGCCGCTAAAATAAGCCCCTGGCGGAGAAACACTTCTCTATAAAAGGCCGTTAGCTCATCTATATCCGGTTTAGGGTTACTGGCTTCATAGACGGCACTAAGCATAACAGCATGGGCCAGGTTTATTTTGAGAATATCATGCGGCCCGTATTCAGGCAGTTTAGCCATTTCTCTTTTATATATTTTTTTTGCTTCTTGCCACAAGGCCTTAGGATTACTCACATTTAGAATGGGCAGCGCCGCTTTTACCGCACCGCCCATGAGTAGCCACATGGCTTTTATAGTTATTCCTTCTTTCATACGCTTTTTCCCGTCAATAAGAGGTTTCCCTGGAAAGTATGGCCACCGTCTCGATGTGCACCGTCTCCGGGAAGAGGTCATAAGCGCTGATATGCTCCAGGCAAAAGCCCATGGCCTGAAGTATTTTTAAATCACGGGCCAAGGTGCCGGGATTACAGCTAATATAGGCAATCTGCGCCAAAGAGGTGGCCGCTATGCTCTCCCAAAGGGCCTTATCCACACCGCCGCGCGGCGGATCAACCAGCAAAAGCGCACCGGCCGGCAAATTCATTTTGGGGATTTCCACTTCGCTTTTGCCGCAGATAAAATGCTGTTTTGCCGCCAGGTTATTATTTTTTACCGCCAGGCGGCCATCTGCCACCGCCGCGGCGTTTTCTTCAATAGAAATAACCTCTTTTGCCATATCGGCCAAAATAGAGCCGATAACGCCCACGCCGGCATAAGCGTCGATGAGGAGCGGCACTTTCGGTAAAAGGCTTTTAAGAGAGCTAAACATCTTTTCGGCCATAAAATAATTATTTTGAAAAAAGGAGCGCGAAGAGAGCATAAAATTTTTAGCCATAAAAGTATGGCTGATGGCACTTTTGCCCCAAAGGAGCTCTTCATGCGAGCCAAAGACCTCACCGCCCTCGTGCGGATTAATATTCAACGTAACCCCGGCTAGCTGCGGCACTTTCTCTTTAAGAGGGGCTGCCAGCTCCGTCAAAATGGCGGCTGCCCGCTCCTCCCGGCGGCGCATAATAAAAGTCAAAAGAAGTTCATCGCCGGCGCCATTTATGCGAATAGCCACATGGCGCAAAGAAGGGCAAAGATATTTAACCGCGCCGGCCGGCAACATATCTTGAACTGCCTTTAAAAGCTCAATAATTTTCGGATGAAAGAGGCGGCACTCGCCGGCTATCGGCACCACTTTGTGGCTCTTTTCACCAAAAAGGCCCACTATGAGCCGGCCGCCACTAAAAGCTACCGGGAACTGCCCGCGGTTACGGTAAAACCAGGGATTTTCCGCTTGATGCACCAAAACCGCGGCGTCAATCCCGCCCACCGAACGCAGCGCGTCGGCCACAATCTGGCCCTTTAGCGCCGCCTGGGTCGCATAATCTATGTGCTGGAGCTGGCAGCCGCCACAGCGGCCGAATAGTGGGCACTCCGGGCGGGCCCGCCCGGGCGCGGGCGCCAAAATTCGCACAAGGTCAGCCGAAAGGCGCCCGCGCCCTTCGCGGCGGATAACCACCGCCGCTTTGTCCCCGGGGATGGCCCCGGGGACAAAAAGGGCCCGCCCGGAGTGCAAGTGGCCAATACCGGCTCCGTCAAAGCTAAATCCTGTGATATCTATAATTTCTTCGGCCAAAAAATTCCTCCAATGCCCCAAAGAGCACCACAGGATTTACCGTTTTAATTAATGTGTCAATCTAAAATCGCTTTTTTAAAGAAACTTGTGGAGCTGTTAAGTGTGACAAGTGAACTTGATTTTTATTATTCGGCTAATTACAGTAGCAGTTAGTTCCTTTAAGCTGAGTGGCAACACTTTGGCTACTATTACCTAGGCTATTAATTTTGGAGAAGGGTAATGATGGTAAACAACAAATATTTTTTACTTAGTGCTTCATTAGCTATGCTAACTGCTTCTTGTGCCCAAGAGGGGTTAGTCGGCGATGGTTGCCAAAAAAGTGCCGAATGCCAAGGCAGTTTAATTTGCCGCGACGGCACCTGCCAGGAAGCCGGCAGCTTAGCTCAAAGCAATGATGCCGATTCCAAGAACAATAACGGCCAAAAACCGGGCGATAACGATGCTAAGAGCGACGATCCAAACGGGCATGATAACACCGATACCGATAACGGTTGCCCGCGCGACCATTTTGGCGCTGATTGCGAGCCCTGCCCCAATGTTGATGCCGATGGTGCCGTTTGCAGCAACCACGGCGATTGCCTTGACGGTGTATCCGGCGATGGCTCCTGCGTTTGCTTTACCGGCTTCAGCGGCAAAAGCTGCGACCAATGCGCCGAGGGCTTTGATAGCTCTAAGGGCTGCACCGATTGTACTAAAGATCACTACGGCGAAAACTGCCAAAATGAATGCCCCGGCACTCATGATGGCATTCCCTGCTCCGGCAACGGCTCTTGCGATAACGGCGTACACGGCAGCGGTAAATGCACTTGCAACCCCGGCTTGCCGGAGAGCTCTGATTGTTCCGGCTGTGCCGGCAACAAAACCAATTATCCCGCCTGCGATGAGTGCATTTATGGCTATTACGGCGAAAATTGCCAAAATGAGTGCCCCGGCCTCGGCACCAGCCAGGGTATTTGCAGCGGCAAACACGGCACTTGTAATCAATTCGGAAAATGCATTTGTGAAGATGGCTTTGACGGTGATAATTGCGAAGATTGTAAAAACGGCTATTTTGATCTTGATTGCAAACCCTGCTCACTCTGCCAACACGGCGCCTCCTGCATCTCCGGCATCAGCGGCCATTGCCAATGTAACGGCAACTGGGCAGGTACTTATTGTGATACTTGTAAAATCAATTTTACCGGTACTGATTGTGCCCAGTGTGTTAGCGGCCGCTATGGCGAAAATTGCCAAAATGAGTGCCCGGTGAGCGGCGGGCAAGTCTGCAGTGGCCACGGGACCTGTCTAAATACTCCCAATAATAGTACCGGCTGTGCCTGTGCACCCGGCTGGGCCGGTCCTGATTGCTCTACCTGTGACAGCACCCATTACGGCGCAAATTGCGAAAATGAGTGCCCGGTAATAAATGGCGCAGTTTGCGGCGGCCATGGCTTTTGCAATAGCGGCTTTAGCGGCACCGGTTGCAGCTGCAACGCGCCCTATGGCGGCGCCGATTGCACAGAGTGCGACAGCACCCATTATGGCGCTAATTGCGCCAAAACCTGTCCTACCTGCGCCAACGGCGGCACCTGCGCTCATACAACCACCAATACCATAGGCTGCTCTTGTAAATCTCCCTGGGGCGGCTCTAATTGTACCGCCTGCGACACCACACATTACGGGGCCAATTGCTCAAAAACCTGTTCTTGCACAAACGGCGGCTCTTGCGAAAATACCACTACCAATACCCAAGGCTGCTCCGGCTGTAATAACCATTGGAGCGGCGCTAGTTGCAGCACTTGCGCCAGCCCTTATTACGGCGCCAATTGCAATAACACTTGCATAGCCACTAACGGTTCAATCTGTAGCGGCCGTGGTTCTTGCTCTAGCGGCGTTAGCGGCACCGGTTGCACCTGCAATGGCAACTGGGATCCGGCTACGCAATGCCGCACTTGCAAAGCCGGCTATACCGGAAGTAATTGCACTGCTTGTGCTGCCGGCAGCTGGCAAGTAGGTTCCGAATGTGTTGTCTGCGATATGAAGAAAACTAGGCTCGGCGAAGATAGCCCCGCAATCGCCAAATATCAAGATCCGGCTAATGAAACAAAATGCCGCTTTACCGATACTATCAATAACGAGACATACCAATTGGTAACAATAAACGGCGTGCTTTGGATGCGTGAAAATATCCGCAGCCGAAAAGATAATAATAAAAATGACCTTAAATATGACATCAAAGGTTACCAACAAAATAATCTATTCGGTTACCGCTATAATTATGAGAATGCCAAAAAAGCTTGTCCCAGCGGCTGGAAATTACCAACGTATGCCGATATCAATAGTCTTAGTTATTATGCCAAAACGTATGCTCTGCCCCTTAGTTGTAATAATTCAAACAATTGCACTGCTTTTAAAAAGCTTATTGCCTATAGCTCTTCTTGGGGCTCTCCTTATACCAATAAAGGATATGACAGCCTTGGTTTTAGCGCCCTGCCCGGCGGTTATTCCAAATGCGCTTCCACTAACGTTTACCCAGATAACTGCTCTAATGTTGATTTGAGCCAATATGGCGGCGGAGCTCTTTTTTGGAATATAAACGGCACCGCTTCACGCTTTTATAATAATAGTATTACGCCTGATTTTGCGATTGCCAATACTGACTTAGCCATTACCGCCATCCCCGTCCGCTGCATAAAAGAATAAACCAATTTCCCCCACACGCCACAAATCATTTAAATAAAATTTCTTTAAGATAAGAGTAGTTCCGTCTCTTCCTGCTTTCGCCACATACTCTTCTTCCAAAATTAACCTATTGTTTTTAAAGATAAAATAAATTTTAACTTCAAATAAGCTGAGCCCCTCGCCGCTTGGGAGAGGGGCGATTTTTTAAAAATCCAATAAGTTAGGAGGAGAGGTCCAAGAAAAGTGAAATAGGCTTATCAAAGAGAAATGAATTTAAAAGCAGGCTTAGGCTATTATTTTTAAATGCCGCCTATGGGGTATTCTTTGCCGGTAACTTTGCTTATTATTTTAGCCAGTGAAGCCATTTTATCCGGCAAAGCCTTCTCCGGCGACGCAATAGCTACCCAGCCTGTTGCTCCGTCTTCGCGCTGATAATAAACTTTACCCATTTTTTGGCCAAAATCAGCCATGGGCTCCACGGCCAGCGTCTCCACCTTCTCAAAAGGAATAATCACACTGGGCTGGCCATTACCGGTAAAAGTGAGCGTATGTTTTTCAAAATTGATTACTGTAGCCATAGTGCTCCCCCTATTAACCTATTTTGCGAATGACCGCCAGAGCGGTGTCATTAAGCATCTTGGAAATATTGGACATCATCTGGATTGTCTGCTGCTGCTTTTGTAAGACATTTTGCAAATCAGTATTAGCGAGCTGGGCATCGTCGCCGATAGTAGAAAGCTTTTCTTCAAACTTAGTAATAAGATTATCCAGCTCTTCCACCGATGTGCAGTCACCGGGCGGAATCATAGTGGGAATACCTATATCCGCAGCCATTTGCCCGGCCGGAGTATCCGGGTAATTATTGGCAAATTCCACATTCTCTGCCACTTTGGCCAAATTAGCGCCGGAGGTGGCGCCCTTTATGGCATCGGCCGAAACTGTGACAGCATTGCTATTAGTCTTAACTTTGTGGTCTTTTTTGTATTCATCAAAGCTAAAATTGGCAATATCGTAAAACTTGCCATCATCACCCAATTTGGCCCACTCTTTGGTGCCGGTCGCCAGAGCAAAAACGCCACCGCTAGTGCCCTTAGTATCGGCATGATATTGATCCCATGTAGCTCTATCGCTTTGCATACTGGCCGCGCGGTCGGCACCGGTTACCGGGTCATGGCCCACAGTGCCGCGCCCGCTGCCGGAGAGCACATCCACACCTTTGGAGTAATAAATGCCGCTACCGGCTGTAGCCTCTTCGGTATTGATGCAAACTTTAGTACCATTAGGCAAAATAAAGGTGGAATCTTCGCCAAAATGCCAATCGTTGCGCGAGCCGTTAAAACCTTCATCAACATGGGGATCGCCCCAGATTTCCACAATGGGGTCACCGTTTGGACCATATATTTGCACCTGGTCACCCACCGGCACATTGGTCTTTATCTGGTAGCCGTCTTTGTCGGTGATGGTTGTCCAGTTACCGCTCTTCGTTACACTCTCAATGCCCGGGCCGCTGCAAACTGCCGATTCGGCTGCCGCCAGCGAAGCTTTATAACTGGCTACTACTGAGTTCATCCCGGTAGCGGCGCCTAAAGAGGTATCAGAGCGGTGCTCATTTATAAAATCCTTTTGGAAGGAGAGCCAATCCACATAGCGCTCATCACTCGGTGCCGGCGGATCGCTCAGCACAAAACCGGCTTCCTGAGCCGCTTTGGAAAAGGAGGTTTTAAAATCCCTTAGCCCCTGCACATATTCGCGGGTCATCTTTTTGGCTTCGTTGAAATACTTCACCTTATCGGCATAAAAGCGCAAATCCTCGGTGGTATCCATATAGCTCTCGCGGAGAACAGCTTGCACTAGGGCATTGACATCCACCGGAATGCCGTCTTTCACCATGTCATTCACCGCTTTGGAAAAGTGCTCACAAGCGACGGTGTTATTTTGGCTTTTGAGTGCCGCGCTGGCTGCTCTGAAATCTCCCTGATATTTGGGAGCCACATCCATTATTTCATTATAGTTAACATCGCCGGGCATGGTTTTCATGGCGCTGGCGGAAAAATTCTGAGCTTTACCCTCGCCTTTTTCTATATCGAGAGCATCGTTTTTGCCAAAGCCGGTGGCCTTGGTTCCTTTAGAAAGCACTTCGGCAGAAAACTGTTTGGTCTCAGTTTTAAAAGTAGAGCTCTCCGCCACAATTTGCGCCGCATGATTAGTATTAGAGATATTATTAACAGCCATGTTAATCTCCTAATAAGTTGTTGGTTATAAAAGCGAAAGACAGGAAAAAGGAAGTCACAGTAAGCAACTAATTAGCCGATTTTGCGGATGACGGCCAGAGCGGTGTCGCTGAGCATCTTGGAGATGTTGGACATCATCTGGAGTGTCTGTTGCTGTTTCTGTAAAATGTTTTGCAAATCGGTGTTAGCGAGCTGGGCGTCGTCACCGATAGTGGAGAGTTTTTCCTCAAACTTGGTGATAGCGTTGTCAAGCTCTTCAACAGTGGTAACATCTGTTGGAGGAATAGTGGACGGCAAGCCAATATCATCAGCCATCTGGTTGTTCTGCGTAGAATTTTCAACAACTTTTTGGACAATACCAGGATATGCTTTGGCCCATTCAGAGCTATTACCATTCTTCATAATATCTTGGTAAATTGCATCAGTTGTTTTTTCCTGCCCAATAAGCACCTCGTTTTTCCAAGCATCGTGAAGCGGGCTCATAGCCGTCTCAACTACTTTATCAAAAGAAGTATAGGTAGTTAAATTAACGCTTGAATCAAAGCCAAAGGCCTTCATTATTTGTGCTTGGTCACCACCAGTGCATGACAAGTTAGAACGCGCACTTTTATTAGAATCGCTCGTCATATAGTATTGGAAATCTTCATAGCATGGAGAAGAACAGCCTTTTTTGTGGCTAACATCATCAATACCATTAGAAGCTTTACCAAATTTGCCATCTTTAACAGCGGCATCACCAAGATAAGAAACATATTGAGCCACTTCTTTCATAGCAGCATTAATAACTTCATCATTACCACTAGTTAAAGCTGTCTTAATGTGATCTTTAATTTCTTGCGGCAATCCACAACCAAAAGTATCTTTGATCATTTTGTCGCCACGATTCAAAACATCACCAATAGCCTGGTGTTTTGCAATATCATTCACCATGCTAGTAACAGCGGCATATTGCACATTAATATTACCTGTGGCATGCTTGGCAGTACCAATATGCTGAGCACAATATGTTTCTACTAACTCATTAAATTTTGCCAATTGCGCTTTATCAGACGGAGGATCAGATAAACAAAAATCATTATCCTTCATAAAAGTGGATAGACCTGTTTTGAAATCACGCAAGTCTTGCACATATTGGCGAGTCATCTTCTTGGCTTCGTTGAAGTATTTCACCTTATCGGCATAGAATTTCAGGTCCTCGGTGGTGTCAAGGTAGCTCTCGCGAAGAACTTGTTGCACCAGAGCATTCACATCAACCGGCATGCCATTATCGTGAATATCTTTCACAAAAGATTCAAATTTACCACATGCAACTTGAGCATTACCGGCAGTAACAGCGCCGGAAACATCACGCAACATGGAATGAGAACCGGGAATATTAACGAAAACATTGGTAATATAAACATTCTGCTCAACAGATACATTGGATTCAATATTAACATTGTTGGTAACTGTGGAACTTACAGCGGCACCACTGCTCTTATCGAGCTTGTCGGCAGCGGCAAAACCGGTAGCCTTCTTCTCGATCATAGAAGTGCTGAGCTGTTTAACCTCCTTTTTCTCCACCTTGGCGACATTCACTTGTTGGATAGCTTGCAGATTTTGTCCTTCGATTCTCATGATAAACTCCTTTTAAAGTTAAAGGTTTTAATAAACCTTAGTTAATCAAATCAATTAGCCAATTTTGCGGATGACAGCCAGAGCGGTGTCGCTGAGCATCTTGGAGATGTTGGACATCATCTGGAGTGTCTGCTGCTGTTTTTGCAAAATGTTTTGCAAATCGGTATTGGCCAGCTGAGCATCATCACCGATAGTGGAAAGTTTTTCTTCAAATTTGGAAATCAGGTTGTCAAGTTCGTCAGCAGTAGATATTTTGGTCTCTTTACCTTCTTCGTTAAGGTAGTAGCCCATTTTATCACAAATACCTAAATCATTATTAAAATCACTCTCATATTTACCGCTAACTTCATTATTAAAGAACTATTCAACCTCTCCTTTAAATTTACTCAACTCACCACTGTCGCTCGGCGGATCAGACAAGCAAAACTCTTTGCTCTGCATATGCTTTGAGAGATTAGTCTTCATATCACGAAGATCCTGTACATAACCACGCACAGCTTTTTTAGCTTCATTGAAGTATTTCACTTTATCAGCATAGAATTTGAGGTCCTCGGTGGTGTCAAGGTAGCTCTCGCGGAGAACCTGTTGCACCAGAGCATTCACATCAACCGGCATGCCGTTAGCGTGAATATCGCTCACAAAAGCGGCAAATTGGCTCTGCATAGCCGAAGTATTGCCAGAAGCTTGAGCGGCTTTAAAGCCATCAGAATAATTGCTCCAGATATTTTGCGCTTGCGGAGAAACCATAGCGTTATTATCACCGGCAGCAATGCCGCTGGATACGGCAGCACCGGCACTTTGGCTAAACATAGCAGCCGAGCGCACTTGACCGCCCACATGAGCCGCCATGTTGCTGGCTTTTAAGGTAGCGGCTTTAATTTCGGCTTGCAATTCGGTAGCTTTGTTGAAAATAGCTTCGGCACCATCATCAATAGCGCTGTTGCCGCCTTCAACTTTACTGGAATTAGAACTGCTGCTGGCGCCCATTTCACGGCGCAGCTCGCTTTTTACGCTTTCGAGCTCATTTTCTTTGCTCTTAATGTCGCGTTTGGTCTTTTCAACATCGGCTTCGCAGGTTTTTACTTTGCCTTCGCAAGTATTTACTCTGGCTTCCAATTGGCCGAGTTTTTGCTCCCAAGCACTGTTTTTAGTGTTATAGTCACTTTGAGCCTTTTTAAAGGCGTCTTCATCCAGTTTGCCGTCTTTGGTGTAGGCTTCGGCTTTGGGAGCAACTGGTTTGCCGGCTTTGTGAGCATTAAGCGCAGCTTTGGCATCAGAGAGAGCTTCGCGGGCATCGCCCAAAGCTTCCATTTGGCCCATCAGCTTTTCAACCAGAGCATTGACATTGTCTTGAATGCTGCCAAGTTTGTCGCCAAGCGAAGAAAGCTTGGAAGAACTGGTGCTGCTGCTAACACTCATGTTCATGCTGACGTTCATGTTAAAACTACTGTTTGTTGCTGAAATACTACTCATCTTACACTCCTCTAACTTCTAAAAAGTTTAAAACTTTAAACACCCTTTATGGGTGCAAACCTAATAAAATCACCTGTTTATCATGGTGCGGAAAGCATTCATCTGCATTCCGATACCACTAGCCATATCCGAGGCGGTATTGACAGCTTTACTGCCATCGCGAAGCACAGTAGCTACACCGGCCATGAGTTTGTCGGCGCTGATATTGCCTTCACTATCAACCATGCCCTTGATATTGCCGCCGGAAGCAGCAACAGCGGCCAAAAGGCTCACTTCGCCGGCGCCGGCATTTTCAGACAGTTTAACGCCGAATTGTGCGGAAATATTATTCTTTAATTCGGCAAATTTGGCGCCGTCCTGCTGATTGGGGACGATAGAATCGGCCATATT
>JAEEGL012165131.1_pt1 | contig 20304 bp, 16 predicted proteins | sample 9134231 | NCBI WGS metagenome assembly JAEEGL01 (sample SAMN16246548, study PRJNA631951) | gut metagenome | biome: gut microbiome; feature: rumen; material: fiber-attached | host: Bos | place: Iran: Karaj | collected 2018-10 | reverse complement strand
TTTATAAAGTCTTTAGCGGTGGTATTAGAAGCAACGTTTAAAGGGCTTATAGTTAATGTTTATGCTATTGAAAATCATTTTTTTGGAAGTAAAATTACTGTTTCTGGCTTAATTACAGGAAATGATCTTATTAATCAGCTTAAAAATAAAGATTTGGGAGATTATTTGCTAATAAATTATTCTTGCTTAAAGGATGATGAAGACATATTTTTAGATGATGTTAGTCTACTAGATGTAAAAAAAGCCTTAAATATCAAGGTTAAAGTAGTGGATGGCACAGGAGAGGACTTTATTAATAAAATTGTAAAATAGGTTACTAATTTTACTATTTAGTTTACCAATTTTAACAATTTATGTAAATTTCGTTGACTAAAATGTCACATATTCGTATAATTAATATGGTCTCTATAAAACTTTCATTTTGGAGGTGTAACGTATGTCGACACTTACCGTCATCCTGGCTTTCGTGGTTTTCTACGTCCTGGTTTCACTTCTTGACAATTACACTTCGCGGAAAAACAAAAAGAACAACATCCATGTTTGCTACCATACAGTAAACGACTGTGAAAACTGCACCATGTCTTCAAGATGTTCTCAAAGGTACGGATATGGCCTTGTAGGGAAACTTCACCATGACGAGGAGGCGAACTTAAATGATTCTTGAGCTTCTTGGCCTTGTGGCCAATATCGTCCAGCAGGACCTGAAGGAACCGAAGAAGGAGAAAAAAGAAAAGGAAGAAAAAAATAACAAGAAAGATGACGAAGACGATAACAATCCCTCGGGTTAATCCCGAGGGATTTGTGCGTTTTTAAGTATATTTTGATATTATTAATAAATATTTCTTGTAATTTTATGTTCACTAATATATAATATTATATGGTACAAGAGTCAGTATTTTGAACTGAGGGGAAATAGATGAAAAAGTTTTTAATGAATAATTGGAAAAAGATTATTTATGTTATTGCAGGCTTTGCAATAATTCTTAATTTAATAAATGTATCTACTACGCCAACAACCATAGTTGACGATTTTTACAGGTATGGACCTAACTACTCAAAAGACATTTTGGATAATGCTAAAGATATAAATGTTGATGCAGATGGTCACATTAATGAAACTTCAATTATGATGTCAAATGATACTGGCATTGAGACGAATTATACTAGAGGAATCATTATTTTCACACTGCTTATTGTTGGTATCTTAATTTTGCAGAATATTATGGATTCGAAAGCAGCACCAGCCAAAAAGAAATAGATTATTAAACGACCGAAAAGGTCGTTTTTTTATTGATAATTAAAATTTGATTTAATATAATAAATTTTAGTTAAGATTATTATTAAGGAGATGTTTATATGAGTTTTATAGATAATATCAAAGAAAAGGCAAAAGCAAATATTAAAACTATTGTCCTTCCAGAGGCATTTGATCCAAGAGTATTAGAGGCCGCTTCTAGAGTTACAAAAGAAGGATTCGCAAAAGTTATTTTACTTGGAGTAAAAGATGAATTAAACTCTATTGCCAACGAAAATAGTATAGATATTTCAAATGTTGATATAATTAATCCAATTGAGTCAGACAAAATGGAAAGTTATGTTCAAACATTTTATGAGCTTAGAAAGGCTAAAGGAATGACTTTAGAGAAGGCTACAGAAACGTTAAAAGATAATATTTATTTTGGAACTATGATGATCAAAATGGGAGATGCTGATGGCTTAGTTGCGGGAAGTATATGTTCTACAGCAGATACTTTAAGACCATCACTTCAAGTAGTTAAAACTGCTCCAAATGTTAAACTTGTTTCATCTTTCTTCGTTATACAAGTTCCTAATTGCGAATTTGGGGAAAATGGAATGTTCATGTTTTCTGACTGTGGCCTAAATGTTAATCCATCAGCCGACGAACTATCTGAAATTGCCATTTCTACAGCAAAAAGCTGGAAAGATATGTTTGGATCTGAACCAAGAGTAGCAATGCTTTCATACTCTACATTGGGAAGCGCTCCTGACGTTAAAGGTATGAATCTAAAGGTTAGAGAAGCTACTAAATTGGTTAGGGAAAAGGCTCCTGATTTGTTAGTAGAAGGCGAAATTCAATTAGATGCAGCTATAGTGCCATCTATTGCATCTAAAAAAGCGCCAGAAAGTAATGTCGCAGGAAAAGCAAATATCCTTATATTTCCAGACATAAATGCTGGAAATATTGGCTATAAATTGGTTGAAAGACTTGCTAAAGCTGAAGCTTATGGACCAGTTACGCAAGGAATAGCTAAACCAGTTAATGATTTATCAAGAGGCTGTTCTTCTGACGATATAGTTGGAGTTATTGCTATTACTGCTGTTCAATCAAAATAATAAATGCTTAGAGCCCCGAGCTTTAAATTGCTCGGGGCTCCGTTTTATTTGAATAATTCACACTTTCCTATTATCAAGCAGGGATTTCTTACGTTATATGTCTCTATCCCCAACCTGACGAAGTCGTACCGCTCTATCCGCTTTGATTTCTTGATCAGAGAACGATACGAGTCTGATCCCAGCAGTTCCATGTTGAAGGGGTCAAATATCTTTGGGCACGACAAGGGAGAGCAGTTCCGACACCTGGAACAAAGATGCGGAACTTCCACCGACGAGAAACTAAGCCGCTCCTTAATCTCTGCGAAAAAGAGTTTATCCTCAACTTTGACGACGAGAACCGGCTGAAGATTTTTCTTCATTTGCAAAATTTCTTCCGGGGTTGTCTCTTGAAGTAGGATAGTCTTCTTTTCCGCCTCGTTGGTTATGTTCCCATCTATGTCTCGAGTTACCTCAAAGACACCGAGTTTGATACCGCCTTGGATACTATCGAGCCGCAGTTGGTATCTTTTCCTGGGGATACGGGGAGTCTGGTAATTTACCGGCGTTTGTGAAAACATGATGCACCTCCAAATTGCAGTTTATTTTAACCTTATGTAGTATACTATACTTTTTAAATTATGTCAACTTTATAGTTTTTTAATTTGATTGAAATTAATTTTTAATTATGATAAAATTTTTGATTGAAAATTTAAATGAAAAAAGGAGAATTTGTATGAAAGTACTAGTTGTAAATTGCGGTAGTTCATCGCTTAAATATCAGTTAATTGATATGGATAATGAAAGTGTACTTTGTAAGGGAAAGTGCGACAGAATTGGTGAAACAGGAGAAGGAGCTATAGGAAAACCCTTTATAGAATACAAAGGAAAATCTGGCAAAAAGGTTATTGAAGAAATTCCTCTTCCAGACCATGTTGCAGCCTTTAGAGCTGTTGTAGACCATATGACAGATGCAGAAAATGGTGTAGTTTCAAGCTTGTCGGAAATTTCTGCTATAGGACATAGAATAGTTAATGCAGGTCCATTTTTCTATAAAACTACTTTAGTTACAGATGAAGTTATGAAAAAGTTTAAGGAAAGCTCGATTCCTTATGCACCGCTTCACAATCCTGCAGCATTGCAAGGGATAAATGCATGTTTTGAGACTATGGAAGGTATTCCACAAGTTCTTGTATTTGATACAACATTCCATCAAACAATGCCTGATGAAGCTTTTATGTATGGTGTTCCTTATGAATGGTATGCTAAATATGGTGTAAGACGTTACGGAGCTCATGGTATGTCACACCAATTTGTTACAGAAGAAGCTGCAAGACTTTTAGGTAAGCCAGTAAATGAAGTAAATATTATTTCTTGCCATTTAGGTAATGGTTCTTCTATTACAGCTGTTAAGAATGGCAAATGTGTTGATACTTCAATGGGATTTACACCTCTTGAGGGTTTAGTAATGGGTACTAGAAGTGGTGACATTGATCCCGCTATTATGGAATTTGTTATGGATAGAGAGAATATGGATATCCATGAAATGCTTAAGACTCTAAATAAAAAATCTGGTCTTCTTGCTCTATCTGGTAAGACTGGTGATGTAAGAGATTTAAGAATGCTTAGAGATCAAGGCGATGAAAGAGCAAAAATGGCTCTTGAAGTTCTTTCATACAGAATTAGAAAATATATAGGTGCTTATATGGCTGTTTTAGGTCATGTTGATGCAATTACCTTCGAAGGTGGTATTGGTGAGCATAACCCTGACGTTGTAGAAGCTGCTGTTAGAGGCTTAGAAGAATTTGGAATCAAGTATGATAAAGCTCATATTGACGATGAAATGTATGAAGGTGTTGTAAGTACAGAAGATTCTAAGATTAAAATGTTTGTTATTGCTACTAACGAAGAAATCGTTATAGCTCGTGAAACGATAAGTGCAATTTCATAAAAATGTAGTGGCGACCATTGGTCGCCATATTATTATGTCATCATAATTATAAAAATTTTGCATGTATATATAGTTGTTTCGTAAGGGACGGCCAAAGGTTTCCAACTTCTTAGCAATCAATAATTACTGCAACTAGGGAAAAATGGGAAGCGTAGGAAGCGAGCTAAGGGGCCCATTTTTCCCGTGTTGCAGTTTATTATTTATTGCTTAGAGTTTTAGAAACCGACGCATTCCTTACGAAATAATTATATATACATGCATTATTATTTAGATATGATTTTTTTTGTTACATTGTCTACTTTTTTTCAATATGATAAAATTATTTTTGTATAGCTTACTTTATGGAATTTTGGAAGGATATTTATGATTGATCTTAAAACAAATATTCAGTATTTAAAAGGCGTGGGGCCTGCTAGAGTTGAACTTCTTAAAAAATTAGGAATTAATACTTTGGAAGATTTAATTACTTTTTTTCCGCGTGAATATGAAGATAGAGGAAATTATCGCTATATTTCTGATTTAAAAGTTGGAGATATAGCGTGTTTTCGTGGCGTTGCAATGACTAAGCCTTCAGAAGCTAGAATTAAGAAAAACATGACAATTACTAAAGTGGTTGTTCGTGATGAAACTGGTTCAGCCCTTTTAACATGGTTTAATCAAAGCTATATAAAGAATCAAATTGATGCTCATGAAATGTATACTTTTTTTGGAAAAGTTCAAAAGGTGGTTGGTGGAAGAATCGAAGTTACTAGTCCTATATTTGATAAAGATGGTGAGACTAAAAATACTGGCAAAATAATACCATTATATCCACTAACAGCCGGTATGACACAGAATGTATTAAGAGGTATTATAGAAAACGCATTAAAACTTTCTAATAATCAATTTGAAGAATTTTTACCTTCTTGGATTAGAAAAGATTATGATATTTGTGAATTAAATTTTGCTATAAATAATATTCATTTTCCAGAAAAAAAAGAAGATTTTATGGTAGCTAGAAAACGAATCGCTTTTCAGGAATTACTTCTTCTTCAGTTGGGACTTCTTAATTTGAAAGAAAAAGGTAAAGTTGAAGATATTGGTATTGAATTTAAAGAAGATGAACATATAGATGATTTTTTATCTAAACTTCCATTTACTTTAACTAATGCTCAAATGCGAGCATGGACTGAGATTAAAAAAGATATGGAATCTAATAAAGCCATGAATAGACTAGTACAGGGCGATGTCGGATCTGGAAAGACTGTAGTTGCTTGTATGGCAATGTATAAGGCTGTTAAAAACGGATACCAAGCATCTTTAATGGCTCCTACTGCTATTTTAGCAACTCAACATTATGAAGGGATTTCTAAGATGCTTGAACCATTTGGAATTAGATGTGCCTTATTTACAAGTGCACTTACTAAAAAACAAAAAGAAGGCCTTCTAGAAGAGCTAAAAAATGGAGACATAGATATTGCAATTGGTACTCATGCATTGATAGAAGAAAATGTTGAGTTTAAAAATATTGGTTTAGTAATCACTGATGAACAACATAGATTTGGTGTTCGCCAAAGAGCTAAGCTTTCGAGTAAAGGTGAAAAAATCGATACTTTGGTTATGACGGCAACTCCAATTCCTAGAACACTTGCGTTAATTCTTTATGGTGATTTGGACATATCAATTATTGATGAACTACCTCCAGGAAGGCAAAAAATTGATACATATGCTGTTAAGAAAAATATGGAAAATAGAGTTAATGAGTTTGTTAGAAAAGAAATAAAGGCTGGAAGACAAGCATATATTGTTTGTCCTCTAGTTGAAGAGTCAGATTTATCTGACTTAAAAAGCGTTAAGATTATGTTTGATTACTATAAAAATGTTTTTCCGGAATTTAGAATATCATTTCTTCATGGAAAAATGAAAAATAAAGAAAAAGACGAGATAATGAGCAAATATAAGGCCGGAGATATAGATATATTAATCTCTACAACAGTTATAGAAGTAGGTGTTGATGTTCCAAATGCTACTATTATGATTGTTGAAAATGCAGAAAGATTTGGTCTTGCACAGCTTCACCAGTTAAGAGGAAGAGTGGGTCGTGGAAAGCATAAGTCGTATTGTATTCTAAAATACGAGTCAAAATCAGACATAGTAGCACAGAGAATGAAAATCATGGAACAAACTAATGATGGATTTGTTATTTCGGAAAAAGACTTAGAATTAAGAGGACCTGGAGATTTCTTTGGAACAATGCAACATGGAGTACCAGAGTTTAAAGTAGCAAATTTATTTACAGATATGGATCTTTTAAAACAAGCTCAAGAGTGTAGTAAAAAAATACTTATAAATGACCCGTTTTTGATGTTAGAGGAAAATTTAGGTATTAAGGAAAAAATAGAAGGCTTATTTAAAGAAAAATTAGAATTATAGTTTACATATTTACATTTTGTAAACCTTGGTGTATAATCCTTTTACAAATTTATAAGGAGGTAATCAAGGTGAACAGGACAATTGGACAAATCATGACATCACAAAAAATCCGGCTGTTTTTGGCTATCTTAGGAGTCTTGGTACTTCTTGTTGTCTTCACAGCCAATGGTGATTCTTTTGGTGAAAAAATCCGTTTTGAGCCCTCGATCGAGATGGAAGATTTGGGATATGACCCAAATGCTCTTTTTTTCGGATACAACGATGAGCGTCTGATTATCCGAGAAGAGCCGAAAAAGGGAGCAACCAAAGTTGGCCGATATGAGTCATACTCGCTTATTGAAGTTCTGGAAGACTTGGGGGAATGGTACAAAGTTCCTGACGGCTACGTAATGAGCAAATATGTTATCCTGATTGATGACCCTGACGGAGTACCTTCTCCGGTAGATTCTTCAGAACAGGTGACATTAAGTAAATCTAACATGCCGTATTTAGCGATTAGGTATGTTGGAACCCTTGCTGAGCGTACTCAAGGAGACGGCGTAACGACAAAGAAATCGCTTAAGTTTATTGGCGACATTCCAATTTATGAAATTAAGGGTGGCTATGCTTATTTCCCCTCAGGACGCGAAATATACAAAATCGACATTGAGAAGTTTTCAGAGCTGAAAGATGTCGGACCTGACCAAGAGATTCTAGATTGCTACAGAACTGTATACCATAGTAGCACCGACTCAAGGAAACATAATATAAGGCTTTGTGCTTCCCTTGTTGATGGAACTGTAATTGAACCAGGTAAAACGTTTAGTTTCAATCAGACTACCGGACCTCGTGGGAAGAAGCAGGGTTACAAAAAAGCTAATGTTATTTCAAGCGGTAAAGTAGTCCAAGATTATGGCGGTGGCGTATGTCAGGTTTCCAGCACAGTTTATGCTGCTATTATGAATGACCGGAATATAAAGGTTACAGCACGAACGGAACATGGACTGGAAGTGACTTATCTACCGGTTGGTATGGATGCGACTGTCTCTTATGACAGATTAGACCTGAAATTCAAGAATAAATATGAATTCCCGATTAAGATAAACATTCATGCCGATGATGGGGCAATTATTGTCTACATTATGAGATTCTAAAGCGACGCACGGAAGACTTTCTTCCGTGCATTTTTATACTCTTTTTTTGGTTTTTGTGTTGCAATTTAACATAACGCGTAATATAATAAACCAGCTTGTAGAACGTTGACATAAAGCAAAAGGAGAGTAATTCATGGAAGAAGAATTTGATTTTCTAGACTTAATTTATTACTTCTGGAAAAAGAAGTTTTTAATATTATTTTTTGTAATTATTGGTGTTATATGTGGAAACCTTTATACGAGGTTTCTTGTTGTGCCTGAATACACGTCTTCAACTACACTAATTCTTGCAAAATCTAATAATGGATCATCATATACGTCTCAAGATGCCATTACTCAATCAGATATTACTTTAAATCAAAAATTAATATCTACTTATGGCGAACTTTTAAAGAGTCGTAGAGTTGCTAATACTGTTATTAATAACTTGAAATTAGATATGGACTATAAAGAGATTAAAAAATGTGTTTCTGTTTCTTCTGTTAAAGATACAGATTTAATTAAGGTATCTATAACGACTGATGATGCAAAATTATCTCAAAAAATTGCAACTGAAATGGTAAAAGTTTTTACTGATGAAGTTGATAGAGTATATAACATTAATAACGTTTCAATTATTGATGAAGCAGAAGTAGAAAACAATGCAGTAAATGTAAATTACTTTAAGAGCATGGTTGTGTTTGGTGCTGTAGCTTTAGTAATCACATGTGGAGTTATTTTCTTAATCTATTATTTTGATAATACGATCAAGAATGAAGAAACAATTACAAAACTTACTGATTACCCAGTACTTGCCCAAATTCCTAAAGTAAATACTAAAAAGGGGGGCAAGAAAAATGATAGATAATCAAATTATCGCATATAGCGACCCTAAATCAGTAGCTGCAGAAAGTTATAGAGCACTACGTACAAATCTAGAATTTTCAATGTCTTCTGGAAAGCATAAAGTTATACTAATCACAAGTTCACATGTTAGTGAAGGTAAGTCGTCTATCTCTGCAAATCTTGCAACTGTATTTGCTATGAATAATAAAAAGACAATTTTAATTGATGCAGATATGAGAAGAGGTTTACAAAGCAAAAATTTTGGACTTCATAATAAAAATGGTTTATCTGGTTATCTTGCAGATTTAAAAGTAGATTATAAATCTTTAGTAAAGAAAACAGATATTGAAAAACTATCTTTAATTAATTGTGGAGCTGTTCCACCAAATCCTGCAGAGCTTTTATCTACAGATAAAATGGTAGAACTTATGAATAAATTAAGAGAAGAATATGATGTCATAATTATCGATGGAGCTCCTGTTTTACCTGTTACAGATAGCGTTATTCTATCTAAGCTTGCAGATAAAGTTATAGTAGTTGTATCAAGTGGAGAAACACATAAAGAAGAATTAAAGTCAGTTAAATCTATTTTGGAAAATGCTGGTGCAAGTGTTGCTGGAGTCGTTTTAAATATAGTAGATATGCATAGCAAAGGCTATGGAAAAGGTTATTATGGTTCTTACACTTATTATAGTCGTAAAGAAGATAAAAGGAGTCAAGACTAATTTATGGTAGATTTACATTGCCATGCAATTTATGATGTTGATGATGGTTCGAAAAATATTGATCAAACAATTAGGATGATTAAAAATGCCGAAGAAATTGGATATGATGCGATATGTTTTACACCACATTATATGGAAGATGGATATAGAACATCAAAAGTTGTATTGGAACAAAAGTTAAATAGAATAAGAGACTTAGTTAAACTAGAAGGAATTAGAGTAGATTTATATCTAGGGGAGGAAATATTTATATTTCCAGATTTAGCCGAAAATATAGATGATGTTTTAACATTAAATAATACTAAATATGTATTGTTTGAATTACCGCTTCTCGAAAGTTTAAACTATGTAGATGATGTAGTATATAAACTACAATCATTAGGATTTGTGCCTATTTTAGCACATCCTGAAAGATATTATAGGACAGTTACAGATTTTAAATACATTGAAGATTTAGCAAAAAAAGGAGTTCTTTTACAAATAAATATAAATTCACTAATAGGTAGATATGGAAAACAAGCAAAACTTCTTGCAACTAAAATGCTTAAGAAAGATATGTGTGCAATAGTTGCAACAGACGCACATTCTTCAACAGGATATATAAGTGCTAAGGAGTCTCTTGAAATTCTTGAAAAAATAGTAGGTGAAGACAAAGCATATGAACTTACTTCTACTAACCCAAGAAAGATTTTGAACAATGAAGAAGTTAATCCATGGTCCTATAGAAAGCTAGAAAAGAAAAATAATAATCACGAATCTATTTTTAAAAAAGTATTTTTCATTTCTAAGTTAATAAAAAAATAATAGGAGCGAATAATGAATAAGCATTTAAAAAGATTTCTTCTTTTACTTATTGTTTCAATAACACTATTTTTAAGCTTTGCACAAGCAGCAACTAAAGAAGATGTAATAGTTGCTATAAACGCAACTTATCAAGTGTCTGAGACAGAAAAATTCCGATTGCCACAAAAGTACATTAATAAAGGGGAAGAATACTTAAATACACATCCTTTAACTAGCAAACAGTATTCACAAATATTAGCTGCAATTGATAAAGCAGTCGAATTTGCAAGAGAAGTAGGCCATACAAATTATAAAAAGTATACTAAGGAACAAATAAATAGAGCCCTAAGCATAATTATAGAAGCATGTAGAGCTGCAAATGTAGATTTTGAAGCGGAACTTAGGAAAGAAACAAATAATAAAACGAATAAAAACAATTCCAAACTTGGCTCAAATAAAGTTATTACAGAAGTAACTCCAAAAGTCAAAGATAAAAGTGGTGAGAAAATAACAAGTTCTGGAGATAGTGGTGACATAATATCGGGTGATTATTACGAAACTACTTATATTTCAGGCGATTACATAGACACGAATGAAGATGATTTACAGAATACACATGATGATGTTTTATCTCAAGTAACCAATGAAGAAAGCTCGGAAAATATATATTTTATAATAAATAGAAATATTGTTCTCGTTATAATGGGCATTATTCTAGTAATTATTTTCAATATTTTGCTAATTCGCTTGATATTTAAGAAAAACTGGAATAAAATCTTCAAGAAAATAGTGATAGCAATGCTCGTTATATTAATTATTGCCTTGATTTCAGTACTTTGCTTGATACTTTATTATATTGAGGAAATAAAAATGATTTACGAACTATATTATCTATTTAAGTAAATGAGGTAGTAGAGTTTTTCTACTTAAATAGGGAGGACATATCATGAAAAAATCAATTTTAGCATTATTTTTACTAGTTTCTTTACTAGCTACATCTGCATTTGCTGCTACTTTCACAGACGTGCCAAGTTATTTCTGGGGTAAGCAAGCTATCGATAGATGGGCTGATGAAGGAATCATTACTGGTTATCCAGATGGCTCATACAAGCCAAACAATACTATTTCAAGAGCAGAATTTGCATCTTTAATAGTTAAAATCTTTGAACCAATTAAGACAAAAGATATCACAGAATATCAAGATGTTAAAGCAACAGATTGGTTCTATGATGTATTATCAAAAGCAGTTGCTATGAACGCAATTGATGAAGCATCAAAAACAACTATGAGACCAAACGCAGCTGTTACAAGACAAGAAGCTGTTGTTATCTTAAATAGCATTTTAGGACTTAAAGCAAATTCTTTAGAAGCTTGTCAAAAATTCACAGATTATGATGAAATCGCATCTTTTGCAGAAAATGACATTGCTGCATTCGCAGAAAAAGAATATGTTATTGGTTATCCTACAGGAGCATTTGAACCAACAGGAACAATCACAAGAGCAGAAGCAGCTACAATTCTAAACAGAGTTTTAGCATTAATCATCACAGAGTCTGGTGAATATGATTTAAGCAAAGTATCTGATACAGTTTTAGTTAAAGCAAAGAATGTTATAGTTAAGAATGCTGAAAAAGCAAACTTCGTATTCTTAAATGAAGAAGTTAAAGAAACATTAGAACCTCTTACAAAGAGTGAAAAGAATGGTTTTGTAGTAATCAATGCAGAAGAATCTAAATCTACAGGAAGATCTTCAGGTGGTTCAGGTTCTGGCACAAGCACAAAGACAGCTGTTATAACTGTTAAAACAGTTACTGATCCTAGTGGTGATTATTATGAAGTACACAGAAACTCAGTTGATGTAGTTGCTGGTGGCAAAATTACAATTAAAGTAGATAAAACAACAGTTGTAAGTGCTGCTAAAGTAGAAGATGCAGATAGCTTTATTGAATTACTTCTTAAGGTTGCAAAAGCTATGGATACAGAAAAAATCTTCAATACTTTAGATAGAGAAGAATATGTTGCTGATGCAGATGTACTAGAATGGGGTAGACAAACAGCTAAAGCATTACTAGCAGACAACGCAGAAGCATACATTAAAGTTGTTGCTAAGATGGATGAAGCTCACAAAGTATACAGTGTATACAAAGCTATGCTTGGTGAGGGCATCGATGGTGATACTATCAAAGCTAAGGCTTTAGAACTTCTATCTGGCGCTTATAGCGACGAAGCTAACACTCAAGTTACTTTTGATGCTTTAGTTGCTAAAATCAATGGTTTCAGCAAAATCTAATGTAGATTTTTAAGACGACTTTCATAGTCGTCTTTTTTTGTCCTTTCTTTCGGATACTATGATTATCGTCATAGCTCGTCGCAAGGTAAACGATTTCTTCGTGGCCGAAGAAATGTTTCCTTGCTGCGCTATGACTCTATTGATACAATTCGTAGCGGCGACCATTGGTCGCCACTTTAAATTTCTCGCAATTCGTTATTTCCGTAGCATTTTCCTCGATTTCTGCTGTTTTTCGTCTTAATTATGTATAAAATTTTTTCTTTTACGGAAGCTTGTTTTAGAGTTTTGATGCCACGAAATGCGCTTGAAATAAGGCTTTTCAGGCATTATAATATATTATGTATATTACTTATGATGAAAGGGGAATGCTTATGCCTTTTAAAAGATTATTAAAGTTTGTTGGAATAATATCTATTATTCTTGTGTTAATTAGTGGAATTTCAATTGCTTCTTCAAAGAAGTCTGCTGATGTTTTTAGGGGCTTTTTAAATAATGCCGCTTCTATGATTAATAAATCGGACTTTTCAAAGAAGTATTATGAATTGACGTATGTTGGTTATAATGATGAACTACCTGAGTATACTACCACATTTGGTGATGATAAGTATTATATTAAAACCAAAACATATGATTTATTGGTAGATGGTGCTCTAGATGAAATATTCAATGAGCCAAAATTTTATGTTATGAAAAATAATAATGTATATACTACAACTTATCCATACGAAGACAACTATTATAATTTAAGGTATCTGATTGCTGATTATTTAAGTCCTACTATAGATTTTGAAAAGATGATAAATGGTTCATCACTTGGACAGCTTGAAGTATATTCAATTCTTTTAGAAACAATTTCTAATAATTTAAAAGATGAATACTTTTATGATTCAAAATCTGGCTCTGTTAATGAATACGTTTTAAGTATGAATAAAGAACAGATTAAAGTGTTTGTTAAGAACTTAATTTTAGACCTAAACGAAAATGATAAATTTCTTGACCTTGTTCCTGGATCAAAAATTGAGGAAGATGATTTAAAGTCTACTTTTGAAGAAATAGATCAATTCTTTGATAGTATGAAAGAATATAACTTCAAGATTTCATTATTTACGAAGGGAAATAAAGATGGTTTTGTTGGATTTAAAGCTTCATTATCTGGAATGTCTGGTGAAGATAAATTTAAATTACTATTTGATCTAAATAGTGATTGTAAAAATGAACTAAAGAAAGAGCAAAAGATTAATGCAGAGTTTATATTTTATGCACCTGGCCAAAATATTAATTGCTCATTAAAAGCAGATAAAAATAAGATTGACTTAAAGTTTGATGAAAATCGTGAGACCATTACAGTCAGTTATGATTATGACTACGATAATTACTATGATAGCTCAAAAAAATATAATGTTAATGTAATTACAACAACACCTATTCCAAAAATTTCTACAAAAGAAATAAAATCAAGTGGCTCTATTGAGATTAAAGCAAATGATAAGAAGGAACTATTAAAGTCTAGTGACATTGTTGCAAATGTTTATATTAAAGCTGATGATGAAGAACATTCTGTTGTGCTTAATTTGAAAGGTGATGAAAAATCTTTCTTAAAATCAAAAGAAATTAAACTTACTTATCAATTAGATAATGAGAAAGAAGTTGAGCTTATAAAGCTATATTCTGAAGATAATAAGAAATTGATAGATTCATCGACTATTGTTTTAGAAATCCAAGACGATGGTGAAGTTATAAAATTTAGAGCAAAATCTAATGAGCCTATAATTAAGTCTCGTGAACTTATATTTGGATTAGAGACAGAAGATAAAGAAATAATTGAATTGTATCGAATTAAATCAAATGATAAACGCGATATATATAATTCGCGTGACTTAGATATTATCTTCTCAGAAAAACTTGCTAGAGGAAAATGTATTTTAAATATAAAATCTAATGATAATAAAAAGATAGCTGATTCTTCTAATTTAGAAATCAAAATTGACTATGAAACTGAAGATGAATTTGATAATGTAATCCTTGATATTAAAATTAAAGGAAATAAAACTTTAAAAGATTCCTCAAAATATGAAATAACGATGTACATGTATTATGAAGGTGAAACAACGAAATTTGAAGGAACAATTGAAAGCTTAGATAATAAACCTCTATATCAGAGTAAAGACTTCAAAGGCGAAATTAAACTTCTTGATGAACATCAAGACGAAATGATTAAAGGTACATTTAATAGTAAGACGGGATTTGAAATAACTGCTAATGCTCTAGATCCAAATAGTAAAGATAGGCTTTATATAAAAGTTAATTTCTTAGATAAAGTAGATTTCTATAAACTTATGGATATTAAAAATGCTAAAGAGGTTAGCGCAGAAGAATTCATGTTTTATGTGAGTCCGGAAGCGGACGCAACATTGGGACGATATTAATCGTCCCTTTTTTTATTGCACTTTAGGACACGCCTTTGGCTTTTTGGGGACACACGTGTAAAAGGCAAAGTAATAAACATATCATTGAAAAATGCCTCAATTTGTAGTAAAATAGCCAGCAAGGGGTGACAAAAAAGATGTTTAAGCTACACTCAAAGTACGAACCTACTCGGCGACCAACCAGAAGCTATAAAATCCTTAGTAGATGGCATTAAACTAGGTGAAAAGTTTCAAACTTTACTAGGTGTTACTGGAAGCGGTAAGACTTTTACAATGGCTAACGTTATAGCTCAAGTTAATAAACCTACTTTAGTTCTTGCTCATAATAAGACTTTAGCCGGGCAATTATATACAGAGTTTAAAGAATTCTTTCCGGAAAATGCGGTAGAGTACTTTGTTAGCTACTACGATTATTATCAGCCAGAAGCATATATGCCTCAAACTGATACTTATATAGAAAAAGATAGTGCGGTAAATGAAGAGATAGATAAGCTTCGCCATAGCGCGACAGCTTCTCTTTTTGAGCGTAAAGATATTATTATTGTCGCTTCGGTTTCTTGTATTTATGGCTTGGGAGACCCAGATGATTATTCTAACTTAACTCTTTCATTAAGACCTGGCATGCAAATTGAAAGAGATACTTTACTTCGTGAACTTATAGATAGGCAATATGAAAGAAACGAAATAGACTTTAGACGTGGTAAGTTTAGGGCAAAAGGTGACGTAGTAGAAATATATCCATCAAATACATCTGAAACTGCCCTTAGAATTGAATTTTTCGGTGATGAAATAGAAAAGATTACAGAAATTAACCCTCTTACTGGTCAAAAAATTGGTATTAGACAACATTGCTTGGTATTCCCAAACTCTCACTATGCAACTTCAAAAGCCAAGCTAGAACGTGCTGTAGTTACTATTGAAGAAGAACTAGAACAAAGAATTCAAGAATTTAAAGACCAAAATAAACTTATAGAAGCTCAAAGAATAGAACAAAGGACAAACTTTGATATAGAAATGATTAAGGAAACAGGTTTTTGTCAAGGAATAGAGAATTATTCAAGACATATTTCTGGAAGGAAACCTGGTTCTGCTCCTTACACACTTATGGATTATTTTCCAAAAGATTTTCTTCTTATGATAGATGAATCTCATGCAACGGTTCCGCAAGTAAGGGCTATGTATAACGGAGATAAAGCTAGAAAAACTGCCTTAGTTGATTATGGATTTAGGCTACCTTCAGCGTTCGATAATAGGCCACTTAAGTTTGATGAATGGGAAAATCGACTTAATCAAGTTGTTTTCGTATCAGCTACACCAGCAGATTATGAAAATGAACATTCTGAAAACACCGTTGAACAAATTATCAGACCAACAGGACTTTTGGATCCTAAAATTGAAGTAAGACCTGTAGAAAATCAGATTGATGATCTTATAGAACAAATTCGTCAAACAGTGGAAAAAGGTTATAGAGTACTAGTTACTACTCTTACAAAGAAGATGGCAGAAGACTTAACTGCATATTTAAAAGAACTAGGTATTAAAGTAACATATATGCACTCAGATATTGATACTTTGGAAAGAATGAAAATTTTAAAAGAACTTCGAACAGGAAAACACGATGTCTTAGTAGGAATAAATCTTTTGCGTGAAGGATTGGACCTACCAGAAGTTGCTTTAGTTGCTATTCTAGATGCTGATAAAGAGGGCTTTTTAAGAAGTGAAAGAAGTCTTATTCAGACTATTGGTAGAGCTGCAAGAAATAGCGATGGTAGAGTAGTAATGTATGCTGATGAGCTTACAGATTCTATGGAAAAAGCTATTAAAGAAACTAATAGACGTAGAAAAATACAGATGCAATACAATGAAGAACACGGCATTGTTCCACAAACTATTATAAAAGACATTTATGATGATATTAGAGCAACAATCATTGAAGAGGATGAAGAAGGAAATAAAGTAGAAATTAAGACACAAGAAGACTTGGATTCATTAATTGATAAACTAACAACTGAAATGCTTGAATTAGCATCACGAATGGAATTTGAAGAAGCAGCACAAAAGAGAGATAAAATTAAAGAACTAGAGAAACTAAAAGAAAGTTTGTGATAAGCAAACAGATGTTTCACAAAACAGCTGAAATATGCACTATTTATTACAAAATCATTACATACGTTGACTTTTTGTAAATATTTTGTAAAAATTAAAGCGTAAATTAAGACGCTAGTTAGGAAGAGACTTATGAGGGTTGTTTCTGGTAAAGCCAGGGGATTAAAGCTTAAAACAATCGAAGGAGATTCTACAAGGCCTACTAAAGATATGGTTAAGGAGGCTTTGTTTAGTATGCTTATGAGTTATACTAAGGAAGCTGTTGTACTTGATTTATTTTCTGGAAGCGGGGCTATTGGTATAGAAGCATTGAGTAGAGGTGCATCGTATTGTTACTTTTGTGATATAAACAAAGAATGTGTTAAAATAATTAATGATAACCTCGATAAAGCTAAATTTACTGATAATTCAAAAGTTTATAACCTTGATTATATAGACATGCTTAAAGAAGTAAGAAATGTAAGTTTTGATATTATTTATGTCGATCCACCTTATAACAAAGGAATGGGACAAAAAGCAGTAGAAACTATTTCTTCTTACGATTTACTAAAGAAAAATGGTGTTTTAGTATTTGAAACTGATACAGGTGAAGATGCACCAGATATTATAGGAAAATACGTTAAGTTTAAAGCAAAAAAATATGGAAGAAATTTTATTAGTTTTTACGAGTTGAAAGGAGATTAGGCATAAATGGACATTTTATCTTTGCTAGAAGAATTGGAACAATTGCTAGAAAGTAGTTCTTCTGTTCCATTTTCTAAAAAAGTTATGATTGATAAAGAAATTGTTGATGAATTGGTCGAAGAAATAAAGCTAAAAACTCCTGACGAATTAAAACAAGCCAAATGGGTTAAAGAGGAAAGACAACGTATTCTTCAGGATGCTCAAAAAGAGGCTAATGATATTATAAAAGAAGCTGAAAATAAGATTATAGGTATGATAGATGAGCATGAAATTACCAAAAAGGCTTATGAGCAACGTAGTGAAATAATTGATGCTGCAGAAAAATATAAAAGAGATTTAATTGCTGCTACAAGAGAACACGCTGATAGTATTTTAGAAGAACTTGAAAAGCAACTTAAAGAAAATTTGGATATGGTTCGTAGTAACCGTAAAGAGCTAAAATAATGGTATTTATATAAGGCGCAATTTTGCGTCTTATTTTTATTCTAAAGTTTTTTATATTATATTGTAATGGCGACAAATTATTGCCAACTTAAATAAAGGTAATGCCTAATGTAACCTTATAAATGTTACAATTACAATAAATTTAGGCTGTTTTCCTTGTAAATAAAAGTTTGTTATTATAACATAATTTGTGGATTATTATGCCCAATATAAGCTAATAATACTAATTCTTATTACTAATTCGATTGTGAAAGTGAGGAATTATGGCTAAAAAGAAGAAGAAACAAAAAAGGCCAGAATCTAATGTCGATATGCAATCTATTATTTTGGTTGCACTTGGCATACTTTTTGGCGTTATTATATACTCACCAGTTGGTGGTGTAGGAAGTTTTGTTAGAGATATTTTATTTGGTGGCTTAATGGGAGCACTTACATATGCGCTACCGATTGCTTTAGTGTTTATGGGAATTTACGTAATCTTTAAGGATTATTCAAGACTTAAGCTAAAACCAATATTGTTTGTATCTCTCCTTATTTGTATAGCATCTATTATTACATGTTTTGATTATGAGACTGTATTTGCGGAAGTAGAGCCTCCAGATAATATTTTTGGCACTATAGGTGTATTTTGTGCTAGAGGAACTGCATTTACTACAACATCAAATGTTGGTGGTGGACTTTTAGGGTCAATTATATCAGTTCCAATTATTGCAGGTTTTAGTTTGACAGTTGCCAAAGTATTCTTTATTTTACTTCTTATAAGACTTGCGTCTTTAATTACTGGCATTGCTTTTTCGTCAATAGTTATTGGTATTAGAGACTTTTTGTCTAACTCTATAGAAAAAGGCAAAGAAAATGTCCAAGAATTTGCTCAAAGACATGCAAGGGCTTATGATGAGGAAGATGAAGAAGAAGAGGATGAGGAAGAAGAAATAGAAATTCCTGTTAAAACAAAATCTTCGGGTAAGTCTACACAAAGAAATAAAAAGTTCCAAGAAATTATGGAACAAACGGAAGTAATTGGAAATAGTAAGCAACTTTCAATTTCTGATTTAAATCTTGATGACTATGATGAAGAAGATGAGGAAGAAGAGATAGAAGAAGTTGAAGAAGAACCAGAGGAAGAAGTAGAAGAGGAAGTTATAGAAGAAAAGCCAGAAGTTCCAGAAGTAAAAGAAGTACAGAAAAAACGTATCAAATTAAGAACAGCAGAAAAAAATCCTAAAGAAGACAATAAATCAGACCTTATGAGCTTAAGTAGTGTTAGTGAAGAAGATTATGAAGATTATGTGTTTCCTCCTATTTCAATTTTGGGAGAAGGAGAGCCAGTTAATGATGAATACTCTATAAGAGAGCTTAGAGAGGTAGCGGCTAAACTTCAAAACACATTAAAGAGCTTTAACGTCGATGCTAAAGTAGTAAATGTTACTCGTGGACCTACTGTTACTCAATATGAGGTTCAACCTAATGTTGGCGTTAAAGTTAGTAAAATACTTGGTCTTGCTGATGATATAGCACTTAACCTTGCAGCTAAGTCTATAAGAATAGAAGCACCAATTCCAGGTAAGTCTGCTGTAGGAATTGAAGTTCCAAACAAAAATAAATCTACAGTTTGGCTTCGTGAAGTTATCGAATCAGAAGTTTTCCAAGAAGCAAAATCAAAAGTATCATTTGCACTTGGTAAGAGTATTGATGGTGAGCCTTTCGTATCAGATATAGCCAAGATGCCACATATGCTTATAGCAGGTTCTACTGGTTCAGGTAAATCAGTATGTATTAATTCTATTTTAGTAAGTTTATTATATAAAGCAAAACCGAACGAAGTTAAACTTATATTGATAGATCCAAAAGTTGTTGAGTTGGGAGTTTATAATGGTATTCCACATCTTTTAGTTCCAGTTATAACTGATCCTAAAAAAGCAGCTGGTGCTTTAAATTCAGCGGTTCAAGAAATGGTTAATAGGTACAATTTATTTGCTTCTAAAGGTGTTAGAGATATTAGGGGATATAACGAAATATTAAATCAAGAAGGAGAAGATGGAATTCTTCCACAAATAGTTATTGTTGTAGATGAGCTTGCTGATCTTATGATGGTTGCTCCTAGTGAAGTTGAAGACGCAATTTGTAGACTTGCTCAAATGGCAAGAGCTGCTGGTATGCACTTAATTATTGCGACACAGCGTCCTTCAGTTGA
>JAEEGL017435304.1_pt1 | contig 20305 bp, 16 predicted proteins | sample 9134231 | NCBI WGS metagenome assembly JAEEGL01 (sample SAMN16246548, study PRJNA631951) | gut metagenome | biome: gut microbiome; feature: rumen; material: fiber-attached | host: Bos | place: Iran: Karaj | collected 2018-10 | reverse complement strand
TTATATATTTATATATATATATATAAATATATAATATAAAAATATTAGTTATAAAATGTAAGCTTTATGAAAACAAAGAATAGTATAGTCCAAAATAAAAACTGTTATTGTTATTACTGTTATCGTTTACTACTTTTCCTGATATGGTTGACAACCATTTACTGATATTGTTGCCTATTTCCTACAAAAGTTGACTCCCATTAAAAGTGAAGCCCCCCTCCTACCACCTAATCTTGCGTTTCTTTCGCTTTATCTTCCAATTGGCAGCAAGAAATGAAAGCACAATAAGAGCCAACGAAAACCACCACGGAAACGTGATGAAGAAATAAATCATAAAAAATAATATCCAAAGATAAAAACCAATCATACGCCAATGTTTTTTTATTAATAACTCCCAGTAATATTCATATAAATCAGTCCTGCAATAACAGTAATAACAATAACAGTTAATTTTATGCTGTATATATGCGTGATACCTAAACCAACCGAACTGAGCTGAGATCACGTGCAATAGTCCAAATGGCACCTAGCATTCACTTTATTAATAACTTAATTTATTTTGTTCTCTCTCTTCTAATAAATCATAAAAGTCCTTAGAATCTTGAATCAACCTTCTGCAATTCTCACACACGCAGTGGAACACATCCTTGAACTTGGTGTAATTCACCCCTCTATAATAGTAGGTATAATCCACCCTTTCTGGACAATCATCACCAAAAAGCTTCTGATAATCATATCCACAAAGCTCACAAGTGCCTTTATAGTGTTCATGAATGTACTCCTGCAATGCCTCTGGGATATTATAGCTATCTTGGCCATATCTTTCAGAGATGCTAAATAAGAGATTAGAATTCTTCTTCGAGAACTCCCTTTGATGTTCCAGCACATATTCTGCCCACAGCATCTCCAACTTGCCCGCATACTCTGATGGTAAGACCACACCAGAATGCCCTCCACGCCAGTCAAAATCAGGCATCTCACGCTCCAGAACCTCTGTGGAGAGAATAGGCATTCGTTCTGAATCTATGGCCATTTGGATGTACAGCTGTGCATAGTAAGCCTTCTCCCCTGTTCCCTTCCAGTCGAGACCTTCGATGGGTTCGTCACCAAGGTCGCCCTCCATAAAAATACCCGCATGCTCACTGTTATCACACCTCAGCATGAAGAACCTGTCTTCTTCTCCCAGACATCTCCAGTCATAAATGCTCCATCGCATTTCCATTTGTCCTTTGCGACGAATATCCTTCTGCATTTGCTCCCGAGACACATCTGAGATCTCAGGATTCCATTTCATAATAAAAGTACGTGTCATAATCTTTCTCCCAAAATTAATTGTATATAAGCCCAAACACAAAGATTCCCATTCTGATCCTTATACTCATACATTTCTCCCTCTGCATTAGGATAAGAGAAAATGCCCGTTTCGTCAGTCAGTTTGAAACGTAAGCTCCTCCCTCTGTTGGTGACGCAAACAGATGTAAATCCCTTTAACACAAAATCATCCAAGTTGTCCGTATCACAAAGCAACTCATAAAGCGAAGGAGTCAAGTCCAGTATCAGTTCATCACTTCCACCCTCTATTTTATCCCAGAGAGCATCGCTCACAGGAACGGTCACCTCGTCACCCTTCACTGTAGGCAAAGGGAAAGAAACCTGATGCGAAGCAGGTAAATTCTCTTCATCAAGTGGATAATCAAAGAGGCCCAGTTTGCCCTTCACGCCAGTGATGGGTTCCTCGAAGATATGCACATTCTCCATTTTCCAAGCCACACATCCCTCTTGTCCCCAATAGAGTGATTTTGCTTCTTCTTCACTGAACACCTCTGTCACATCTGCCCATCCTATGATGGCAGAGAGAGGCAGTTCATCATTCACTTTCAGAACACCCATCGTACGTGCATTCTTTATTTCAGCGAGCCACTGTTCTGGGAATAAGTCATCATAAAATTTAGGCACCTTCTTGCTGCTAGCATGCAGAAGAATGCGCACAGGCAATTCTTTTGGTTGCCAAGTACGATTTTCAATGTCTCTTACGCCTGCACAAATGATACTTGCCCAAGGCTGTTGAATAGATAGAGTTTTCATGTTTAGTTAGTTTTAAGTTAGCAATATAATTACTCTTTATCGGTATTATCCTCTTCGTCTAAAACGATAGGCTCATTGTTTTTACGCGCCTCCTCAAATTTCTCCTTCATAGTAGGATTATCCCGAGTAAGCTTCTTAATCGTCAAATCTTGAGCCTTATCGTTGGCTAGACGAAGGTTATTCTCAGAGCCAAGCAGCGCTTCTTTGATTTTCTGAAGGTGAGCTATCGATTTGTCAATCTCGTCAATCGCATTCTTGAATTTCTCACTCGCTAAACGATAGTTCCTTCCAAATTTATCCTGGAAGTCAAGCAGGGAATTCTCGAAGTTGGTCACATCAATAGACTGACTCTGAGCGATAGCCAATTGCTGTTTGTATTCCAAACTCTTTTTGGATGTTTGCACGAGTAATGATATGATAGGCAAGAAGAACTGAGGGCGGATGACATACATCTTTTCATATTTGTAAGATACATCTACTATACCACCATTGTACAACTCGTTGTCAGGCTCCAGTAATGATACCAGAACAGCAAACTCACACTTTTTGGCCTTACGGTCAGCATCCAGTTTCTTAAAGAAATCCTCGTTCTTATGCTTGGTAGCAGTCTCGTCTGCCTCATTCTTCATCTCGAACATGATAGACACATACTCCGTTCCATCTTCAGCAAAATCACGGAAGATGAAATCACCCTTACTGCCATTAGAAGCATCGTTGTCCTTCTCAAAATAAGCATTTGGCAACATACTGCGCATCATCTGATTATATTGAGTAGAGCAATGAATCTCCAATGTCTCGCCAATCATCTTAGTGGACATGCGAGTTTTCATATCCTTATAATAGTCCACCAATTCTTGCTTTGCCTTAAGTTCAGTCTCATGCTGTTTGAGCAGTTCTGCCTCATGAATCTGAGCCTTGCTTCTTTCAATTTCGACATCCGACATCAGACGAGCGATCTCCTGCTCTTTTGTCTGAATATCTGTTTGAGCCTTTGAACGCTCTTCCATGACAGCCAGCTGTAGTTTAGCTTCATTCTGCTCGATAGTGGCGTTCAATTCAGCGATAGTCTTATCCTTTTCAGAAAGAGCAAGGTCAAGTTCCCCTTTCTTCAGGGTTACAATGCTTTCCAACTTACTCTTTAGGTGCGCAATCTCAGCCTCTTTCTCAACTCTAACCTTATCAAGCTTAGAATTTGCCTCTGATTTGAGTCGCTCAATTTCGGCCTCTTTTGCACTTAATTCCAACTGCTTCTCGCTCAGCTGTGACTGATAGCTTTGCTCCGTCTTAGCTGTAGCTAGTTCTTGCTCAGCCTTATGACGCTCATAGAGATCTTTGAGTCGACGATTAAGTTCATCTTCAAACTCAGCATTCTTAACCTGATTCAAAAGCGAAGCATATTGAGCTTCATCGATTGTAAATTGCTTACCACAATTAGGACAAATAATATCTGCCATATTCATTAAAATTTAAGTTATTAATTAATATATTATATCCTTATAGGAGAACTCTGTTCATTGATTGAGAAGCTGGTCCTCCATGCTGCTGATAATAGGTATCAGCAACCCTTTGAAGAGAAGGAGTGAAATCTCTGCTTGGTCCAAACTTTTCGACAATACTTCCATATTTCTCAACTATATCCAGAATATCACGAACACATTCAATGCCAGCTCTACGGCAACGGTTCATAACTCTTACATTCACAATTCCCTTAAGGAAAAGATCAATCATCGATGTTCTTTCAGTAATGTTTTTCATAGACTTTTAGCTTTATTTGTTTTTATTTCTGATGCAAATATAAACCGCATCTGTGCAATGATACTGCACAGATAAAAAAAGTTTCATTTTTTGAATATTATTCTTAAAACTATGCCTTTCATTAGGAGAAAATAATTTATCTTTGCAGAAATACAAAAACACCTTAAGTAACTATGCCAGGAAAAAGTAATGCTCTAATAAGATACCAATTCTTAGATGGTTTATTTAGTGACTATAATAATAAATATAACTTTGAGACTATCTTTAAAATGGTAAATGAACATCTAGAAGATGATGGAGTAAGTGAAAGACAACTTAAAAATGACTTCAAAGCCATTCGCAAGATGCTTCGTAAAGGAATTCATCTTGATGTAATTCCATACCAAGGTAAGAAATGCTACTACCGCTATTCAGAGCCCAACTACTCTCTCTATAAGAGCCAGTTTTCTAAAGAAGATGTCATGTTGATTAGTTCTACCATTGAGACATTAAGGCGCTATCGTGGTTTGCCTAATTTTGAGTGGGTGGAAGAAGTTATCTCTAACCTCGAATTTCGTTTTGGGATTAAGTCTAATAGTGAAAATGTGGTGTCTTTCGACCAAAACGAAAGATTGGTAGGATTGAATCATCTATCAAAAGTAATAGATGCGACTGTGAATCATACACCTCTTTTTATTTTTTATAAAACATTTAAAGGAAAAGAAGTCAGATCAACCTTACACCCTTACCACGTGAAGCAATACAACAACCGTTGGTTCTTGTTTGGCTATGAGGAAGAAAGCGGGAAGATTGCTAATAAAGCACTAGACCGTATTCAACTTATTTTACCTGCAGATATAACGTTCAAACCCAATAAGGATATAGATTTTGCACACTTCTTCGATGATATTATTGGTGTTACCATCCCCAATGAAGATGTGAAGAAAGAAACCATTGTGCTTCGTTTCAGTGAAGAACGTTTTCCTTATGTGGTATCAAAACCGATTCACCGCACACAAGATACCCTTAATGAAAAAGACTGTACAATTACCCTAGACCTCAAACCCAACCGTGAACTGGAGCAGCAGATTCTTTCTTTCGGCCCAGACGTGGAAGTACTCTCTCCAGAATCATTCAGGAATCAGATAGCTAAAAAAATAAAAGAAAATTTCAAAAAATATTTTTCTGTGCAGAATGATTGCACAGACAATGTATAACTTTGCATTCAAATTAGAAATAGAAACTATAAAGCATCCTAAATATGAAACAGATTGGTTTTAAGAATTTTAGAAAGTTCGCAGATTTTCCAACTATGGATTTAGCACCTATTTCTATCCTAGTTGGAGAGAATAATGCAGGAAAGTCTACTGTAGTTAAGGGCATTCTTGCTCTCTCGGATTTTTTCAAACATGAAGAAGATAAATTTCTGTTTTCAGGCGAATCCTCATATGACTCAGTCAATAAAAAGAAAAACATAATTCTATCAAATCTAAAAAAACAGAAGTTTTATTTTAATACAAGCTATTTAGCTCATATTGGCACATTTAAAAGAGCTTTATACAATAAGGCTGAGAATAGTACTATAAGTTTTTATACAACTATAGATCGTACAAACTATACTATAGAAGTATTTGGTGACAAAGACAATGAAGAAATAGTAAGTGGATTCATTTCAAGAATTGTGTTAGATTATTGCATGTTAGGATTGCACATTGAATTTGACCTTCAAAAAGACAAGGCAATAGTTACATTTAATTCTGTTAATGTTTCAGAAGATCAACTCGATTTTATTTCCCCCCAAAAAAGAAATAAAGCTCAACAATTCTTAAGTTCTATCCCACATACATATGAACTATCATTTAATATCTCCAATTATTATCGGAGATTTGTACCCGAATTGTTGTATTTATTAAAAGCTTCTGTTGAAATAGCTATAAGTGCAACTTTGGAACTTGAGAAAACTATTAATCATATAGGCTCTGAGGTTGTGCTTGATTTGAATCCTATTCCTAACACCGATAATGAAACCATAGATTTTTTAAAAAAATATACAAACCTTATATGCCCCTCATACAATGGAGAAGAATGGATGTTTATTTTACCTGATTCTGATTTTCTAAGAAGGTACATAAGAATAGAGTATTTGTATGCACATGCAGTCAGTCAAAGCGTTATATATAGTGCAATAGATACGAACGATTATCTCTCAATGACTATACATGAGTTCGCTTCAAGGACTAAAACAGAAGAAGATTATAGAAAAGCATTTATTAAGCATTGGATGAATGAGTTTAATATTGGGAAGGATTATTTTATTACCTCAGTTGGTGGTGAAGCCCATCTAGTAAAAATACAGAATAATGATGGCGAGCTTATTAATTTGGCTGATAAAGGAATGGGAACCATCCAATTAATGGTACTTCTATTTAGATTAGCAATTACTCTCCCTAAAAAGACAATAAGTAATAATAAGACCAACAAAAATGTAAACATATATACTGACAATTCTCATATTATAATAATAGAAGAGCCAGAACAAAATTTGCACCCTATGCTACAAAGTAAACTAGCAGATTTATTCTATGAGCTAAATAAAGATTATGGATTTAGATTTATTATAGAAACCCATTCAGAGTATCTTGTTCGCAAAGCTCAGGTACTTGTTGGTGAAATGGAGTGTAAAACACAAGAAGAAGTAGACGAAAAGAACCCATTCAAGGTGTTCTATTTCCCTTCAAATGGTATACCTTTTGATATGGGAATGGCTCCAACAGGTAAATTCTTACGCAGCTTTGATGAAGGATTCTTTGATGTTGCAGCCAAACTGAACATGGAAGTTATACGTAGAGAGAGGAAGAAATAATATGTTCAAGGTTTTTGCAAATAAAAAGTTTTTGGAAGGAGTCCTGCTTGATAAAACTCCCCAAAACTGGTACGACATTCTCATGAGTGGGAATGTTGCGGAAGTATGCATACCTGAAGATTTAGAAGATGAGGATATTGATTCTATGGGAGTTATTGACATCATTGGTAATCTGCAACTATATGGAACTATTGTTAAGACCGATACTGGATACATCAACGACATTCCACATAATTCTCGTCGTGTACTAGAAAATCCAAATGCAGTATTTCTCCTTAATATTGAGGCTAAAGATGCTGAAAATATTCAGAAGAATTATGGGGTTATTTGCCAGTCAATCGATGCCATAGATGACGACGTCTTAACAAAAGCTTATGAATATGATCTATTCGATGGCCAAGAAGGTGTTGATTGGTCAGTTTATTTTGATAAAAAAAATCATAAACTACCTAGTAATGCTTTGATAATTTGTGATCGCTATATATTTAGTGCGAATAAAGAATCAGACCTTAAAGAAAGAAAAGATGCGTTACAATTAGGATTATCTAATATTCGAAGCATTCTAAATTCATTACTGCCAAAGAAGCATAACGATGAATACAACGTACTCATTGTATTTGACTCAAGTACTTTTGACAAAAGTGAAGAAATAGAGATGAATATGTTTAATTCAATCGTTGAAGATCTTAAGAATTATGCAGATGGTAATAAAAAAGTTCGTCGCTATAAAATACGTTTTGATCTTGTTTCTATAGACCATAATTGCATAAACTACAAGATGCTTCATAATCGAAGAATTATTAGCAATTATTTTATGGTAAGAGCAGAATACAAGCTAAGAGCATTCAAAGATAATGTATCTACGGTAACTCAGACCATTTTCTATGATGGCCTATTCTCAAAGATTGTGCCATTGAGTCCTAATGGACCAGATAGTCCTATCAAGTCACAACTACAAATAATCAATTGCATTAGAGAGCTTATTAAAAGTGGTAGTTGCAGAAAATATGCTTCTATTGTGGATAACGTTAAACTGGATAATATAAGTGTATCTAGAGTTTGTAACACTTGTACTAACCGATTAATGACAAACAATTCATATACTTTATAATCTATGACCGAACAAGAACTTGCTAATGTGATATGGGACATCAAGGAGATTATTCGTAATCTCTATGATGATGCTGAAGTGGAAGACGTGATATTGCCTTTTACGCTGCTGCGTCGTCTTGACTGCGTGCTTGACGATAAGCGTGAGGCTATTATGGAAGAAATCAAGGATTTGCCAGAAACGCAGAAGAAATTCAAGTTGAAGGCATTGATGAAGCGCAATAAGCTTGCATTCTTCAATACATCCGGTCTTTCACTTGAACGTCTGCTTGGTGCACCACAACAGATAGGAGAATCCTTCAAGACCTATCTTGATGGCTTCACAGACAACGTGAAGGACATCCTTGCTAACTTCGTGCATAGTGATACGGATTCAGAGGATGTGGACCTCTCTCCTATCTATAGCCGTTTGGAACGCTCCAACAAGTTGTTTTCGGTCGTTCAGCTTTTCGTGCAGCGTGCAGACCTTCATCCTGATAAGGTAAGCAATTCCATGATGGGTACCATCTTCGAGATTGTCATCCGTCGTTCAAAAGAAGCCAGCAATACCAAGGCAGGCCAATTCTACACACCACGCGAGATAGTCCGTCTGTTGGTATCGCTCACCATGTGTGGACGAGAGCATCAGCTCTACGAGGCTGGCCGTCACTTCTCTATCTACGACCCTTGTTGTGGAACTGGTGGTATGCTTACTGTTGGTAAAGAATACCTACAGGAGATTTCCCATCGTTCAGACATAAAGGTGTATCTTTATGGTCAGGAACTCAATGAAAAGACCTATGCCATCTGCAAGAGTGACTTGCTGATGAAGGGCGATGATCAGAACCTTGACGAACAGCTATTCCAAGGTGACACGCTGGGAGATGACAAACTCATCGGCAAGACATTCAACTTCATGCTGGCTAATCCTCCTTTTGGCGTGGACTGGGGTAAGGATGAAAGCGTAAAGAAAAAAGTGCAGGATGACAACTGCCCTGGTGGTCGATTTGAAGCTGGATTGCCAAGCACGAATGATGGCTCTCTGCTTTTCCTGCAGCACATGGTCAGCAAGATGGATGAGCAACAAGGCTCACGCATTGGCATCGTACTTAATGGCTCTCCTCTCTTCAATGGTGATGCTGGCAGCGGATGGAGCAATATTCGCAAGATGTTGCTCGATCGTAACCTGCTCGATTGCATCGTAGCATTGCCAAGGAACCTGTTCTATGGTACAGACATCACCACCTATCTGTGGATTCTTGACAACAAACGCCCTGAAGAGCGTCGTGAGAAGGTGCTGTTTATCGATGCCGCCCATACAGAATACACCCATTTGCTGCAGAAGAATCTTGGAAAGAAACGTTTTGAGATAAGTGTAGATGGTGCTACGGATATACTTGACATCTACCGTGACTATAAGCCTGCCAGCCGTGATATAAAGTATGAGAAAACTGGCGAGATAGAGCATCTTGAGGTAGCTAAGTTGCTCGATTACGATGACTTCCGTTATACTACGGTAGCTACTCGCCGTCCACTACGTTTGTTCTACAATGATGTGGACAACCTCATTATGCGAATGAAAGAAGAAGGCAGCATCGCCAAAGGCGATAAAGTCCTCTTTGAAGCCATCCTTAAGGACTACAATGCCGACCATCAGCTTACCGACGTGGAATTTATGTCTGAAGCAAAGCGCATTCTGGGCAAGAAATCGCTTACGCAGAGCGAAGTGAAGTCATTGCGAAAGTTGGGGACTACAGATGAGACGGCTCCAATTGTCTATAATAAGCCTGGCAATGAGGAGAGTGGAACGGTTCCAGATACTTCGCTCAACGATACTGAGAAGATTCCTCAAAAGCAAGATATTGATGAATACTTCCAGAGAGAAGTTTTACCATACGCTCCTGATGCATGGATGGATCGCTCTGTTGATAAAATGGGTGTGGAATTTCCTTTTACCCGTTTGTTCTATATCTATCGACCATTGCGCAGCAGTGAGGAGATATTGACTGAACTGGCAAAGCTTGATGAAGATATGGGAAGTGAATTGAATACCCTGAAAAATGCTGAATAGGATGAAGCAATACGATTCATATAAGGATAGTGGGGTGCAGTGGATTGGAGAGATTCCGAGCCATTGGGAGATTATGCAACTGAAGAATACGCTCTGTTCCATGCAGGATGGAACGCATGGTACTTTCCAAAGAATTACATCTCCTTATTTGTTGTTGAGCGCAAAAAATGTTTTTGAAGATGGAATACATATTTCTGAGAGTGAAAGTTCTATATCTAAATCAGATTATCATTCTATAATATCTAATGGATTCCCTGCAATTGGAGATATAGTTATCTGTTGTGTTGGAACAATAGGGCGTTGTTGTATATATAAAGAAACTCAACCTTTAGCTTTTCAAAGAAGTGTAACTTTTTTGAGAGTAAAAAAACAAGTATCCAATCGGTTCTTATTATATCTGATTAGAAGTAATATTTTTCAAATTCAATTAAATACATTAGCCAAAACAAGTGCACAAAGCGGAGTATACATGGGGGATTTGGCTTCAATCAAAATTACGCTCCCTTCTTTTCTTGAACAGCAGGCCATTGCTGCCTACCTCGACAAAAAATGTGCGGAGATAGACAAGGCGATTTCTACGCAACAGAAGCGAATTGAACTACTTCAGGAATTGCGACAGAACATTATTACCAAAGCCGTCACACGTGGTATCAATCCTGATGCTCCACTCAAAGATTCTGGTGTAGAATGGATTGGAATGGTGCCTGAACATTGGGAAGTACGCAAATTAAAAAATGTCTGCAAATCAGAAAAATATTCTATTAAAACAGGTCCTTTTGGCACTCAGTTGAAAGGACAAGAATTACAACCAGAAGGAGATGTGCGGGTATACAATCAACGGAATGTTATTGATAACCAATTCATAGATACTCAGTTCTATGTTTCATCAGAAAAAGCAAAAGAACTTGAAAGTTTCTATACCAAGCCATTGGACTTACTGGTTACTTCCCGAGGCACAATAGGGAAATGCTCTATTCTTCCATTGGAGGCTCCCATGGGCATCCTACACCCTTGCTTAATAGCAATGAGAATTGACCAGCGTATTTGTGATATTAAATACGCACAATTATATATTGGGGAAAGTTCATGTTTCTCTACAAATGTATTTCTGAATAGTAATGCAACAACTATAGAAGTTATCTATACTGAGACATTAAAGAGTGTGGTAATACCTGTTCCACCACTCAAAGAGCAACAATCAATTGTTGCTCATGTCGAATCCGAAACAGCTAAACTTGATAAGCAGGTAGCTAAGGCTGAACGCCAAATCTCCCTGCTCCAAGAACTCAAGCAAAGCATCATCACAGAAGTGGTGACTGGTAAAAGAAAAGTATGTTGAACGAATAAATATCATACTATATGCCGAATCTATTGAACGAAACCAAGTTTGAAGAGCACATTGCCGAATGCCTGGCTCAAAGTGACCTCTACAATCAGCGAGCGAGTGATGATTTCAACATCGGTGATCTGTGCGATAAAGGTATGTTGGAGCGTTTCTTACGTGCCCAGTCACAAACGTGGCATAAGCTTTCACAAGCATATCCAGGCAAAGAGGTGGATGCCGTAGTGACAGAGTACAACAAGAAGCTGAATCGTGGTGAGAGTATTCTCAACATTCTGCAAAAAGGTTTCAAGATAAAAGGCATACCTATCAAGTTCGTACAGTTCAAGCCTATACTCGATGGGCCAGAGAGTCCTGCCTACGAATTGTATAGACAGAACTGCTTCTCGGTGGTTCGTCAGATGCGCTATAGCACCAACAGATCATCTTATGGTAGCAGCTCTAATGAGAGCTTGAATGAGCTTGATCTCTGCATTCTGATCAATGGTATCCCCTTGTTGACTTGTGAGCTGAAAAACCAAGGTACCGGCCAGAACTACGGTAATGGCATATACCAGTATTGCTATGAGCGTAATCCGGAAAACCGCATGCTTCGGAATTGCCTTGTTCACTTTGTGATGGATAACTTCTTTGTATTCATGACCACACAGCTGCGTGGCGAAGAGACAAAGTTCCTGCCTTTCAACTGCAATAGTACAAATCCTGCTATTGAGGGTGATTATCCTGTTGCCTATATGTGGCGGCATGTGGACAGTACCCCAGAAGCCGACTACGAGAGCAATATCTTCAGTGCAGATTCGCTGCTCGATATCATAGAGAACTTCTTCAAGCGTTGTAACGACGAGAATGGTAATCCTGTGATTTACTTTCCACGCTACCACCAACTACGAGCCGTCAGGAAACTCCGTCGTTTGGTACGTGCAGAAGGGCCAGGAAACAACTACTTGATAGAGCACTCAGCTGGCTCTGGAAAGACCAAATCTATGGCATGGCTGGCCCATCAATTGGCCAACATGGCTAACGATGACAAGACGCCTATCTTCGACAGCATCATCATGGTGACAGACCGCATAGTGCTCAATCGTAATATGGCTGATGATGTGGTTGCTTTTGAAACCGTAGCAAATACGGTGAAAGACATTCGTCGTGGCTCTAAGAACTTAGCTACTGCATTGAACGAAGGTCACCGCATTATTATCTCCACCGTTCAGAAATTTGCTTATGCGCTGAAAGACTTGAAGCGCGACAAGCATCGCAAATATGCCATCATAGTGGACGAAGCGCATACGGCCATCGGTAACGAGAGCGCCAAAGACTTGGTAAATGCCCTCTCTACCGATGAGGATTTAGAGAATGTGGAAGGTTTCAACCGTGAAGACTACGACAGCGACATGGAGGCTTTGATGGCCTATATGCAAATCATGCGGCGTCACATGACGCACATCTCCTATTTTGCGTTTACTGCCACTCCAAAGGATAAGACTTTCGCTCTCTTCGGAAAGGACGGAAAGCGGTCGCACGACCTCTATAGCATGAAGCAAGCGATAGACGAGAGATTTATCCTTAATGTGCTGCAAAACTATAAGAGTTTTCAGACGATGTTTGAATACATCGAGAAGAATCCTGAAGAGGATCAGGACAAATTGTTTGAGGAGAAGAAATCATTGCGTGTCATTTATGGAGAGCTGAATAGGAACGCTTATATAAAGCTGCGTAAGGCCAACATGATACTCGACCACTTCATGCACCATACCATCAATAAGATTGGACACAGAGCCAAAGCCATGGTGGTGACTGACTCCCGTCAGGCTGCTGCTGACTATAAGCAACTGCTCGACCGACTGATAGCCGACCAATATGATGGCAAGATAAAGACGCTGGTGGCTTTCTCCGGTGAAGTGACCGACAGTCATGGGCGTAAATGCTCTGAGGCTAGTTTGAACGATGATCGTGTGAAAGACGATGACATCCGCATCAAGTTCATGAATGATGACTACAAGATACTCGTAGTGGCTGAGAAGTTTCAGACAGGTTTTGACCAGAAGTTGCTTCACACGATGTATGTGGACCGTGTGTTGGGTGGCATACAGTGCATTCAAACACTCTCCCGCTTGAATCGTTGTTGTGATGGCAAAGAGGACACCATGATTATTGACTTCCGCAATGATGTGGAGAAAGTGCGCAAGGCCTTCCAAGATTATTATACAGAGTTAACGCTTGAAGGTGAAGTTGACACTCAACGCTTGTACACTCTGAAGGATGATGTAGAAGCCTTCAAGGTATTCAATGAAGCTGAAGTAAACAAGGTGGTGGAAGCACTCATAGACCCCACGAAAGTACAAGGCGTACCATCAATGCTGAAGACTATCGTGGATGAGCGTGTGGTTCCGATGAGAGATGAGGATAAAGATAAGTATCGTAAACTGGTCAACCGCTATGTGCGCCAGTATGGCTTTATGGCACAACTGATGGACTTTATCGATCCTGACTTAGAAAAGTTCTACGTGTTCTGCAAGGTATTCTACAAATACCTGCCTTACACGAAGGAGACTTTGCCAATGGAACTATTGGAACGCATAGACCTCAACAAACTGCGCATACAGATGAATTTCGAAGGTCAGCTGGAGTTGGAAGACGAAAATCAGACCATGAAGAGCAGCCGAATCGGCGATGTAGGCCAGAAGCATGATGAAGAAAAGCTTAGCATTAAGGAAATACTTCATATCGTCAATAGCCCATGGGAGCAGTTCTTGGATGAAAATGACAAGATTCTGAAACAAATCTGGGATGAGATTCTCGTTGACCCTGAGGTAAACGATGCGTTTAATGCAAACAACACTTGGGATATCCTGCTGAATATCGTGAAAGATAAGTTTGACGAGAAGATAGCTGATCAAATCGAGAAGTATTACAACTTTGCTGAAGTGCTTGAGCGCGAGAAAAGTCTGTCATTAACACTTATGCGTAAATTTGTGGAAGCTTTGGCAGAGCGTACAGGAAAGGCAGCCCAATTAACTTACGACGAAAGCATTCTAAAGGAATGTATAATACAAGCAATGGGCGGAGTTTTGGCCGACGTATGCAGTCATGTACGTTCATTAGAAGAGTTTGTAGATGAACTTTTCTTTGTCCTCAATCAGGTAAGTATACCTACTCTTGATGGTGTGAATGAACTCATCAAGAATAATCTGAATAATATCTACACCAACGACCAAATACGTCTGGTTGATAAGATTCAGTGCTTCAACTCGCTGGTAACTAAATATGAGGCTTATCTGAAGAAACTCTATTATCTGATTCACGATGAAGAGGTGGAAGGACAAGATGGTAAATCAGCGAGTCTGGCAGACTCTATTCATGCTTTTAGTTGTTTATGGAATCTGAAGTATGGTCATACCGAGGAGGCACAGAAATATTCACAATACTTACAGATGCTTCGAGATTGGCGTAACGACTCTTCACATACAGCACCGACTACCACAGAGCAGGAAATAGATGCTGCTATTCAAATAGTTGTGGCTATGTATCTGTATGTTACAGGTCTCTCAATAACTGATTTAGAAATGGCTGGCATGGGATATGATCAGGCACCTCAAACACCATACCCATTCATTGGAGAAGAACCAAATAACTATACAGGTGAGGGCTATCCTACTCTAGCTGCAGATTAATTTTTAAACTTTATATTGGTAAGTGGGCAAATTTCTTTGCCCATTTTTTTTATTCTTTTTCTATCTGTGCAATGCCTCTGCACAGATAACACTGATCTTTGTATCGTGAAACAATAAAACAACTAGGTTATGCTACGACTGAAGGAAATACTTGAAAAGAAGGGAATGAGCGAGAATGACTTGGCCAACAAGCTTGGTGTTTCTCGACAATATGTAAATGCCATCGTGAAGGAAAGGCGTTCTTGTTCTATGCAGATGCTCAAGCGTCTGGCAGAAATTCTGGACGTTCCGGTAGCTAGTTTATTCGATAGCTACGTACCTCCTGTAACTGCACAGATGTTTGTGGGCTCTGTGAAGATTCCTAATACTGTTATAACTCTGTTCTTGTTTCAACAACGGTCAACAGAATAGATTTATCTGTAAATCCGACTTGTTGACAAATGGTTAAATATCATAAGTTTTTAGAATTTCAGCTTGTTGGGAAGTGTGCGATTGGCTATTTTTGTTTAGGTTTAATTATAAATATAATTGGTTATGAAAAGATTATTTATGATGGCTGCTATGGTTTGCACAATGCTAACGGCAGCAAATGCGCAGAATGTATCTGGCAACTGTTATCGTGGTTTCGTGGATGCTGGTTATACATTCGGTATCGGTGATTACAAATTTGGAAGAATCGAGGTAAACACTTCACATGGTTTCCAGATTAATCCTTATGTCTTTGTGGGAGGTGGCGCTGGTTTTCATTTTATGTCTTCATATGAAACTCCAGATATGGTTTATCCTTTGGATATTCGTGACAGTAAGGTGGATGTTCCTGTTTTTGCTATTATCCGTGGCAATCTCTCAAAAGGAAAGATTACACCTTTCTTGGATTTAAAAGGTGGTATGTTCGTAACTAATAGTGGTGGATTATATGTAAGCGCATCTCTTGGCTGCCGAATCGCGACCAATGAAAAGCAAGCGTTCAATGTGTCTGTGGGTTATTCTATAGAGAAATTGGAGTTCCAGACTTTCTCTCATTTTACCAGCTCCAAGAATATGGCTTACACACGCGAAGGCAGGAAGTTGGAAGCCACTGGTATCTCCGTACGTATAGGTTATGAGTTTTGATAATCAGTAAATAAGTGATCTTACCCAAAAGAAGACATAACAATATCCTTTTCCTAGATACTGAAATGACAGGAGATGTATCAATTTCTTTTTAACGAACCCCTACATGGTACTCACAACGCCATGAGTGTTGTAATAGGAACCCATCGTTGTTTCTGGGAACTTGTTCAGATGGGGAGAATCAGCAAAGATATATTTAAGTCCAGCTTTTCTTTCGCATAAAAAGGAGTTTTTTCTTCAAATACATTTACAGACAAACAAAAGAAATTATTTCTTTTTTATGACATTTTGACAGTTTTGCTTATACTGCTTAGATTGGCGGTATATTTGCTATATAATTAAAAATCATAAACTATGAGTAATACATATATTCCTATTAATATTAAACGAGATCTATGGTTTGCAGCTCATGGCAGATGCGAGTTTGCAGGATGTAACAAGTTGTTATCCCTTCATGGAGTTACAATGGATAACTGCAATATTTCCAATTATGCACATATCATTGGAGACTCCCCAAAGGGGCCACGGGGAAATAAGAAGTATTCAAAAGCGCTGTCTAAAGATATCAACAATCTCATCCTTCTCTGTCCAGAATGTCACACGTTAGTTGACAGTGATTGTGAGAAATACTCTGTGGAAATACTTCGTAATATGAAGAGGGAACATGAAGAGCGTATTTTGCGTGTAACAGGTATTAGGCCTACTATGAAAAGTTTGGTGGTTGCTTATGGACCAAAAATTGGAACAGATACTCTCCTTTTTGACAAAAATGAACTACACAACACCATCTTTCCTGAAAGGTATCCTGCCGATCCTACACCCATTGAAATCCAAATGCAAAACTCTGTTGTAGAAGACGGTGAGCCCCTTTTCTGGGAGAACGAACAACGTCAGATTGAAAGTATTTGCACAACAAAGATTTTAGAGCGTATAAAGAAAGGAGAAATCACACATATTTCGCTATTTGCACTAGGACCTCAACCATTACTTGTGAAGTTAGGAACAGTTTTGAATGACAAATATCCAGTAACGGTCTTTCAGAAGCATCGCACCCCTGATGTATGGCGGTGGCTTGATGAAGATGTTCATAATGACATATATCTGATGACGCCTGATGATTTGACAAAAGAACCTGTCCTCGTGATTGCCTTGAGTGCAAATGCCATTATGAAACGGATTGAAAAACGTTATGGACATCAGGCATCTATATGGACTATCACTTGCAATTCTCCAAGTAATGATATGTTGAGAAACCAGAGCCAATTAATACAATTCAATAAGATAGCCCGTAGTGCAATGGATGCTATTAAGACAGCCCATCCAGAGGCAGAAAAACTCAAGATATACATGGCGGCACCAGCTGCTTGCGCAGTAGAATTAGGGCGCATCAGAATGCCAAAGGCAGACCTTCCGTGGGTTATATATGATTACTGGGAAGATAAACAAGAGGACATAGAAACAATAATTATAAAATAAGTAAGATGAGACGTATTTTAACTAAAGAACAAAGAGAGGAATTCGAAGATATCCTTGAAACGCTCAGTGAGTCACTGGACATCACACAAGCACAATTTGATAACCTTGTAAAAAGTTATAAGGCTGTAGGTACTTTTTTGGAGAATGATCCAACTTTTGCATCGTACAAACCGATTGTTACTCCACAAGGCTCATTGCGTTTAGGCACAATAATACAGCCTATTAATCCTGACGATGATTTAGATGTAGATCTCGTATATCGCCTGTCCGATAAAAATCCTTCATGGACACAGAAAGATCTAAAAGACAAGGTCGGAGCAAGACTAAAAGGAAGTGATCGTTATGCTCAAATGCTAAAACAAGAAGAAGGTCGCCGCTGCTGGACTCTGCTATATCGTGATAATGCAGATAATCCCAGAGAAAAATACCATATGGACATCTTACCATCTGTGGCTGATAGCAAATATAGTGAGAGAATGGAACGCTTATATTCTATGAGCTATTCTGAATATACAATAGGCCAAATAGCAATCCGCATAACAGATAATAAGGCTTATAACTATACTTCTGCCATTAGTTTAGAAGAATGGCAGAAAAGTAATCCCGACGGTTATGCATTGTGGTTTGCCAATAGATGTATGGCTGATGAATCTATCAGACTTAAAGCAGAAGCCGTAGTGCCTATAGGAACGTACAACAAAAACAAAACTGTTCTTCAGCGCATTGTGCAGATTCTTAAAAGACATAGAGATATGATGTTCAGAAATGATACAGAAGACAAGCCTATATCAATTATTATCACAACATTGGCGGCAATGGCTTACAATGGAGAAAAAAACATATGGGAAGGACTGTATAACGTAGTTGAGAAACTTGGGTATGGCATTAAGAAAGGCCTAAATGGTGAGGACTGGATTGCTAATCCTGTTAATCCAGAGGAGAATTTCGCAGATAAATGGCCTATCCACCCAAGACGTAGAGCGAATTTCTATAAATGGCTTGAAGCTGTCAGAAAAGATGTAATAGAGATACTGGAAAGCAATAATAGGATGCAAATACAAAGTAGTTTTAACCGAGTTTTCGGGAAAGAAGTGACAACTAAGGCTGCTTCATTATTGGTAGAGCGCAGAAAATGTAAACTTTCCGCTGGCGTTGCTGTTCTAACTAGTGCAGGAAAGATTGCTGCTAATACTACAGGTAAAATTATTAATACTAAGAATACCTTCTATGGTGATTAAACATTCACTTTCGCCCGCAAAGCAACTAGGCATGTTACTGCATGAGTTCCCTTCGTCAGACGGATATACTTGTAGAGGTACTTTGGTATGGAAAGGTGAATTTTCACCCACAGCTTTGTCAGGAACGTATAAACTTAAAATTACATTCACGCCAGGGAATTATCCTCAAGCGTTTATAATATCGCCTAAACCTCTTCCCCTAGCTGAAGGAGCAGAGAAATTACCCCATACGTATAAATACAGTAATGGGAAACAAGAGCTTTGCCTCTTTTTACCATCAGCTGGTGAGTGGAATTCATCCATGCATATAGCTCACACAATAGTTCATTGGGCTGTACAATGGATGTACTATTATGAAATATGGGTGACTACTGGAAAATGGATGGGGGGTGGCCATGGCAATTGGGATTCTAATAAATGAAAATATACTTTTGATAAATAATAATATCAAATAGGATAGTTTGTAAATAATGACGTGAAAGGCCTACATTTCATATTCTCAAAACTGCCGTGATTTATTAGAGCAAAAGAATAAGTCCAATTTATGCAAATGCCCTTATTTTACTAAGAACAAAAAACGACATTTTTCGATAATAATAATATTTTATTCTGCTTTTTCCTTTCTTTATATGCCGCCCTTCATAGAGAAATAACTGGTATTCAATTGTAATGTATTATTATCCTCCATATTATTTGATGTGACAAAATCTTAAGTTGCAGTAATCAAAGCTAAAAGACTATCAATTATTAATTGAAATAACTTCCTATCATACATTAACACATATCCCCGCTACATTCATATTAAAAAATGGGGAACTACTTTCGCAAGCAGTTCCCCTATCAACACAAACACAAAATAAAACACGACAAAACTATTATAATTACCTTATACTAGGGAGTATAATCTTTCATCACATATTCTCATACCAATGAAAGATTTGAGGGTAATAATAAAATCGGATGCAAAGGTACACTTTATTTTTGACTACAAAACGAATAACGCTTTTTTTTTATAATAATTCGTCGTTTTTTTGTACCTTTGCGCCCCTTAAAGCACCAACGGGTGCTATCTGAACAAAAATTATTTATTAACTAACAAAATTTTTTTAAAGATGACAGAAAAAAATGAAGCAAAAATCCAACTAGAAAACCTACAGCAGCTAATTAAACTCACATCATCTCTTCTCAAATTCTGTAGTGATAGCTCAAGAGAAAAATACATGGATTTACTCGTCGATGAATTTCAATCTATCACAGAAGATATCAATCGCCTGAAGGAGGAGGTAAAAAAGGGTAACATTAGCATAGCGATGGCTCGCATTGACATGAACTATTGGACGAATGAAAACAATTGGGTGGAAGCAAAGTTGCTATACGATGCCCTTACCTGTCCCGAGGACTCGTCCAAATGCCAAAGACTTCGTGATGCAATGGAACTACTTCAGAAGAGTCTGGGAGAGTTGAATCATAGCCTACTTGATGTCCCCGTAGAGTACTATCAGCATTTTTACGACCTTTGCCACGAAAAGGATGGAACAGAAATGGCACGGGTAAACTTTAAAAAATTCAAGTGTAAATGCATGTTTAAAGATGATCTGCTACGGTCTATGTTGTATTTTCAAC
>JAEEGL016456149.1_pt1 | contig 20305 bp, 18 predicted proteins | sample 9134231 | NCBI WGS metagenome assembly JAEEGL01 (sample SAMN16246548, study PRJNA631951) | gut metagenome | biome: gut microbiome; feature: rumen; material: fiber-attached | host: Bos | place: Iran: Karaj | collected 2018-10 | reverse complement strand
ATTTTTCTAAATGGTATGGATCAATCATATTTACGTCGTTTAAGTCGACAGTGGCTGCTTCATACGCTAAGTTGACTGGATGATTAAGAGCGAGATTCCAAACTGGGAATGTCTCATATTTTGCGTATCCTGCGCGAATGCCGTTTTTATTATCAAGATAAATCTGGGATAAACAGGCCGCTAATTTGCCACTTCCTGGTCCAGGCGCAGTGACAACGACAAGTGGTCGTGTGGTTTGCACCCATTCATTTTTGCCTAAACCTTCATCACTGACAATGAGAGGGATATTTTGTGGGTAACCATTAATTTTGTATGATTTATAAACATTAATTCCGTTGTTTTTGAGTTTGTTTTCAAATTCCACAACGTTTGGTAATTCTTGATAGAAAGAAATGATTACGGATGGGACATATAATCCAACATCTTTATAAGCATCAATGAGTCTTAAAACATCTTCTTGATAAGTAATACCAATGTCTCCTCTAACTTTGTTAGAGCTAATATCATTCGCATTGACGACAATGATGATTTCTGCCTTATCCTTAATACCTAACAACATTTGTAATTTACTATCAGGTTGGAAGCCAGGAAGAACACGAGAAGCGTGGAAGTCATCAAATAATTTACCGCCGAATTCGAGGTAAAGTTTGTCACCGAATTTGGAAATTCTCTTGAGAATATTTTCTCTTTGAATTGTTAAATATTTATTATTATCAAACGCTGGTTTTTTCATATATGAAATAATTTTAGAATACTTTTATTGAGAATTAAATATTTTTATAGATAAAAAACCTCGTTTTTGTAACGAGGCTTTTCTTGATTGATTTTTTAGTACTAACAATACTATTTTTCTTCTTTAGGTTCTTCGGCTTTGTCTTCCTTTTTGGAAACTACAGCGACGACAACATCTGGCATTTTAACAAATGTTAAGACCACTAATAAGCAAGCGGCTAAACAGACGATGATGCCGAAGATGATGAGTTGTGTAGCGCCTGGAATGACAGAATCAGCACCAACACATAAAGCGCCAATGGTGATAGCGGCGGCAGCGACGATGAATTCAACGATGACACCAACTAAAACGCCTTTAACGTCTTTGGCCTTAATACCCATGATTAAATTGAAGATGGCATCACCTAAGATGACAGCACCAACACAGAGTAATAAGTATGGAAGAATTGTTAAGAAGAGATCGATAAGTTCTGCAGCATATGGTTGTGCGACTAAACTGATACCGAAAGCTAATAAGACAGCACCTGGAATAGCGACAGCGACAAAGCCTTTCTTAGCTAAGACGGCGACGACGATGGACATGACTAATGCTAAGGCACCAACAATAATTAAGACGATACCTAAAACTATTGAAATAGCTTTTAAAGCATCAGAGGCTGCTTCGACATCTTGTCCGTGCATGGCTGCGCCAGCGACGATGCATAAAATACCAACCACTAAAACGATAGCAGCGGTAATCCATTTTCCTAAACGTTCTTTGACAAATTGCATATGTTAATATTCCTTTCTACGGAATTATTATAATCACTTAATGAAAAAAAGATATCTTTTTTAACAGTTCTTAATAGATGGTAAATTATCGAAAAATTCGATAAAATATAATAAATAGAGGTATTTCCAAATGAAGCAAGAAGCGTTAGAAGTTTTGAAAAACAGAAGATCCATTCGCAAATTTAAAAGTGAACAAATTAAAGATGAAGAATTAAACATTGTTCTTGAAGCCGGTACTTATGGACCAACAGCGATGGGACTACAAACCCCACTTATCGTCGCTGTGCAAAATAAAGAAGATGTTGCTTTAATTGATCATCTCAGTACAGTCATTATGGGTAGAGGCGATAGTGGTGCATATTATGGCGCACCAACCATTATTCTTGTCTTCTACACCGATAGAGCGAGAAATGAAAACTTCGGTGTTATTGATGCTTCTAGTGTTACCACAAATATGCTAAACGCTGCTTATGCAGTGGGACTTGGTTCATGTTGGATTCACCGCTGCCACGAAGTTTTTGAAACTGAAGAAGGCAAAGCTTTATTAGAAAAGTGGGGCATTAAAGAACATGTTGTGGGTGTAACATCCATCGCTCTCGGCTATGCCGATATGCCTAATCCAGAGCCTAAACCAAGACGCGAAGGATATGTCGTTAAAATCAAATAATGCGATTAATTAACTATCGAGATAGCAAAGAAATTAGAAAAGATGTTGAGCCGTTATTCATAACGGCTTTTCCTCAGAATGAGAGACCGCCTGCGGATTATTATTTCTCCTCTTTTTCTAATCCAAATAACCAACTTTTTGGTTTTTATGATGAAGATAAATTCGTTGGCTTTTCTTCAATTACCTTATACAAAGATATTTGCTATATTTTCTTTTTAGCAATTAAAGAAAATGAGCGAGATAAAGGATATGGAAGCCAAGTTATTTCTTTAATTAAAGAAAAATATCGAAAATTTGCGATATTAATCTGCTATGAAGAAGTGGATGAAAAATACCCTGATTATCCAAATAGAAAAAGAAGAGAACAATTCTATTATCGCAATGGTTTTAAGAAAAACCCTCTCATGAGTAACGAATTCGGTGTTATTTATCAAACCGCAGTTATCGGGAATCGCATTGTCACCTTTGAAGAATATCAAGAAATCTTCAAAAGCGGTTTTGGTGAGCACACTCTTCAATATCTACAAAAATACAAATAGTCATGTATTTTTTTATGCAAAGTATGTAGTATTATAATACCTATGAAAAAAGTTAAGTTCATTCCTCTATTAATGATTACAATGCTTGCCACCTCTTGTGGCATCACTCCTTTAAAGGAACCTTCTTTTTTAAAATACAAAAATCAAGTTGATTTCGACACAATTGAAGCGGACTTCTTAGCAGCTTCTCTCGAGAATGAATTCGTTAGCGTTAATAAGGATTGTAATAATAAACTTTCGACATTTAATGAATATCAAAAAATCGATGCCTCTTTAAGAAGAGCGAAGAAAGAACTCGGTTCTTCTCATTATGCCGCAAAAGTCAGTAGTGTTCGTAAATACGACATCAAAGATTATTTAGCTGAAGAAAACACCAAATACGAATACACAAACGAAGCGCGTTATCCAAACTTCACTTCAGATATAAAAAGTGAAGATGACCAAAACCTTTCATATCAATATGTCGAAGGCGAATCTGGAAGCGATTTATTATTATTAAATAATAGAGACAAATATTATGTCACTGTTTTCTCCGATGTTGCGGAAGAAGATAAATCCACCCATATTTGTAATATGGTGAGAAATGCTTATCTCGGAGAAATGTTATCTAACTTTGATGTCTATCTAAATTCTTATGGTAATTTAGAAACCACAAAATTATATTCCGATGACAAGACATTTACGATTGTGATTAATATCAATGAAATCGATCTCGTTGTCGCTAACGCTGATTATTCATTAACTGTTCAAGAAAAAACCAAGGTGCAAATCTCTCTTAATAATGGTGAAGAAAGATTTGTTCTCAGCAAGAAGAAAGTGGAAGTTTATCAATACTTCCGTAACTCCTCATTTGTGCCACCAAACATGACCACCAAGACTCCCGTTCTCGCTGGTGATAGATGCACAATGGAATATTTGCAATATGTGGAAGCGTCAATTAATAACGACGATTTATCATTAAAAGAAAAAGATATTTCTTCATATACCAACGCTGATGATGAGGCTCAAGAAAGAATAGAATAACAATCCTTCGGGGTTGTTTTTTCTTGATAAAATCAAGCTCTTTTTGAAGTTTTAGTCTTCTTTATTAACGAAATCATATGAACAAAACTCGTTTTTTTTCATATGTATGTTATAATCTTTTTACTATGGCGAATGCTGAAGAACTCCAAAAACAAGTCGAACAGTACGAACACGATAAGAAAACTGGAAAGAAGAAAAGTAAGAAGAGTGTTATCAAATACATTCTCAATATTTCTCTTGTTTTAATTGTTACTGCCGCATCTATTATTTGGACAACTTGGGGTAAATGGCCAACCATTATCGACAACATCGTTTCTTGTGATATCAGATGGTTATTTGCCATTCTCGGTGTCATGGCGGGCACAATTTTGTGCCGTTCATTTATTCTTTTTTGTTTCGCGCGCTTATACACAAGACAATATCACTTCCATCAAGCTGTGGCTTGCGACCAAGTTGGACAATTCTATAACGCGGTGACTCCTGGAGCTAGTGGTGGTCAAATTATGCAGGCCTATACATATAAGAAACAAGGCCTCCATATTTCTTCTGCCGTTAGTGCCTTGGCAATGTATTCCATCGTGTTCCAAATCGTTTTGATTATCTATGGAACCTTAGCCTTCATCCTTAAGTTTGACTTAATTATGGCGATGGAAAATATCACCATTAAATTCAATGATCAGTTTGTTTTAATGATTCCTACTTTGCTATTAACAATCCTTGGCTTCTTACTCAATCTTTCAGTTATCTTAGGTGTTCTTTTGATGGCTTACTGGCATGGATTCCATAACTTCGTTATGGGACCTATCGTTTCTCTTCTCGCGAAGATGAAGATTTTAAAGAATCCCGATAAGACGAGAGAGAACTTAAGAATTCAAGTGGAAAATTTCAAAATTGAATTCCGAAGACTATGGACTAACATCCCATTCTTTATTTTGGTGGCCATCGTTTTCGGAGTCTATATGACACTTAAATATTCCATCCCTTACTTCTGCGGATTGGCTTTAGGCAATGAACATACCAGCATCAAATATTTCTGGGATAGCGTTTTCCTTGGTAACTATCACCAGATGATTACCGGTCTTATTCCAATCCCTGGTAGCGCGGGTGTTTCAGAATATGTTTTCACCATGTTATTCTGCAACAAAAACAATCCTGCTGAAGGCTTCTTCTTTGTCAGTGAAGCTTCCATTTCGGAAGTGGAAAATGGTTGGGCGATGTTCTCGGTCAAATCACAAGCCCTCGCTGTTAGTGCCCTTTTGATGTGGAGAAGTATTACTTTTATTATTCCAATCATTTTAGCCGGCATTACCACTGCTTTCTATAGAGCCTCACCAAAAGAAGAGGTCGATCGTCATGGCGATATTCCAAATCGTCAAACCTTTGTGGCCTTGCAGAATGAAACCTATGTTATGCGTAAGGAAGAAGTGGATGCAATCGTGGAAACCGCAACCGTTTCTAGACGCGCTATCTTAGAGAGACTTAAAGGCAATAACCAAGATAAAAAGAATAAGAAAAAACGCACTTCCAAAGCGGAAGAAGAAAAACCATATAATGTCGAAGAAGATGAATATAAATCTATCGACATCGAAGATGAGGATGATTCAATTTAATGAAAATCGCTGTTTTTACTGATACCTATCCTCCATTTATTAACGGTGTCTCGACATCGACTTATAACCTTGTCCAAATCCTAAAGAGAAACGGACATGATGTTATCGTCGTGGTGCCGCATGTTGGAGATGAAAAAAACATCGAATATAAAGATGGCACTATCTATATTCCGGGTTTGGAATTAAAGAAACTTTACGGTTATCGTCTAACCGGTATTTATAGCCGTAAGGTTATTAAAATGCTCAAGGAATTTGGCGTCCAACTCATCCACAATCAAACCGATGGTGGTATTGGACAATTTTCCAGAATTGCCAGTCGTGAACTGAATATCCCATTAGTGTATACCTATCACACCGCCTATGAGGATTACACCCATTATGCAGTCCGTGGTTTGATGGAAAGATTTGGTAAAAAAGTCACTAGAGGTTATGCCAGATTAATCGCGAGAAACTGCACTGAATTTATTACCCCTTCAATGAAAACTAAAGAATATATGCGTTCCATCGGAAGTGATATTTATGTCAATGTCGTTCCTACTGGGATTGATTTCTCTATTTTCAGTGAAGATAAAGTTGATAAAGAAAGACAAACCATTTTCAAGAAAGAACACGGGATTGGCGAAAACACTAAAGTGTTTTTAATACTCGGCCGTGTCGCTCAAGAAAAGAGCATGGACTATTCCATTAGAGGCTACGCTGATTATTTAAAGAAACATCCAGAAGAAGATACGAAGATGCTCCTAGTTGGTGATGGTCCTCAAAGAGCAGAATTAGAACTCTTAACAAAAGAATTAGGCATCGCTGATAAAGTTGATTTTATCGGTAGTGTTCCTGGAAGTGAAGTTCCTTTCTATTATCATTTAGCAGATATTTATACATCTGCATCGATCACCGAAACCCAAGGTTTAACATTTATGGAAGCGATGGCTAGTGGTGCGATTGTTTTGGCAAGATTTGACACCAATTTAGCGGACACCATCATAGATGGACAAACTGGTTTCTTCTTTACTGACGAAACATCATTTGTGGAAAAAGCGGAAAGAATATTTAAACTTTCGCCAGAAGCTAAACAAAAAATCATTAAGCAATCTTTCGATATGGCGGATCATTATTCAATTGAGAGATTCTACGACAATATTATGGAGGTTTATAACCGTGCCCTTAAAAAGTTCTGGTAAGACCATCTCTAAATTAAAAGTGAATAAAAAGAACATTGTTCTTTCTTTTAGCGATAAGAGCAAATTGACTTGTGTTCCTGAAGTTATGGCGAGCTTCTATCTTTATGTTGGTAAAACACTTGATAACAAAACTTTAAAAGAACTTAAAGATTTCAATGCTTCTGCGGCGCTTATGAAATATGCGATGGGGTTATTAAAAAAGAGTCATTATTCCGAATGGAAGATGAGAGAAAAACTCTATAACAAAGAAGGCACCAAACCTGTTGTTGATAAAATCATTAAATCCTTAAAAGCTAATGACCTTATCAATGATAAAATGCTCATTTTAGACACGATTGAATACGGTAATGAAAGAAATATCGGAAAGAATAAGATTCTCCAAGAATTGTCACAAAAAGGCATCTTTGAAGAAAATCTTTCTGGCATTAATTTCCCTTCTTCTTTAGAAAAGAAAAAAGCGCTTAATAACTTACCGAAGTTAGAAAGAAGATATGAAAAATACTCTTATGAACAAAAGAAACAACATATCTATCGTGCATTATTATCGTTAGGTTTTGAAAACGATATCGCTTTATCGGTGATTAATAACGTCAAACTACCAAATCAAAAAGAAGAAAATAAAAAACTAGAAAAAGATTTTGATAAGGTCTATGTCCGTTATCACAAAAAATACATCGGATATGATTTAAAAAACAAGGTTGTCTCTTCTTTAAAAAGCAAAGGTTATAAAACAAAAGATATATTAAATATATGGGAGAAAAATTATGGTGAAAATGGTTTCTGAATTCACGGAAGGTGAACACATCTCCGGACAATTACTCGTCTCTAATGCGGCGAAATGCGTCAACAATGTCGGTGCAGCTTATATGAATCTCGATCTTCGCGATTCCTCAGGAAACATCAATGGGAAGAAGTGGGATGTCGGCGCGGATGACGAAAGTATCTTTGAAATTGGTACAGTCGTCTATGTTGAAGGTGAAGTTCTGAAATATAAAGAATCTTTGCAACTTAAAATCTTATCTGCTAAACGTGTTCCGATGGAAGATGTTGATATCGCCAAATTTGTCAAACAACCTCCAGTTCCTAAAGAAGAACTCGTGAGAAGATTTAACGCGCATGTTGAAAGCATTAAAAATGAGGACTGCCGCAAAATACTTGATTATCTAATCAAGAGATTATCACCGAAACTCTTTGATTATCCTGCCGCAGTGAGTGTTCATCATGATTATGCTTGTGGATTATTAATGCATACAGTCTCGATGGCGGATCATGGTGTTTATTTCGCCCAATATTACCCAGATATTGATAAAGATATCTTATTAACCGGTATTTTATTACACGATATGGGCAAAACCATTGAATTTGAAGGGCCAGTGATTTTCAAATATTCCGTGGAAGGGAAATTGCTCGGTCACATTTCTCTCATGATGAGTGAAATCAGAAGAGCGGCAGAAGGCCTTGGCATCAAGAGTGAAGTTCCAATGCTTCTCGAACATATGGTGTTATCGCATCATGGTTCTACCGAGTTTGGTTCACCTGTTCTTCCATTAACCAAAGAAGCCCTCTTATTATCATTAATTGATAATTTAGACAGCAAAATGGTCCTATTAGAAAAAAGCCTCGATGGTGTAGAACCAGGAAGCTTTACTCAAAAGATTTATCCTTTGGATAATAGAATGTTCTATAAACCAAAAGGCGAATAATTATTTACGAGAGTTAGCGACTTTAATGTAGATACTCTTATCTAACATTGGTGTTTCTAACTCTTTTTTCATATCTTCAGTAATGACGAAGTTTTTCGCGAAGTATTCACCAGCAGCGGTGAATTTATTAAGTAGTGGTTCTGTTAGTGGTTTACATTCCGGTTCGTTGAGCATTGGACATTCCGGAACATAGATTCTAAATGAATCTTTACCAAATTTATTTCTAATCATGATATCTAAACCATCGAAGTTGCCTTCAAAGTTTGGAAAACCACAGCCACAGATAAAAATGCGCTTTTGATGGGAGAGATCAACACGAGGAACGTGGACAATATGTCCATCTCTTTCTTTCATTGTCATTTTATTAAAAGGAATTAATCTGTCGACAAAGGCCTTCATATGGCTGGGCATGGAATATGTATATAAGGGGAAGGAATAAATTACGATATCAGCTTTTTCATAAATATCCATTAAAGCTTTTTGGTCATCGTGTTGCACACAATCTCCATTTTCATTTTTCCAGCAGTAAAAACAGCCGAGACAAGGTTTGATATTTTTCTTAATGAGATCGATGATTTCGACTTCAAATTTATTATCTTTATTTAGACCTTTTAAAAAGGCACTTGTGAGACACATGGTGTCACTTTTTTCTTTCGGAGAGCCATTAAGCACTAAAACTTTCATAATTATTCCTCTTTAATATCTTCTTTAAGTATATAAATAAACAAAACAACCGCATAGAGCGCGGTTGTTTTACTTTTAAGTAAATTATAAGTTTTCTTTGATTTCTTTGGCGAGAACAGGCAAATTGAGGCCTTTGGAATTATCTTTCATGGTAATTTCAAATCCTTCACCTTCTTCGTAACGTGGAATGACGTGCACATGGAAGTGCATGACACTTTGTCCGGCGGCCGGATAGCAGTTACTTAAGATGTTCACACCTTTGGCTCCTAAGAGTTTGATATCGACTTGGCCGATACGTTGAGCGACATCCATAACCTTGTGCATGATTTCTTGCGGTGTGCTCAAAAAGTTATCAAAGTGTTTTTTACTAATTACTAAAGCGTGACCTTTGGTAACTTGAGAAATATCAAGGAAGGCTAAAACATCATCGTCTTCGTATAATTTGTGGCAAGGAATCTCGCCGTCTATGATTTTGCAAAATACATCTTTTTCTAACATATTTTTACCTCTATATCTTTAATTATATATTATATAAAGAAAAAAGGAGGTTGTTTAGACCTCCTAGTTTGTTTTGTTAATTAATCGTCTTCGAAGAGATCTGGATAGTTCTCTTTGAAGTAATCGTAGACTTTAGTGTCGTGATATTCCATCGCAGCCTTTTCTAACCAATGTTTGGTAGATAAGGTTTGATATGTATCTTTAGTAGCAATAATTCTTGCGACTTCGTTGATAATATCTTCTTTGGTTCTTTCTCTGCCTTCGACGTTGTAGATTTCAGAGTCTTTGGAAAGTTTGCTACCAGAGACGGCTTCTTCGATTTGAATGATGTAGTATTTGCCACCATCTTCGAATAAGATGTCATCTTCATCTTGGGAACCAGATTCTTTACTGGCAACCTTGAGGTAGTATTTACCATTGATTTTAGCGACTAATTTGCTTTCGTCGGCTGGTTTAGCATAGCTAGTACCATTCCAACGGTCGGTAACATTATTGTTATCTAAGACGTTAGCAACACCGATATTGAATAATCTGCTCTTAATGGCATCTGGTAATTCGCTGATGTCAGAAGATTCAGAGTACCAACCATCGGTTGTGTAACTCTTGGTCATTAAGTCGTTTTCTTTGATTTCTTTACCGATGTCTGCAGTGTAGGCGTAGCTACCTGTGAAATCGCTTTCCACGGATGTGTCTGTGGTGTTGACATCGTATTTAATCTTGGAGAAGTTTTCCATCATATCACCGAAGTCTGTGCCGAGGTAATATGCGTAGTCTACACCGTCATAACCTGTGAATGTTTTACGCTCGAAGGCGTTCGCATACTTGGTTGTGGCGTTGAGGCTATCTAAGTATTCAACGTGACCGGAATCATCAACGATACCGACAGCCGCGCTAGAGATTTTCTTGAATGTATCTAAGGTAATATCTTGACCTTTAGAGATTTCTTCTCTAACGAAGTATTTCATTAAGTAGTCAGCGCCTCTCTTATTGTTGGAGTTTTCGCTAATAGCGAGGACGTTGATCTTTCTGGCAGCACTTCTACCTAAGTTGTTGTAGGATTCATCTAACAAGTATTGTTCAACTAATAAGGAACGATAGATGGTTGGGATGATTTCATCTTCAACATAAGTAACTTTTGCTTCAGCGGTTTCGACATCGTGTAAGCCAGAGTTTTCTTGATAGTTTGCTCTGTGGAGAAGTGTCTTTTCCGCACCTGTACCACGGTTGCTCTTAACTGTGGTTTCGAAGACTTTTTCTTCATCGACTTTTGGATCGATAATGAGTTTATCTTCTTTAACGGTTAATTGTTCGGCTGGAATGTCGACAATCGCTTTAACGTGATAGAGTTGACTGATTAAGTCACGGATGTAGCTTTCTTCATCAAAGTAGCCTCTGGTGTTGTAGCTACCGCCACTGATGGTTTTGTAGAATTGTCTAGCAATTCTGTCTTCAATGGTGTTCCATTTTGCAGTAATACGTTTGTATTCTGTTTCTTTGACGTGGTTGCCGTTATCATCTAATTCCCAGTAAGCTTTATGAGCTTCTAAGAATTTATCGGCTTGTTCTTTGTTGGAGGAATCTACGCTAGCGGCAGCTTCCTTTAATGTTACTTCACCTTGTTTGGCCGCTGGAGTAACGACGTGGTTGTATGTACCAAACACGGAATTGGCATATGCGTATAAGACTTTGTCTAATACTGCGCTGGCTAAAGAACCATCGCGGTAAGCATCTTCGATAATGCTTACTAAATTGTGATATACATCATCTTCAGTAAAAGCGACTAATTTGTCATCGTAGTTGGATGGTTTGGCTTGGACTTCTTTGTCGCAAGCGACGAGACCCATGCAGGAGAGGAGTGCAACTGCAATAATGCCTTTAAATTTCTTATTTAACATAGCATCTTCCTCCTTCTTCATAGGCTTCTTTTTCGGAAGCAGATAATGACGCTTTGGTGAAACCAATCTTACATCCTTCTGGAACGATACGGTCGAGTTTCTTTCTATAGAAATCTTGTGTATCGAGTAATTCGATATAGGTTTGCCACACTTGTTCCATACCAATTTCTTGGTTGTGAGCATTCTTTTCTCTTTGAACGGTGAGATAGTTACCGATAGCGGACACTAATTTGCTTGTTGTTTCATCTTCTAAGTTGATGACTGTGTTTGCTTTATCAAGCAATTCTTCGTATAAGCGGTAGTCATATGTGCTATCGAAACCTTTAATCGCATTTCTGATTGTTTCCGCACGTGTGTTGTATTCAGATTTGTTAACTGTTTCGATGAAGTTAACGTATGTGGTTAACGCGTTGCCTTGATCATCTTTTGGATAATCTTTATCAGATGGTGTTAAGGTTGTGTAGTATTGATCGAGTGTTGTGCCATTGGAAGACCATTCATAGATGGATCTTTCGACGATCATTAAGTGAATACCAAATTCACTACGAACACCGATAATGACGTTACCTTTTTCGTCAGCTAAGACTTTTTCATTTGTTCCTAAGGAACCATCTTTAACTTTAGCTGGAACTTCGCTGGATCCATCTTTGAAACCAGGGAGGTTAGCATAGTTAATCTTTTTCTCAGTTTCATCATATTTAATATATGAATCTTCGCCAGAGATATAGGAACCGGAATTGACATCGATATCTTCTTTGGTTGTACCGGTGACATCAGCAACATTGTTACGTTCACTGTTGGTGATGATGAAGATACCGTGGTTATTTAAATATCTGTTCCATAATAAGTTTCTTGGATAGATAGCAGCTTTACCATCTTCAACGGATAAACCGGTATCATAGTTGGCTTCTAAGTCAGCAACATCGCCTAATTCTTTAAAGACAGAATATGGGATTTCCGCGAAACCTCTCTTTTGGAAGTATGATTTGACTGTGGTGTCTGTGTCTAAGAGGAAATCAGCATCAGATTCGAATTTATCGTTGAGGCCTAAACCATTGTCGATAACTTCTTTTTCGCCATCATGGTATTGAATTGCATCATAGGCATAAATGCCTAATTGGAATTCATTGACCATACCTAACTTGCCACCTGAGATGTTGTTGGTCATAAGACCGACATCACCGTAGGAAGAAGCGGAGGTGTCTTCACTGTATTTTTTCGCAACTGTACCAAATGAGTTGGTGCCTCTTGCTAATTCTTCAACAGCGTTGCTTAAGAGTTTGGCTTGTTCAGCGGTAATTGTACCTCTGACATAGTCAGAACCACCATCTTCAACTTTCACTAAGATGTGACGGACGTGGTATGGGAATTTGGAAGATAAGTTCATTCCAGCTTCCATTGGTTGACCTTTGCTGTCAATGGCTTTTCCGTTAGCATCAATACCTAAGTATTCGGCTTTTAAGGAATCTTCGTGTTGATCGAAGTACCAGTCTTCAATGACATCTTTCTCTAATTGATAGATGTAGTATTGGAGAAGTTCAGCTTCATCCTTAACTCCTTTTTCATTTAAGACGGATTGCCATTCGGTCTTGTAGTCGGTGCCATTGGTTTCAGCAGCTTGTTTGGCTGTATTTTTAGCACCTTTAAGGTTGTCCTTTGCTTCATTTTCGATTTGCTTATAGGTCTTTTTGATCTTTGGGAGATAGTCAGAATTTGACACACTCTTTTGGAAAGCATGACGAATAAGCACTTCTAAGACCTTATCATAGTATTTGGAAATACCTGATGAACTCTTGAGATAGTCTTCGTAGAGTTGATTAACTTCGACAACTAAATCTTCATCACTGTAACCTTTGAAGCTAACAATATTGTTGTCATCTTTGGTCACTGTTTTTCCACAGGATGATAAAGCCATAGCAGCAATGAAACTAGTAACTAATCCGATTGATAGTTTACTTTTTTTCATGTTTTTGTTTTACTCCTTCTACTGAATATAGCGTTAATATTCTAAATATTATCGATTTTTAATGCAATAAATAATTAAAAGAATTACTTAGTAAAGGTTTCACACGCGAGGAAATTTGACATTTTTTATCATATCGTTTGAATAAAAATTATAGTCTTTGTAGAATATACGAGATTTGAGGTGAAAGAGTTATGTCTAAACTTATCATTAAAAACCTACACGCTGAAGTTGAAGGCAAAGAGATTTTAAAGGGCATTGACCTCGTCATTAGCGAAGGAGAAACAGTTGCGGTTCTCGGTCCAAACGGACATGGTAAATCCACCTTGCTAAATGTCATCATGGGTCACCCGAAATATAAGGTCACTGAGGGAAGTGTTTTTCTCGATGATCAAAACCTATTAGAAATGACCACCGATGAAAGGGCAAGAGCGGGATTATTTCTCGGTATGCAAAACCCCAGTGAAATACCTGGCGTCATCAATAGTGATTTCTTACGCGCTGCGGTGAACGCTAAAAGCGAAACCCCAATTTCAACATATAAGTTTTATAAGATGTTAGACTATGCCACCAAAGATTTAAAGATGCCTTTTGACCTTGCCACAAGATCACTAAACGAAGGCTTCTCCGGTGGCGAAAAGAAGAGAAATGAAATCCTCCAATTATTACTCTTAAAACCAAAAATCGCGATGCTTGATGAAATCGATTCTGGCTTAGATGTGGACGCCATCCAAATAGTGGCGGACGCCATCAAAAAGCAACAAGCAAATGGAGTGGGATTTTTAGTCATTTCTCACTATGCCAGATTGTTCGATTTAATCCAACCTACAAGAGCGGTTGTCATTGTGAATGGAAAAGTAGTCATTGACGGCGATCCAAGCACCATCAAACGCATCGATCAAACCGGCTATGAATTCATCAAAACGGAGCTTGGTATTGAGATTCAAAAAGAAGAAAACAAGATGAATACCGTCTCCATCGGAACCTGTGCAGTTAAGGAATCAATTAAATAATGGAAAGATTGCCTGCTTATATTGACACTAGAAAGAATAGATACACGCTTCAGGCTTCAACCTCGAAGTATTTTGTCTTGGATTTAGCTAACAGTAAGAATCCTGTGACAGTCGATGTCTTTGCGGACCTTGAATGTGATCTCTTACTTTTAAATGTCAAAGATGAGTTAGATATCACAATTAATATCCAAAGTAACACCTATCTCAGGTTGTGTCTTTTAGGTAATAATAGCTTAAAAACTTGCAAAATCACCGCAAATGTTGGCTATCGTTCAACTTTATCTAGTTATTTTGCCGACTTTATTCCAGGTGAATGCAAAGGTGAAATGATTGTTAATCTTAACGAAGAATATGCCACATGTCGTTGGCACTTAGCCTCCCTTACAGAAAGACAAGATAAGAAACAATTTGATGTCAATGTTTACCATAATTTCATCAATACTTTCTCACAAATGGATAACTATGGTGTTTGCCGCGATCAGGGTAAGCTTACCTTCTCTGGTATCTGTCATATCATCAAGGGTTCAAGAGGTAGTAAAGCCCATCAAAATGCGAAGATTATGGTGTTCGATGAAGTCAGCAATGGTATCGCTAAACCAATTTTAAAAATTGATGAAAACGATATAGAAGCTAGCCACGCTGCAATCGTCGGAAAAATAAATGATGAACATATCTTTTATTTAACCTCTCGTGGCTTAACTGAAGAAGAAGCAAAAAGACTCATTACTTTTGGTTATTTAAAACCAATTATTGCAGGTTTTGATGATGTAGAAATAAAAGAAGAAATTGAAAAATTGATAGAAGGGAAAATGTAATATGTACGACTTGAAGAAAATACGCGAACAATTCCCAATGCTAAAAGATAAAAAAATGCAAGGTCATCCACTTGTCTATTTAGACAACGCTTCCACAACTCTAAAACCACAATGTGTTATTGATGCGATGAACAGATATTACACAGATGAAACTGCTAATAGCCACCGCGGTGATTATGATTTATTAGCGAATATGGATAAAAAAGTTTATGAGACTAGAGTGACAGTCGCTCGTTTTTTAAACTGTGAACCAAATGAAGTCGTCTTTACTTCTGGTGACACCATGTCATTAAATCTCATTGCCTTATCTTATGGTTTTCAATTCTTAAAAGAGGGAGATGAAATTCTTCTTTCTGAAGCTGAACATGCTTCTGATTTATTACCTTGGTATGAAGTTAGTCATTTAACAAAAGCAGTTATTAAGTTTATTCCACTTAATGAAGATGGTGTATTGACTGTTGATAATCTTAAAAAGATTATTACCAAGAAAACTAAAGTCATTTCAGTTGCCCAAGTCAGTAATGTCTTAGGTAATGTGGTCGATGTTAAAGCATTTGCCAAAATTGCACATGAAAATGGTGCTGTTTTAATCGTTGACGGTGCACAATCTGTGCCACATATGAAAATCGATTTCAAAGATAGCGACATTGATTTCTTAACGTTCTCCGGACACAAGATGTGCGGTCCAACTGGTGTTGGTTGTTTAATCGGCAAATATGAATTATTAGAAAAGATGTGGCCATACTTTGTCGGTGGCGGTATGAATGTAACATTTAATAAGAAAATTGAGATGATTCCATTCGATCCACCAGCAAGATTCGAAGCAGGTACATTAAATCTTTCGGGAGTCGTTGGCCTTAAGGCAGCGGTTGAATTCTTAGAATCAATCGGTGTGGAAAACATCCATCAACACGATAGAGAATTATGCGAATACGCAATTGAAAAGTTAGAAAAATGTGAAGATGTTATTATCTATAATAAAAATGCAAAAAATGGCATTATCACATTTAATAAGAAAGGTATCTTTGCGCAAGATGAAGCAACATTGCTCAATAGTAAAGGTATCGCAATTAGAAGTGGACAACACTGTGCGAAGATTCTTAATGATTTCTTAGGTACACCAGCAACATGTCGTATGTCGACATATTTATATACCAGCAAAGAGGACATCGATGCTTTTGTCGATGCCGTGATTAACGGGGGAGATATATTAGATGCCTATTTTAACTAATGATATGATGAGATCCATTATTATGGATCACTATTCCAATCCTCTTAATAAACATCAGCCAACTTCTGATAAGTTTATTAAAGTGCATATGCATTCTGAAAATTGCATTGATGATTTAGATATTTTTCTCCTTGTTGAAGGAGATAAAGTAGTTGATGCTTGCTTTGATGGTGTCGCATGCACGATTTCTACATCATCCACAGACATTATGTGCGATTTGATGAAAGGCAAAACTATTGAAGAAGCGAAAAATATCATCAAGCAGTATGACAATATGATTCACGAACAACCATTTGATGATGAAGTTTTAGAAGAAGCTATTGTTTTTATCAACACTTCTAAACAAGCAGCGAGAATAAGATGCGCAACCATAGGTTGGAATGCTGCTGACGCAATTCTTAAGGACAAATAGAATGAAAGACGATATTAAGTTCCAAGAAGATTATAAATATGGTTTTAAAGACGAGGACGTCTCCGTTTTAAAAACGGATGTCGGTCTTAATGAAGACATTGTTAAAGAGATTTCTCGTTTAAAAAACGAGCCTGAATGGATGCTTGAGTTTAGGCTTAGAGCTTTAAGGTCTTTTAAGGCTATGCCTTTACCAAAGTTTGGACCCGATCTTTCTTATTTAGATTTCGATTCCTATACATATTTTACTAGACCAAGTAATAAAGAAGTTCAAAGCTGGGATGAAGTTCCTGAAACTATTAAAAATACTTTCGATAGATTAGGTATTCCAGAAGCTGAACAAAAATACTTATCTGGTGTATCCACTCAATATGAGTCAGAAGTTGTTTATCACAACATGTTAAAAGAGATATCTGATAAAGGAGTTATTTTCCTTTCCACAGATATGGCGTTAAAGTTATACCCTGATTTATTTAAGAAATACTTTGGCACAGTCGTACCTGTCGCTGATAACAAATTCTCCGCGTTAAACGGTGCGGTTTGGTCTGGCGGATCTTTCATTTATGTTCCCAAAGGAGTTCATTTGGATAAACCTTTGCAGAGTTATTTCCGTATTAACAATGAAAAATCCGGCCAATTTGAACGTACTTTAATCATTGTTGATGAAGGTGCGGATGTCCATTATGTCGAAGGATGTACCGCTCCAACATATAGCAAAGAATCATTGCACGCTGCCGTTGTTGAAATAATTGTTCTTAAAGGTGGCAAATGTCGTTACTCAACAGTTCAAAACTGGTCCACAAACATCGTGAACCTAGTTACCAAGAGAGCAGTTTGCTATGAAGACGCACAAATGGAATGGATTGATGGTAACATCGGTAGCCAAACTAACATGAAATATCCAGCATGTATCTTAAAAGGCAGAGGTGCTAAGGGTACTTGCATTTCTATTGCAGTAGCTGGCAAAAACCAATATCAAGATGCTGGTGCAAGAATGATTCATGAAGCTCCAGATACAACATCGACCATTATTTCTAAATCAATTGTTAAAAATGGTGGTGTCGCTAACTATCGCGGCACTGTGAGACATAAAGAAGGCGCGACAAATTGTCGCAGCCACGTTGAGTGTGATACTTTAATTTTGGATGAATTATCACGTAGTGATACTATTCCGACTAATGAAGTGAAAAACAACAGTTCATTCATTGAACATGAAGCTACTGTTAGTAAGATTAGCGAAGAACAATTGTTCTATTTAATGAGTCGTGGAATTAGTGAAAAAGAAGCGACACAAATGATTATTATGGGATTTATTGAACCGTTCTCAAGAGAACTCCCAATGGAATACGCTGTTGAGTTGAACCAACTCATAAAGATGGATATGGAAGGTAGCGTCGGCTAATATGGACTACGAGGTAATAGTTGTTGGCGGCGGTCACGCTGGTCTAGAGGCAGCATTCGCTAGTGCTCACATGGGGCACGAGACACTTTTACTTACCATTAATTTCAAGAAAATGGGCAATATGCCATGTAATCCATCCATCGGTGGTTCTGCAAAAGGTATCGTCGTTAGAGAAATTGATGCCTTGGGTGGCATGATGGGCAAAGCGGCCGATCATCATTATTTGCAGATGAAGATGCTCAATACCGGCAAGGGCCCAGGCGTGCAATGCTTACGCGCTCAACAAGATAAACTTGAATATCCAGATTTTTTACAACAACTAACATTAAAGACTGAACATTTAACAGTTAAAGAAGAAACAGTAATTTCTGTTATCCATGATGATAAACATGTTTTTGGTGTTAAGACTGAACTCGGAAACGAATATACTGCTAATGCAGTAATCTTGACAACAGGAACATATATGGAAAGTAAAATCTTCCGTGGAAACGAAGTTCTTGATGAAGGACCGGATGGTGAAAAACCATCACTAGGCTTATCTCCATATCTTAGAAGTATGGGTATTGAAACAACACGTTTCAAAACAGGCACTCCACCGAGAATAAAATCCGATTCCATAGATTTTACCAAAGGTAGTATTCAACCAGGCACACGTGGTCGTTTAGCGTTTTCTTATGAAACAACTGAATTTATTCCTGTGGAAGAACAAATTCCTTGTTATTTGATTTATACAACTCCAAAAACTCACGAAATCATTCGTGAACATTTAAAAGACTCTGCTATGTACTCTGGTTTGATTACAGGCATCGGTCCAAGATATTGTCCATCTATCGAATCAAAGATTGTGAACTTTGCTGATAAAGAAAGACATCAATTATTCTTAGAGCCAGAATCTAGATATACCGATTCAATTTATGTGCAAGGCTTCTCAACTTCAATGCCAAGAGAAGTTCAAGAAGAGATGGTTCGTTCATTACCAGGTTTTGAAAATGCCGTTTTCTTAAAATACGCTTATGCGATTGAATACGATTTGATTAAACCAGAAGAATATGGCCCTACTTTGGAATTAAAAAAATGGCCAGGTTTATATATCGCTGGACAGATCTGCGGTACCTCCGGATATGAAGAAGCGGCTGGTCTAGGCTTATTAGCAGGTATTAATGCTTGTTTGAAGATCGAAGGCAAAGAACCACTTATTCTTAGACGCGACCAATCCTATATTGGAGTTATGATAGATGACCTAGTCACCAAGGGAACTCTAGAACCATATCGTTTAATGAGCTCAAGAGCGGAATTCCGTCTTCTTCTAAGACACGATAACGCTGATTTAAGACTTACAGATATTGGCCATGAGGTAGGTTTAATAAAAGAAGATAGATATCAAAAGTTTGTTGAGAAGAGAAATAACATCAATAAAGCTATCGAAATACTCAAATCTGTGTATTTAGGCAAGAAGAAAGAAGTTGAAGATTATCTCACGAATTTAGGATTCAACGAACTTAAAGGTGGCATCCAAGCATTTGAGCTTTTAAAGCGTCCAAACGTAAAATACACCGCAATTTGCAAATTTATTCCCGAACTTCAGGGTATTTTGCTTGACGAATCCGTGATTGAAGAGATTGAGATTATTGCTAAATACGAAGGCTATATTGTCAAACAGATTAAGGAAGCAGAAGGCATGGCTAAGCTTGATGCGATGAAAATCCCTGAAGGTATCGACTTCCTCAACATGGATGGCTTAGCGCTTGAAGCTAGAAGTAAGTTAAACACAATCAGACCATTAACAATTGGACAAGCCAGTAGAATATCTGGTGTTAATCCCGCTGATATATCCATTCTAATTCTTAATATTAAGAGGAAAATTTAATGAAGATTAATGAGCTAAAATCCTACCTCCAAGAATATGAAATCAATTGTTCCGATGAGCAGTTAAAACTTTTGGATGTGTTTATGAAATGCACATTAGAAACAAATGAAAAATTCAATCTCACCGCGATTACTAATAAAGATCAGTTTGTGGAGAAGATGATTTTTGATTCCGCATTAGCTTTGTATGATTTAGATATTGCCGATAAGAAGATTATTGATATTGGAACCGGCGCTGGATATCCAGGTATGGTTTTAAAGATTTTAGAGCCAAATGCAGATATGGTTTTACTAGATTCAACCGCT
>JAEEGL015121220.1_pt1 | contig 20305 bp, 15 predicted proteins | sample 9134231 | NCBI WGS metagenome assembly JAEEGL01 (sample SAMN16246548, study PRJNA631951) | gut metagenome | biome: gut microbiome; feature: rumen; material: fiber-attached | host: Bos | place: Iran: Karaj | collected 2018-10 | reverse complement strand
TGTGATGCCATAGCGTTTCCCGTCTGCCTCAATATAGCTTTGAGGCGAGAAACGGAACCATGCATCTGACGGGTAAGTGACGGACATGTAGAGCGATGTCCTGTCCTTCGCCAATTCAACTTTCTGAATCTCAAAATAGTTGTACTGAGAATATCCAACGACTGGTTTCTCCCAAACAACTGTTTTCTGGGCATAGGTGCCTACGGATACCATCAAGGCAAAGACTGAGGTGAGAAATAATAGTTTCATGACATCATGATGTTTTGCTTTGCAAAGATAACAATAGTTGAGCGAACTGCAAAAAAAATATCATTTATTTTCATTCCGAGGCATATTTTTGGCTTCGAAGGAGTCAAAGTTGCCCCTACACTTACTCACTTGTGCTGAATTGCCCTACGTACTCTGAGTCGGAGGTGCGATTACCTTTCTCTGCTTTCATAAATGTGTATAAATGGAGGGGGTGGCCCATCCATTCTGTTGGGATGGAGGCATGCACTTTGCCAGCTGACCGTGTTACTGGGGCAGCACAATGGCCTTCGCTCAGGTCAGGACAGCAGACAAAGAGAAAGAACTGGTCGTTTTGGTTCTCTGGTGTCGTATTGCTGTCGAACGTAACATGAACTCCTCCTTGCTCATCGACTGCCGCAGAGGTGACGTAGGAACTGTCTACAGGCCCGCGACTGATGCATACGTGAGCATAGTCGATTCCCTCTTCGCCGTAGCAGTCTTTATTGATTTTTTTGAACATGCTGAAGGTATCGAGTTTGTTTCTTAATGCCAAAGTGTGAAGCCCTATCTTGTGCCCTTCCTTCATGATGGAAGAAAGACGGGAAATGGCAGTAAAGGCAATGCGGTGACCTTGTTGTGCCTCTGTCCTTGGGTTGGCTACCGATTCGGGACGACGCTTCACATACGGACGCCCATTCCAAGAACTATGGATGAAATCACCTATAGCCCCACTGATTTGTTTTCCTTTATTTTTTGCCATATTCGTATTGATTTGTTGTTATTACTTACTCTCATCGTTCTCATGCTTATCTCAAACCTTTCTCATACTTATCTCATACCTTTCTCATGCTTATCTCAAACCCCATGTATATGAGAGAGTATGGAGAAACCTATGAGATAACTACGAGGTACCATAGAGTTGGTATAGAGTTGGTATAGAGTTGACTTAGAGTTGATATAGACTTTATTGCTATTTAGATATATGAATAGATTTGCATAGTATTGACGATTTTAGGGGATATTCATTTTCTTTGCAAAGATACGATTCTTTTTTTAAAATACCAAATATTTTGGATGTAAAATGAGACAATTGAGGAATTTTTTTTGGATAGGATATGCCTTTTTGCTTTTTCGCCGCTTAGGGGCTGCAAAAAAAAGGGTCGATTCGACCCTGTTTGTAAGACCTAAAGTACGTTGAATAACGAGAGATAGGCAAAGACGAGGACAGTTCTGCGATTCGCTCAAAACAGATTAGAGAACTGTTCCCCAGATTCTAAAACCAACCACTTACTCCTTTTGCATTTTTTCTCCAATTTATTTGGCAGATAAAAATATAATGTGTATCTTTGCCCCTGCATTCTGCAAAGAGTGCAAGACATATTGCTCGATTGCCTAAGAAATCACCACTCAAAGAAAGGAGAGCGAGTTCACGTACAGAGAGAGCCGAACGCATTGGCGTAGGCTTAACCATATTGTACGTGGGTTTGTGGTGAACCTCTTGGGCGTATGGATTTGTCCTACGCCTTTTTTCTTTGGATTTTTCTAGGCATAATTTGAACATACACTATTAATTCAATATTTAGAGCCGATGGGAAATGGCATATAAGCACCCATAATAATGATGAAAAACATTTCTATATTTTTCTTTTTTTATTGCATATGTATACTGAGTACATTTGCAACCACTTCCAAATGGGATGGGAAAAGTAGCGACACAAGCTGGTATGACGAATCTGCAACAGAATACCATCTGAGTTCTGCTGCACAATTTAGAGGACTTGCAGATTTGGTTAGTTACAACAATTGTTCATTTGAAAATAAGACAATTTATCTTGACTGTGATATAGACTTAGACAGCCATCCTTGGTCACCTATTGGTTTACATTCTGGCAAACCTTTTTCAGGTGTATTTGATGGTCAAAGTCATTCTATTACAAATTTATTAATTGACACACAAAAGTTTGATTATCCTGACATGAAGGATAATGTCGGTTTGTTTGGTTATGCTGTCTCTGCAACAATAAAACAGATTAGTGTACAGGGGGATATAGAAGTTTATTCAGGGAAATACATAGGTGGAATAGCTGCATTCATTAAAACTATAGAAGACATCTATAGTGACATTAAAATTGTCTTACACAACAGCGTTAGTTCCAGTTATATTGGTTCGGTATTAGGTTCAGCAGAAAATGCTTCTAGAGTATATTGCACAGGTGAAATCAGTTGTGATTATAATTCCATAGGACTAAATGCTGGTTGCTATGTAGGTGGATTTGCTGGTCGTTGCACATCTATAACAGAGTGTCATTCGAACATTTATCTTTCTCTTAACATTATAGGCATGAGTTCAGAAAATATTGGTGGTATCTCTGGAGCTTCAACTGATATTTCTAACGCATTATTCACTGGACGAATATCAATAAACAATTATAACTGTTCTAACGATATGTTTATGCCCAATACAGGAGGAATATGTGGAGGATTATATTCAACAGGCGACCATCTTATCAGTGCTCCGGAATCGATGACTTATGGTCGTGGTTTTGCTACAGCAAAAAGTGTTGTAGTACCAAGCACATCTAATGCACAAATAACAGACACTTACTATATTAGCACATGGGCAACAAATAATGAGAAATTCGGAGTTGCTACAACTCAACAGAATTTAAAATCAGGAAATACTTTGTCTAACTTTGATACTAACATCTGGAATTTTCAAACAAACGAATATCCTTCTTTAAAATCATTAGAGAAATTAATGCCAAAACCTACATATACAGTTTCTTATTATGTTGATGGAATATTATATCAAGTTGACACCTATAAAAATGAAGAAAGTGTTATTCCACCAACTGATCCAGTAAAAGAAGGCTACACCTTCAACGGTTGGGATTATATTCCTCCATTCATTTACGGTAATAGTTATATAGTAAATGGCTCGTTTTCAATAAATAAATATACTATCACTTATATTATTGAGGACAATGTATTTAAAACAGAAGAACTTGAATACGACACATACATTAATCTTCCAACAGTATTTCCGTTAAAAAAAGGATACTTGTTCAACTGGGGTAATTATCCTAGCAAAGTACCAGCTTATGATGTAACTATAAATGGATACTATACAGAAGATACGTACGAATTTGTTGATCTCGGTCTTCCAAGCGGTTTATTGTGGGCAACAAAAAACATCGGTGCAGCAACTCCTGAAGATTATGGTTATTATTTTGCTTGGGGTGAAACAGATATTAAAGAGTCATATTATTGGGGAACATACCGTTATTGTAATGGTTCTCCAGTAACTCTGACAAAATATTGCAATTCATATGAATATGGACAAGTTGACAATAAAAACACTTTGGACGAAGAAGATGATGCAGCTATACAAAATTGGGGCAAACCATGGCGAACGCCTACACTCAGTGAAACTCAAGAACTCATCAACAACTGCTCATGGAATTATACATCAAAAAACGGCATATACGGTTATACCGTAACTGGCCCAAATGGAAATTCATTCTTTCTTCCAGCTGCAGGAGTTAAGCAATACAAAACAACTTTTTACAGTGTTACGAATGCTTGTATTCAGTCTGCTACAATTTTCAATGCAAGCAATGGAGAGCCTTCCTCTGCAAGCGTATTGTATATTGAGAATGGAACTCCACATTATTGGTACGGATGGAACAGATGCTGGGGCTATACAGTTAGACCCGTCACAAGCACAGATCCAAGCGAAATCAAAAATATTCCTGTTGATGTCTCACAGGATATAATAGGCATTTATGATTTGCAAGGACACAGACTTAACGAACCAACCAAGGGAGTCTATATTATTAAATACAAAAATGGCAATACTAAAAAAATCATTAATTGGTAAAGTTATTCTATTCTTTATATAACAGAACTACCTGAATCTCTCAATAGTGAACGCTATACATTGATAGAATGGAAGGATGTTCCAGAGTCTATGCCTGCTCATGACGTCATCATCTATGCTGACTATGTGGATGGCATCAATACTATCACAGCTGATAGCAAGAACGAGCAGTATATCAGAATCAATGGTATGTACACGAATGAACTGAAGCAAGGAGTGAACATCATCCGAACACAAGATGGTAAAACCAGAAAGGTGTGGGTGAAATAATCGTTAAGGGTTCATAGTTCAAGGATTATGTATCCTGAGTGTAGACGGGGGCAGATGCCCCCGTTTGTCGTGTAACTAACATTCCAACCCTGAATGGGTGGTATAATTGTATTAACAGGGGACAGGGAGAGAAGTAAGGAGTTACTTCTGGTTCAGGATTAAGGGTTCATGGTTCAAGGCTAAGAGAAGCCTTACTACTTTGTGACTTTAAAACTTGCTCAAAGAAGATAACGCATATAGAGGTGTGGTTTTAACATGGCAGTCATTATGGATATAGGACGAAACATTCTCAAGCGACGTACGGATGCCAAAAGCAGACAAATGCTTTGGCATGAAATTGTAAAGGCTTTGCATCTTTCCCTGTGTGCCAGCCTTTACCTCGACAGGGATGATGTGTCCATCGATAACAGTGAGATAGTCGATTTCGCCACTCGTCCCTTTATCTGTATTCTGCCAATAGAACATCTCGGCTTTTACAAAACAATCATGGGATTTAAGCAACTCCAAACCGGCAAACATCTCAGAGGCCGCTCCCTTGTTAACAAAGTCGACATCGGAGGCCAAGAGGATGTCATTGGCTGGCATCGAGAGCATGGTCTGCATCAGACCCAGATCGAGAAATAGATACTTGACATACTTCTCGTTCTCCTCTGCACCCAGTGGAAGGCCGTTGGCGGCAGTATGTTTAACAGGGGTGATGAGTCCTGCCAGCGTGAGCAGACGAAGACACTCCTTGACAGATGCTGCAGCAACATCACGGCTGGCTTCAGTAAAAACAAATTTCTTTCCAGCTTGAAGTGCCACAGAGCGCAATACCTGTCGCAGCAAATCGGGCGATACGCGTTTTTTGTATTTGGAGAAATCCTGTTGGTAAGCATCAAGAATGTCATTGTGCACTCGACTGCAAGCCAAAAAATCCTGTTTGCTGACCCATGTGCTGACGGCTTCAGGCATACCTCCAACCAGATAGAACGTGCGCAACAAATCCTTCAGTTGATTGTGCATGGGATCTGGCAATGGTGTTCCTTCTCTGACGGCCTGCTTCTTGAACTCTTTCAATGCATCAAGTCCCAGAGCAGACAGAAAATCGTCGAAGGAGAATGGATACAGATAGAAAGAGCGAATACGACCTACTGCAAACGAAGGGAGTTCGTCAAGGGCGAATTCCAGCAGAGAACCGGCTGCGATGACATGCAGTTCTGGATAGTCCTCGCGGAAATAGCGAAGTGTTCTGATGGCATTCTGGCAGGACTGTATCTCATCGATAAAAAGCAAGGTTTCGCCAGGAACCACAGGAATGCCCGTGCTGATGCTCAACAGTTGGCATGTCCGCTTTACATCGATATTGTCAGGAAAGAATTGGTGCAAATCGGTCTGTTTCTCCAAGTTGACTTCCAGATAGTACTTGAAGGATTTGCCCAACTGCCTGACAGCAGTAGATTTACCAACCTGACGTGCTCCGCGAATCAGCAGAGGCTTGTGATTAGGGTCGTTGCGCCATATTTCCAACTGGCTATCAATGTTTCTTCTGTAATATGCCATCATTCAACATGTTTTTATTTGAGTGCAAAGATACAAAATTATAAAATACAGAGCAAAAACTATTTAATTTTTAACAAAATACAGAGCAAAAAACGATATGTTTTTGATAAAATACAGAGCAAAACATTTAAAATTTGAAATTCAAATCAACAGGGGGAAGGGGTTAGAGTTTAGAGTTTAGTGGTTAGAGTTTAGGGCGAAGGGTTATGTTTTTTATTGCGAAAAAGTGCGAAAAACGCGAAAAAATACGAAAATGGCTTAGTCAAGTCTCAACCGTAGGGGTTAGAGGTGAAGGGTGAAGAGTGAAGAGTGGTTCAATAAATTACGTTGAACAACGAGAGATAGGCAAAGACGAGGAGCACAAGACTGATCATCGTGCCAATGGTGGAAAGAATCACCGTTGCATAACTGGCTTCAAATTGGTCGTCTTTTCTGAGAAGCAATAGGCCTGGTAGGAACAGGAATACAAAGGCATAGAATCCATACCACCAGTGCTCGGGCATGATGAACGCGAGGATGACAAACGCGATTCGTGCCAAATGACTGCCGCTCCTGATAAACTGATGGGTGTAGGGGCAGAGGCAATTGGTGATGTTGCTGATAAGAAAGAATACGGCCCATACAAAGATCTTTACTTTGTATTGTCCCATGATGGTGATGGTGTAGCTGTTGACATCTTTTCCCAAATACATCCATACGAGGATAGGAGCTGCTATCGATAGGAGCATTCCAAACAGAATGAGGTAGGTCTTCTCTTTATTCTTGCCTGTGAAATTTGCCATATTTGAAAAATTGAAGTGTTGAATCTTGAATCTTGAATCTTGAACCGTTCTCCCCCTTATGGGAGCGTGGTTCTTGATGATGCAAAGGTAGTGCTTTTGAAACTATCTGCCAAACTTTTTGGTGAATTTTGCACAAAATACTCCTTTTTTTTATATAAAACGCTTGGTGGTTCCAAATATATGTCGTATATTTGCCACGAGATAACAAATTCTTTACTAAACAATAATAAATCTTACGGCTTATGAAAAAAATTTTTACGTTTTTGATGAGTGTCATGATGCTGACATCGCTTGGCATGAAGGCACAGTTTAAGGCTGATGTTCACGATGTTCAGCGTTTTAACTGGACGGAGGGAATTGACGTCGATTTCTCGATTAAGGAGGTGGCTGCCCAATTGGAGTGTACACCAGGTCAGTTGGTAGATGCGCTCGACGAGCGTGCTGCCAAGGCAAAAGATTCGAATGACTATCCGACTGATGGCTTCTTCGAGTTGGAGACCTCTACTGTGGCTTATTCGTTCCACAGCGAGCAGTACGGAGGTTTTGAAATGACAAAGGACGGCGACTTTGCCAGCTGGGATCAACCAGTGTCTATATGGGGTGTTTACATCCACGAATGGGACATCGAACAGGACCGTCTGTCGTTTACCATTTGTCAGGTGCCTTCTAATGCATTCCCAAAGGGAGTGACTGCTCACGGCATCGTGTCAATCAACCTGAACGGAGGTAAGGCTACCTTTGAATTTAACTTCACAGTGGACTACCCAGAGGGTATTGACAAGGAGCCTCAGACCGACCTGTCGAAGCTGGAAATCGTAGGTGAGACAGACTACCCTATCACTCAGGAATTGAAGCCAGCCAGCGACGAGTGGGGATCGACTTACTATTGGATTCCTATCAACGGCATCACAGAGGCTCTCGGCATTGAGAGCGAGTACATGCAGCAGGTGTATAAGGAAATGTTGCATGTGAAAACGTTTGACGACGAAAAAGCTAACTGGGGTGCGCTTACGAATAACGGTGGTGCAGTTCCTGCTCCTGGATTCTACTTCTGTGGAGGTGTGCAGTTCGAAGGCGAAGAGGAAGAGAGTATGGAGTGTCGCAACGGTCTTTACCGCGACAACAACATCTTCTGGGTGATGGACATGCAGTTTGTGGACGACGAGAACGGTCAGTGGCTCTACTGCGGTATCGGTCAGACGCTGAATGCCTTCAAACCTGGCCAGACTCGTTATGGTGATGTGTATTTCGTATATGGCGACAAGGCGTTCATCCTTCATCTCTCGCTCACCATTCCTAACATGACACCTATTACCGACCTCACGAAGGTGGGTGGACAGATATGGACAGTCTCTGAACGCGACCCACGTAAGACTTGGACCGAACTGGAGTGGCTCGACCTCAACCTCGATTCTATCGCAGCGCTCTTTACCACTCAGATGGGTAAGGCTGTGACTCCAGAGGATTTTGTCCTGACAGGTAATAACGCAGCAGGAGGTATCACAACCGGCTATACCGCTGACAACAGCGACGAGAACCACGTTCATGGATTCTGGATGACTCCTACAGGTATTGTACAGTCGTATGACAATGCTGCCTTCTATGTAAACTACTACGACTCGCTCGCTACACTCGGATTGGGTAACAAGCCCGCTGCATTCGATGGAGGCGAAATGTGCTCTGGTTCTGTTTACTTTGTTGTTGACGGAACCCACTACTACGAGGTGAAGGTCAATATGTCGATCATGAAACCTCAGTTCACCTTCGAGGATTGCGAGATTATTCCTTACGACCTGACAGTGAAACTCGTACCTTCACAATCAGGTGGTGCATGGGAGATCGGCACATCATTCATGCAGGATGCAGAGATGACACTGGGTGCCAGCGGAGTGCTCTATGGTGTGGATAGTGAAGGAAAGGTCACAACTGCATACACAGTATCGGAAGCTAATGGTGGTGCTACTGGTGGTGGTTTCTGGATGTCGGCAGAAGACGAGAACCACTATGCATACGCAGCTAGCTACACTGGAGACGGAGCATTCGCTATGTGGTACTACGAGAGCTACATCCATTGGTTCGTTGTTCCAGGATTGCGTCTACCAGGCGAGTACTCAACAGGTACATTCTACATTGTTGACCTGTGGAACGGAAAAGCTTTGAAGCTGAATGTCACCCTGAGATTCGTGGACAAGATTGTGGAAATCAAGCCTGTAGCTGAGGAAAACCTTGTACTGAATGCACGTAATCCTCAAGGCGACGACTTCGACGAAGTGGCACTCAACCTCAGTCGCTGCTGTGAGCAACTCGTATGTACTGAAGATGAGTTGTTGGAGAATGGTGTGTGGAAGGTGGTTGATACAACCGGAGAACTTGTCGAAGCTAATTTCGATGATATGTATGGATTTGCATTCAACGAGAAGGGTGAAGCTATCGAGGACATCGAACAGGCAACCTTCACATTAGGTTTCGTTGAAGGTGGTATCCGTTCATGGGTTGTTGATGATGAGAATGTGAACAATGTTTACACGACTGTGCTGTACATGGAGTACAACAACAAACTGTATGCTTTCAACATCACAATCGGTCATGACGACTCTGCAGTGAAGAGCATCGATGCAGACGCACAGAAGAGCGGACGCATCTATGACCTCGCAGGACGTGTGGTTACACAGCCAACGAAGGGCATCTATATCCAGGATGGCAAGAAACTTATCATTAAGTAAAAATATTTATTAATGTAAGCCCCCGTCCTCCCCCTATGGGGGATTGAGGGGGACTAGAACGAATTCCTCCCCCTTCGCACTCCCCCCAAGGGGAGAGAAGGGGAGGGTTTTCTATTTCGTATGAAACACAAAACAATCTTATTACTGACAATTCTTTTATGTTCCGTCTTGGCTGTGCAAGCACAAGAGCGGACAAGTGTGTTGTTGAACTTCGGATGGAAATTCCGCCTACTCGATGACCCGAACCTCAAAGTGGAGGGCAAGATGGACGATACAGGGTGGCGCACACTCGACATTCCTCACGATTATCAGATGGAACTCCCTTGGGAGCGAATGGGAAGTCCGGCTCGCGGATTCAAGGGCTTTACTGACGCATGCTATCAGAAGCATTTCCGTGCTGATGAGGCTTGGAAAGGGAGAAAGGTGCTGTTGGATTTCGAGGGTGTGATGACAAGTGCGGTGGTGTGGATCAATGGTCGCAAGCTTGGTGAAATTGACTATGGCTACCTTGGTGCGGAGTTTGATATCAGCAGATACCTAGATTATAGCGGAGAGAATGTGGTCACCGTCCTTTCGATTCTTGCTGATGGAGGTAAGTCGCGTTGGTACACAGGTGGCGGATTGTTCAGGGATGTGCATATCTACGTGAAGAATCCCGTTTCCGTAACCCGACACGGACTTTACATCACTACGCCAAGCATCTCGACCAACGAGGCGAAGGTGCAACTGCAAGTGGAGATTGAAGGAGCACGTGCCCAGCGGTTCGATATGACGTTGGAGAGCAAGATATTTGCCCCTGACGGCAAACTTGTGGCAGAAGGGCATTGTGATGTTCCTAAATATATCAAGCTGGCTGTGAATGAGGTGAAGATGCCTTTGCTGACTGTCTCCAATCCACAACGCTGGTCGTGCGAAACACCTAACCTCTATCGTGCTGAGGTGGTGTTGAAGAAAGATGGCGAGGTGATTGATAGGGTGGAGGATACTTTCGGCATTCGCACGATTGAATTTACGAAGGAGGAAGGCTTCAAACTGAATGGCAAAAAGGTGTTCCTTAAGGGAATCGCCAACCATCACGATTTAGGAGCTTTAGGAGCAGCTGCTTTCGATGACGGTATTGAACGCTTGATGCGAACGCTGAAAGAGTTTGGATATAACCATATCCGTACCTCTCACAATCCATACTCAGAATCGTTCCTTCGATTGGCCGACAAGTATGGTATCTTGATTGTCGATGAACTCTTCGACAAATGGCAGCAAGGGGGCGATAATTGGGTGGCAAACAAGCCGTTCGATCAATTGTGGTATAAAGTTGAGACTGAATGGATTCGTCGCGACCGTAATCACCCAAGCATCATCATGTGGAGTTTTGGTAATGAACTCCAAGTGAACGAAATTTGGGCAGGTCTCCCAACTGGCGATTGGGGCATTACTACCTATCGGTTGATGAAGGTGTTGGCTCAGCGCTACGATGATACACGTCCTACGATGGTGGCGATGTTTCCTGCTCGCGCGAATGCGATTCGAAACGATCCGGAATGGGAGGGAAACTTTACTCCGCCAGAGTTGTCGTGCGTGACAGATATTGCAGCATACAACTATCAATATCCTGCATACAAAGGCTATCTTGAGCACAATCCCGACCTCATCATTTATCAAAGCGAGGCAACCGTCAACGACCTTTTGGGACCTTGGGAAGGAATGGACCGAAAGAAGATGGTGGGGCTTGCCTATTGGGGAGCTGTGGAGTATTGGGGTGAATCGAATGGCTGGCCTAAGAAAGGATGGAACTACTCATTCTTCAGCCATAATCTCGATCCTTATCCGCAAGCTTGGCTCATAAAGAGTGCAATGACTGACGACCCCATCTGCTGCATAGGTGTGCAGGACGGACGTGGGGAGGAAATGATGTGGAACGACAACTTAGTTGGCACCACGTTCATTTCGTCGCATTGGAATCGGAAGGCTGGGTCGAAGCAGAACGTATATGTTTTCACAAATGCAGAAGAAGCCGAACTCTTTGTGAACGGAAAGTCGATGGGGGTGAAACACAATAATGGAGAGGGGAAGGGTAAGAACCGCATGCTGTGGAGCGATGTTGAGTATGGTACGGGAGGCAAGATTCTTGCTGTAGCGCGCACAGATGGTAAGGAGGTTGCCCGTCATGAACTCCAGACAACAGGTAAGGCTGTTAAGTTGGTGATTACTGAGGAACCATTCCAATCGTTCAAGCCAGATGGTATGAGTTTGAAGTACCTGCATATCTCAGCTGTTGATGCTAAGGGGCAACAAGTGCCGACTGCTGCTGACGAAGTGACGATTGATGTACAGGGAGAAGCTACGATTCAAGCCGTCGATAATGGTGATCATTATACAGACGAACTGATGACAGTCAATCCCAAACGACTATACAAAGGTCAACTATTGCTGATTCTGCGTTCAACCCAGAAGTCTGGCTCCTTTAGCGTGAAGGTTTCTTCTCCTAATCTGAAAGCGGCAACCATGAAATATAAAGGTTAGTCTTAGCGGACTGCTGAGATGAAAAATTAAGATAGGGAAGCCAACCGTTGGCCTCCCTTTTTTTTGTTACCCTTAAGGGAAAATATTGCAGCCCCTAAGGGAAAATAAAAAAAACTTAAATGGGCACTTGTCTAAACTGCTATATAATTGCCTTTATTTTCTAACGAATGTGAAACTGTAGTAGGTGTTATATTTCAACCGAATTTGGTTTGAATTAATAATGATGAGGGTTAGGTCAGGTCCCGATCCAAATTTGACTTTGTCACCATTTTGCACCACTTGCCCTGTTTTTATGAGTGTTGAAGATAAGACTACTTTTGTCACATACAAATGATAATTTATGTTGGAAATAGTCATGACTAGTCCTCTGGGTAAATAGTCAGCTTTATTTGATTCTGTACATTCCCATCTTCCTTCAAGATTTATGTTTTGTTGACTTCCAGGCAGTTGAGCATTCTGATCTTGAACGGGCATATCTTCTTTACCGCATGCTATCAATAGGGATAACGCTAATATGAGAAGCAATAATGCACTAAAAAGTGTTTTTTTCATGATTGAATAGTCTTTTTGAGGTTATTACTACGTTCGTTCCTTCACGTTTCTTATCTGATTCGTGGCAAAGATACGCATTTTAGAATTAACTGCAAAATATAAATGAATAATTCTTTAATTTTCAACTATCAACTATCAATTTTCAACTATCAACTCATTTTCAGCAGACTGCTATCTCCATAGCTGAGAAATCGGAAGTCATGCGAGAGGGCGTAATCATAAATCTTACGCCAGTCGCCTTTGACGAAGGCAGAAACCAATAACAACAATGTGCTCTGTGGCTGATGGAAGTTGGTGACCATCCAGTGAACAATGTGGTAATCATAGCCTGGAGCGATGATGATCTGGGTGGTTGTGTGAAAGGCTTGGAGGCCGTTACGATCCATCCAGTCAAGAATGGCACAGAGAGCTGTCAGCGTTTCCTTCTCTTGAGCTCTTGAACCTTGAACTGTGAACTCTGCATCTTGAACCTTGAACCTTGAACTTTGAGCCTTGAACTCTGAACTACTATCGTTTTCGTATGGTTCCCATTGGTTTACATGCAGTTCTTCCTCTGTGATAGTTGGATTTCTTAGAATCTTCTGGCCGATATAGTAGAGACTTTCGAGTGTTCTGACGGATGTTGTACCGACTGCTATGGCCTCACCTCCATGCTGAATAAGTTTCTCAATGGTTCGGCGTCGAACAACGATATACTCGCTGTGCATTTCGTGGTCGGCTATCTCCTCGCTTTTGACAGGTTTGAATGTGCCAGCTCCCACATGAAGGGTTAGTTCCTCGCGGTCGATACCTGACTCATCGAGTGCGTGTAATACATTATCCGTGAAATGTAATCCTGCTGTTGGTGCAGCCACAGAACCCTTAATCTTTGAATAGACGGTCTGATAGGTGCGTTTGTCGCTCTCTTGCGTCTCACGATTCAGATAGGGTGGAATAGGGAGTTCGCCTACCGCTTCGAGTATTTCGCTGAAAGCAACATTATCATCATTCCAGAAGAACCGAACCCGATGATTGGTGCCTTGGGTGCCACTACTCTCGAAACGTTCGACACAGAGCGAGAGCATTTTTCCTTTGACTTCTACTTGTTTGGTCAGCGTACCGTCTTTCCAACGCTTCAGGTTGCCTATCATGCAGAGCCATTCTACAGAACCCGTCTGGGCAAAATTTTGCTGATATTCTGCTGGAGCAAATGGTTCCATGCAGAACACCTCAACAGTTGCACCAGTCTCTTTTTGAAAATGCAGACGCGCCTGAATCACTTTTGTGTTGTTGAATACCATCAACGCCCCCTTTGGGAGATATTGGGGTAGGGAACTGAAGACGTCCTCGCTCACTACACCTTTATTATATATAAGCAATTTGCTGCTGTCACGTTGTGCCAAAGGGAACTTGGCAATACGTTCGTCAGGCAAGTCGTAGTTAAAATCTGCAATTCGTAGTTTCCCTACAGCTGTGTATGTTGGTTCGTTAGTCATAGAATAAATTTGATTTCCTTGAATTCATATCGTTTCTCAATTCCATTACGTCTGCGGAGTATTAAGTGACCAGAAGGCTCCACTCCGACAATCATGGCTTCAAATGGTTCCCCGTTGGGTTCCTGATAGCTGTAGAACCCATCAAGGCGATATAGATGTAGCATGTACTCGGACTTCAATTCTTCAACCTTTGAGTTTTTCAATCCTTCGTACAATTCTGCGAAGGTGTTGCAAACTTTCATAAGAATCGTTTGACGATTGAAGGTGATACCCAGGATTTGTGCCAGCGAAACAGGGTTGGGTGCGTCACTCTTGAATTCCGTTTGGTTGACGTTTATACCTATGCCTAAGATGCAATCCTTGATATTATTCCCCATAAGGTTGCATTCGATCAGAATACCACAAATCTTACGGTCGTTCCAGTAGATGTCGTTTGGCCATTTCACCGTAATTCCATCGGTATATTCGCTTAGAGTACGTTGTATGGCCACAGCGATAGCTTGAGAAAGGACAAACTGATTGGTCGCTAATAAGAAAGTAGGATGGCAAACCAAAGAAAACGTGAGGTTCTTCCCACGTTCGCTTTCCCAATGGTTGCCTTGCTGCCCACGTCCTCCAGTTTGAAAATCGGCATCCACAAGGGTCAGCTCAGGAAAATCTATTCCTGCACTCAGCAGTTCTTTCGCATATGTGTTGGTCGAGGTGACTTCAATTCTGTGTATCTGATTAATATCTATGCTCATCTTTTCCCCTTAAAAAAATCCTTCATCATCTCAGCTGCCTCTTCTTTTAGTACCCCGCAGACTACTTCGGTCTTTGGATGCAAGGCTTCTGGCGCATAACGTGTGTAGCCTCGTTTCTCGTCTGCAGCCCCATAGACTAAACGACCAAGTTGTGACCATCCGATGGCTCCTGCGCACATTACACATGGCTCGATAGTGACGTAGAGCGTACAATTATTGAGGTACTTGCCTCCTAAATATTCTGAAGCAGCCGTGATAGCTTGCATTTCTGCATGGGCTGTTACATCGTGGAGCGTCTCTGTGAGATTATGTCCTCGTCCAATAATCCGACCATTCGAAACTACAACAGCACCAATGGGTATTTCGTCCTCCATTAATGCTGCTTTGGCCTCATTCAGTGCCTCACGCATGTATTTCTCGTCATCGTTCATATTCTTTAAACATTATTTCAACTCTTCATAATCCACATAGCTACCTTCATCACTGCCAAACACTTTCTTCGTTGGTTGGGTGGACGCTTGATGGAGAATAGTAGTCTTGCCACTTGTCTGTGATTGATGTTTGTTTCCACCAAACCACGACACAATTTTGCGTTTCAAACGTTGAAGCCATCGATACACACGTATCAGCAGGGCAATTGTCTTAATTAAATACTTGAATAATCTAAGCATGTTCTTTACCTTTCTTAATTCCCGTAATGATGCTTATAGCAAGATACGTGCCAATACATCCAGCAATACCACGTGACAGCATTTGCCACAAGTTACCATTGATGCTACCATCGATGGCACAAGCGATAAGAATGCAAACACAAAGAATTAAGAAAATATATTTCACCTTGTTGTCCTCCCATGATTTGTTTTGGAACTTTAGCGAGAACATCGGGATTTCGCATACTAATAACCAACAGAACAGTATCTCGAAAGCCAGCAGGAAGGGAGCATTGAATCGATAAGAGGTTAGGAATCCCTCGCTACTCGAAATCAGCGCAGCCCAAAAGATAGCATTTGCAGGGGTTGGCATACCGATGAAAGTGGTGTGCTGACGCTCGTCAATGTTGAACTTTGCAAGCCGCAAAGCAGAGAAGGCTGCCATGAGGAATGCTGTACAAGGCATCACGTTGAACCAAAACGAGTTATACATGATTTCCGGATAGTAAACCTTATTAAAAAGGATGAAAATCATTGCAGAAGGAGCAACTCCAAAGGTGACAACATCTGCCAACGAATCAAGTTCAACTCCCATGCGTCCTGATACCCCTAAAGCACGAGCGGTCATCCCGTCAAAGAAATCAAACAGCGCACCCAACAGGATGAACAGGAACGCTGTAGAAAAATGATGATGGAAAGCTGCTCCTGTGGCTAGACAACCACAAATCAGATTGCAGCACGTAATCATGTTAGGAATATGTTTGCGCATTTTCAATTACTTTAACACCTATTATTATTCTCTTGCAAAGTGTTCACTTTAACTTTACATTCCTCAAAGAAGCCGTTATTTCAGTTTTGCAATCAATGTCTCATCGCCTATAGTTGATTGCCCCATTTTTACAAGAATCTCAGCATCGAGTGGAAGGTAAAGATCGACACGTGACCCGAATTTGATGAAACCCATGTGGTCGTCGATGAAACACTCTTGACCCTCTTCCGAATAGGTTACAATACGTCGAGCTAAAGCTCCGGCAATCTGACGAGCCATAATGTCAACTCCATGAGGGGTGCGAATAACAACCATTGAGCGCTCGTTCTCTTCGCTTGCCTTTGGAAGATAGGCTTTGTGGAAATTGCCATCCTCGTGCGTCACCTTCACAATTGTTCCCTCGCAAGGAATCCAGTTTGCATGAACGTTTGTAAGACTCATGAAAATCGAAACCATCATCCTACGATCATGGAAATAATCCGTCTCCTCCACCTCTTCAATCACAACGATATGCCCGTCGGCAGGAGCTACAATCGACTTGGTAGTCGGTCCCTGAAACATTCTGACTGGACAACGGAAAAAATTCAGGAGAATGGCATAAATACCTATAGCAAGTGCCATTATTCCATAATACACCCAATGCGACCAACTAGGACCAATATTGTGATCGACCAAATAGAAACAACCCCATAATAATACCACCAAGGCAAAACCTGTAGTCAACAACGTATACTTACCTTCATCGTGCAGACGGATTTTGTTTCTACGTTTATTATGAATAATCGGTTTCTCTTTTTTCTTTTTCATACCGCAAAGATAGACAAAATAAGTGAAAAGAGGAAAGTGAAAAGAGAAAAATGTGCAGAACATAGTGAAAAAAAAGCACAGCAGACGGCTTTTTGCCCCTTTTTTGCAAAAAAAAGTCGATTGTAAATTGTCAAATAGTATTTTTTTTGTACCTTTGCACCCGCATTTAAAAAAATTGCATTTGCAATTGACGAAATGCTTTAAGGTATTGTTCTATGGTGTAATGGCAGCACTAGGGTTTTTGGTTCCCTCAGTCCAAGTTCGAATCTTGGTAGAACAACCTACATAAAAGTACGATGTACTTTGGACTTGTAGCTCAGTTGGTTAGAGCAACAGACTCATAATCTGGAGGTCCCTGGTTCAAGCCCAGGCTGGTCCACATTGATAATCAGCAACTTGGAAGGAATTCAAGTTGCTGATTTTTCGTTTTGCACAAACAAGAAGGATGATAGTAGAGCTGTAGGGATTGTAATGGTTAAGGGTTAAATAACGAAAACGATAATCGAAAATTAATCAAATCGTCAATCAATCGTAAATCGAAATTTTATATATGTTTCAAGACACGGAAAAGTAGTTACCCCTAAGGGAAAAATTTGTTACCCCTAGGGGCTGCATAATTTTACAGCAAATCTAGAGGATGGTTCGATGTTCTTTTTTAGCGGTTACTGACTGGGTCTTTTTTGTGTATTATGCTTAAATTTGGTAGTAAAATTGGTGTTTTTGTTGATTATTTTGTTTTTAGGTCGCAATATAGCATTTTTTTTTATATCTTTGCAAGCAATTAAGATAACAAAATGTTAAATTGTCAAATCAGTAACTATAATTAAGATGAAATTACGTGTTTTTTGCTTGGTAGCATTTTCAATGCTGATGGGTGTAATAAGTGCCCAGAAACTGACGCTCAACAAACGGGTGGGTGCCAATTGGAAGAGTAGTGAAGTGAGTATGAAAAACAAACCTAACGGCATCATTTATCGTCTGCGTGAGGATATCCAATGTGAAGACCTGCCTCGAGTGCCTGAGGTGGAGAATTTAATTGTGATGATTGCAGAACCTATCGATCTTGGATGGTTGGCTCTTTATCGTTTGCCGCTGAGCGATAGCAAATATAATTTCGTGGTGGTATTATACAACCACGATAAGAAACCAACTCAAACTATCAATCTATGTGACATTTCAAACAACCGCTACTGCGAGGTGCAGGATGTGCGCTGGGATGGCGAGAACCAATTCTTGATGTTCAACATGGCTTGTCCAAGTTATGCGTCGGAAGTGAAAGGAAAGGGTAGTAAGCTTCATTGCTATGATGTGGCAAAGAAACGTATGGTGTGGGAAACTGACTGGCTGACCAGTAATGACATCTTCACCTTTGATGACCAATTCGTTTACTGCTCGTATGGTTTTACTAACGAGAAGGACTATCTCTTCATGCTTGATAAGTTCACAGGAAAGGTTTATAGCAAGATTCCTATGACAAAGAAGGTGGAGTATATGGAACTGAATTTCAAGGACGACAAGAAGCAGCTGTATGTAGTTGACTACGACAATCATCTGTTTATCTATGATGTGGTGGGTGGTTCACTGAATGCTGTGCCCAAGATGTTTACTGTGGTATATGCGACATCTTCTGATGGTTTCCTTAACTTACGCGAGTCGCCTTCGACCAGCAGCAAGATATTAGGACGCCTGAATTCGAAGTCTCACGACTTGGGTAATGGTGTATTGCTCCAGAATGGCGAGCAGTGGAGTCGTGTACGAATAGGTAATACTGAGGGATATGTGTACACTAAGTATATGGGTAAGCAGACTTGGTTTGATGGCAAGGGTGCATCTGTGTTGGTTGCACGCGATAATATTAATGTGTATAGCGAGGATTTCAGCGATTCGGGTCGTATGCCAGTTTTCACAACGTTGAAAGCGGGTACGGTGATTGCCGATCGATTTAGCGATGAAGGTGAATACTATCGTTTGGCAACAGGTCATGATTGCTTGTTCGTGAAAAAATCGGATGTGGTGGTTAATAAGAAATTGTAAGAGAAAGTATCAATAGCAATGAAAAAACTAATGGTTTGTGCCATTTGCGTGATGGCGATGCTGGCTTGTCAGAACACCCAGCAGAAAAAAAATGATAGCAAGGCGGATGAGGATGCTTATGTGCCTCAACGTAGCGACTACTCCATCAAGACAGAGGTGACTGTGATGGAGGACGAGGGTGATATCTACTACGATGACATTTTTGTTTATCTGACTGATGCTCACAATCAAACGGACACATTGGTGTGCGAAGCCTTGCCGCTTGATACAGCTTACTGGTCAAGATCGTCTATTGGGGAAGTTATGGAAGAAGATTATAACTTCGACGGAATTCCTGATTTGCAGATCGGTTTAGGTCCGATGAATGGTTATGGAAACTTTCAGTATGATGTGTTTATCTGGGACGATACCAATCATCGATTCGTACATTATGACATCCCCGAACTCTACGATCCCTATGTGAACACAGAAGATAAGCAGATTATCAGTTCTTGTCGTATAGACTCCGAAATCGAATACATTACCTACGAATGGCGCGATAATGAGTTCGTGGAAGTGAATCGTGAAATGGAGAACTACGATGATATGATGGGAGAATAAAGGTTAGGGATGAGGAAGAGGTATTTCTTTGCGGTGCTCGTATGGGCAAGTGTCTTCTGGTTGATGATAGGGGGCACAACAAGTATGGCACAGGTTCGTCAGATTGGTTTTCATTGTGCATCAAAGACAGAGGGCCAACAACTGATGGACAATCGTATGGAATACTATGCGAGTTTGAGTCAGATCGACTTAGATTGGCGTATGAGAAAGACAAATGCTACTCTTGAAGAGTTCAAGGAGTATGCGAAGAGTCAGGTAGAGGACTTTACTCAAGACGAACAGGATTTTTTGAAACGTGTGGTTGACTATGTGGAGAAGCGTTTAAGTGAGATAGGTTGCCGATTGCCTTTTCCAACGGATATCGCCATCGTGAAGACCACAATGAACGAAGAGGGTGGTGCAGGTGGTTATACTAGTGGAACTGTGATTTATTTAGGAGGGAGTGGACTTGAGCGTTTAGCAAGTAAAACCTCTGATGGGCAACTGCTACGGATGGGGAATCTTTTGATTCACGAGATGTTTCATTGTCTGACTCGCAACAATCCAGATTTCCGACGTAGCATGTACAACCTCATCGGCTTCACAGTCCTTGATCATGACATCAACTTTCCTTCCTCAGTGAAGGAGCGTATCATGAGCAATCCTGACGTGGAGCGTCTTGATAATTTTATAGAGGTGACCATCGATGGTAAGAAGCGTCCGTGTGAACTCATCGTGAGATACTCGAAGA